>Ga0335072_10002320_pt1 | contig 29630 bp, 24 predicted proteins | sample Lox_Sample_21_FD_206725 | JGI IMG/M metagenome (GOLD analysis project Ga0335072, IMG submission 206725) | Soil microbial communities from Loxahatchee National Wildlife Refuge, Florida, United States - Lox_Sample_2.1 | ecosystem: Environmental > Terrestrial > Soil > Wetlands | place: USA... | reverse complement strand
GATTGTGAATAACATTGTAAGGCTCCCAGGATCCTGCTCCTCCCTCCATACTCCTCTCATTAGCATACGAGCCCCCTCGCAAAGTAAATCTCATCTGTCAATCCCGGCTAGTAATCCTCTCCGTGTTTGGTGTTTGTGACCTGCCATGCAAAATATCAGAACTCCTCTCAAAGGAACGTGTGGCCAAAAAACAACACCCCCTGAGTCATACCTTAGCTGTCCAACCCATTTCTAGCCATTACGTCAATCATCCTCCCCCAGGCTCCAGCAAAACCTCCCGACTATCACCCGATCACCTAGCGTGGTCCTCGCCGTTGCCCTTACAGACTGCGGGTCTCGGGATCCTTCGCCTGCCCCGGGGCGCCTCGGCCAGAGGGTTGAGCCCCCTTCCGCATCCCGACGAAAGATCCAACTTCTGGATTCCGTTATGTGGGGTACGGAATCTATGACTCGGGTCTGCGGGGCCTTGCCCTTTTTACGCATCAGAGGAAAACCTTCAAGTCGCTCGGGACGTTCCTGCTGTGCGGGGTCACAGTTAGGCACTAACGGGATACTGCTATTACCCTGGCGACACGAGCTGCATGCAGGAGGGCCTGCAGGCACACGCTTGGAACGTTGTTGCTGGGGCTTCATTAGGGTGATATCTTGCATTTTGTTCTAGTGAAGGGCCCTGGATTCTGATTTGAACCGGGTGCTATCGGCAAATTCAGGAAAGAATAACTGACGGACTTCGACGGTATTCCACCCGTTGTTCTGTTGCACGAGGTATCCGATCCTCGGTCATCTGCGACTCGAGACTTGGAAACTTTGAGCAAGTCGAAGCGATTGTGGCAAAACCCAAGAACCCCCTATGGTGGAGCTGGGTTATTAGTAGAGAAAGGTCTAGGGGTTGTTCGTAGTTACTTGTTTTGGCAGTTGGGACGGGTCTGACTCTTCCAGCAGACACCTTCCTATCACAGACTTTCCAGGTCACGGCCATGCTTCGGACTACAAGTTATTTGCGAGGTGGAAAATGGATGAGATGGCTGGTCAGTAGCAGGGTTTGTCCACAATAGGTCATTATTCAATCCGGCTTCGTTCGTCATCCACGAAGGTTGACCCACACAGCGAGTTGCCAGTTCTCGTTATCGACCGTGGTCTTTAGGGGGGAGCAATATGTTGGATTGCTGGGAAGGGGAGTGCGGAAGAGCCATCAAAGACTCTATGTTGTCACCCCTCCCGAATTTCATTCGAGTTCTATCTCATATCATTGGTATCACATGGTTTCTGCAACACTAGTCATAAGTCATACTTAGTTTTATCAGCTTTCCGCCATTTTTCTCCCCCAAAGTATCCTATCAAATACTCTCCCACCCACCTCCGTTGACTTCGCCTTCCAATTTCCTCGCAATGGTACTCCAAACCGTTGCGTTGACCATCAGCCACGCATCCCGCAGAATCCGATCATACCGCTTCTGATTCAAAATTAACTGATGTCTCTGCCTGAGTCCTGGATCAATTTCGCCATGTCTCGTCAGATACGGCGCCGCAAACCATGACCCATTACTGAGAGTCGTCATTGCCGTTGCGCTGCCCCGGCGATTGACGCGTGCTGCAGCAGTGTAGCTCTGATGCGGCACGACGTGAAGGAAGAGGACCATGCATTTGCGGATGTTGAGAAAGAGACCGATGGGGCTTGAACACCTGAAATTGCCATTAGCCAACACGTTAGCGAAGTACGAGATCTCCGGAACTCACTTCTCGACATGCAAATTACAGCCTCCCCTCTTCTTGTCCTTTGTCATGCAACACACGGCCTGGCTGCAGAATATCTCGCCGCAGAAGAGACAGATACTCGGATCCGCCAGCTCTTTTCCAGTCGTTGGGCATTTCCGACGGTGTGTCTCTTCCATCAGTACGTCAAAGAATTTCGGCAGTCCAATCAGCTCCAGCGGGCACGGGTGCATGAGCTTCATGGCGGACACAGTGCTCAACCAGTCGCCATCATTCTCTGGGCTGTTCGCTGCGCTATATGCCAGTAGGTGTTGCAACCAACCAGCAGCTAGGTTCTTCAACGTTGACTTCCCCGAATATTCACCGAAGTCGGCCATGATTAAAGTAACGGAGGGTAGGTCAAGGAGTCGTGTTAGACGCTCCAGCTCCGGTTCATCGGCATCAGCCACATTCGACACCGAGAAGTTAACACCGTGCGAGATGTTGAGGAGGAGAACGGCCTTGCGCAGGAATGGAAGAGCATAGCTGCGCAGTATTTGATACAGGGCAGCTGTGTGCCACCGTTCACCGGACGTAGCACCGTGTTTTCCAATCGAAAAGGACGCTTCCGGGAGGCGAAGCCCGTTACGACTGATCCAGTTAACAACAGCCTCGACAGCATGCAGGTCAGCGGGGGTTGTAGGCTCCAATCGGGCTGGCAGACCGTCCTTCTGCACTGCGTCAAGCACTGGTCCAGCATTGCGCATGTAGACAATTGTCACTCTTAAGATCTCTGCGATGTAGCACAGATGCAATACGTGCTTGACATCGAGTTTGAGAGCCGGGCACAACACCAATGAGCACTGAGTCAGGGCGGTGAAAGCGTCTTCAAGCAACAATGGAGGTACAGACGGCAAGCTCATGGTCCCTTGCTGTGCATAAGCTGCAAAAAATTGTCGAAATTGCCTCTCTTGAGCCCGTTTGAAACAGTCGGGCAAATGGGTTGACTGTATCGTCAACGAGTCGAGTGCTGAATACGCCTTGGCCGTGGCTGACAGAATGCGCAGGTGCGTGAGCGTCTGTTGCGGTACTCTGCTCAACAGCGTCGAGCACTGCTCTGATGCCTGGCCGCGATATGCAATCTCCGTGGCTGAGATGGTTCGGCCCAAGCAATTGACCAGCATTTCAAAATGATTGGCAGGTGTTACTGAATAAGGACGTAAGGCATTCCGCCGCAGCGGTGACGGCCAAGCGTCCTCTGGCAAGCCTACTCTGACGACGTCCAACGTTTCCTTCAGCCTGCCGTAAATCGCCATTAGCTCTGCAGACTCTGTCCACGACTGGCGTGTTGGACTGATCGGCGTTGTACCGCGTTGCCATTGGTTGGCAAGAGCAGCAAGGTCGGAAGGCAGAAACCGGGCAAGAGCCTCACGATGAGGATTGAGCTCTCCTGGTGGCCCTTCTTGTTCAGCCTGTAGGCGCTGAAGCTCAAATCCTAGTGGTAGTGCTACGTCGAGAAAATGATCGAAGCTCTGATCAACCGTCAATGCTCCTGGGTATGATTCTTCAACACCTTTCCAGACAATAGGTAGGAACGCATTTCCCAAGGCTTTGCAGAGCGGGCAAACGAACTCCTTTTGAGCTATTCTTTCAGGATGATTTCTGGCAATCTGGTGTTGCTGTCTCCGAGCCACTGAGCTGTAATAGTTCTCGAAGCAGGTGAAATGCATTATGTGACCACATCCAGACGAGATTGGACCGCGCATGACATATTCGGAAGGCCATCCTTTGCCAAGACCTTGGCGGTCAGTCATGAATTCTTCACCCTCGGAGTTTTGACGTCGAACTTGCTCATGATTCTCACCCGAGACTCCAAACGGACGAATGTCTTCGGCCGAGCGGTCGAGGCTCTCTGGAGAACGTAGAACCTCACGAATCCAATCAGCATCAGCAGCGTCGGTTTGTCTTAGCAGGTTGCTTTCAATGATCATGGTGAAGGTGCCATAGATCCGAGAGTCATTAGTCTCCTCCCGGCATTGTATGCATACCCCACTGGGATACTTCCATGTAGTCGTTTCTTTCGTCGCGGGTATGGTAGTTTCAGAATCGCTCAAGTCGTCTTCACCCCAATCAATCATACCCTGGTTGTCCATGAAACTCTGCTGTTGTTGCTGAAATTGTGCCATAACCTTGGCTTTCCGCTCGAGTGCTTGCTTCTTCCTTGCCTCGATCTCACTCTCCACATTAGCCGGTGATGCAGTGTCCAGACGGCCATAAGGGAACTCAAGGTGAGCGGTCGCTTTGTGAAACTCGGAAGCTCTTTTTCGGTAAAACAAGCGAAGCGTGTATTTGATCTTGGGCCTGCAAGCTGCATATTCGTCCATGCTAGAAATTTTCTGTAGCAAGCTGACAATGTTTACATAACCATGGCTGTAACTGGTCGGACGAGTGTCGAGGGCATTGCGGATGAATGAAGGCAACATGTGATAGTACTCCATATCACATTCGTCTTCGCTTGAATTGTCTTCCAGAGAAGCTATGAGCAGTAGTTGAAGCACGACCTGGAGGAACGCTTCCACACGTGTTCTCGGAATCTCCGGAGCGTCCTTATCCCCTTCCACGGCGTATCGAAGCATGCTATACATGATCCGGGCGAAAATGGGCGTGTCAGTTACTCGTGCAAGCTCCGTGTACGCGCCAGTCTGTATGGGGCGGAGTTTGGGCTCCAAGACGATGTCGGCCGGAGCTTTATTGGTCTGTTTCGACATCCAGGCTTTATAGACATTTTCTGCTTCATCGCGTTGATTTTTGCTGAAATTTGCATTGTACGGATCCAGCTCAGCCAGAAGTTCTGGCTTTAGCTCAAATAGGCCGGAGTCATGCAGTCCTTCCGGGCCCCGAAAATTTGTCATTGAATCCAGCAGCGACTGAAAGCCCGGTGTCTCCTGTGCTCGCTCCGTAAGGCGACTGGTAAGATCGGAGTAGGATAATGGTTTGAAGCAGAGCGTATGGATGATGTCTTTTCGCACGGCGATCAGTTGGGGGTCGGGGCCGTCATCCTCCGGAATGAGAGAAGCCCTATCCGACAAGAGGACGATAAGCAGAGACACAAAGTCTTCTGCGATATCAAGCATTTGCGCATCTTCACAACTTGGTGGGCTTTGAAAGGTACCAGCCATCCAACCTGTCAACCCATACCGGTCAATCATTGAAACTAGAACTCGGCTCGGCTCACATGTGACCAGCGCAGTTTGCAGCATGAAGAGATCCCGGTGGTATCCGACGTCTCGTTGGGTAACCCCCTTATACTGACCCATTTGATGCCGCAGACTCATTCCGTTGCGGACCCACATACCTGCCTTCATCTGCGCCAACCAGGCACAGACTCTGAGTGGGTAGTCGAACATCACCAGTAGTGCATCATCCACGTTTTGGAATTCCCACGTCCGCTTCTCCAAGTGTAGGTTGTTGTGCCTGTCGAGAAAGACCTGCGCACCCTGCCGCATCATCTCAACGGCATGCGGCGTGCCTTTCCCGCATTCCAGTAGCCAAGAGAGTGTGTAGTGGAGGGCATGGTGGAAACTGATGGCGCCCTTCTCCACCACAAAATCTACGACGCGCCATGCCTCCGATTGATTGGCATCAAGCCAAAGCACTTTGAATGAGACCCGTTCCTTGATTTCGGAGTCTTTGAAGCGAGAGCGGTCAATGCCAACAGAGTTTCTGATGGTTACGTACGTGGTATTGCAAATAGCCTGCAGAGTATTCTCGGGATCGCTGACATTCTTTCCTCCAGGTTCGTGGAAAGATTCGGCAAATTGACGGCACAGCTTGTTGATCTCTCTTGTCAATAGCGAAGCACTGATCCAGGCATCCGTTTCATATTCCACGTGCTCTCCAACAGCACGCACGTTGGGACAGATGCCTTGGCATAATTTTGCAAGGTCCAGGAATTGCATGAGGTACTGCTTCTCAGTTCTGACTTTTTTCTGCACAAACTCGGAGGCGAGAAAGAAACGCAGGTCCGTCAGAAAGTGGTACAAACGCCGGTTTGTTACAGAGCCGGCATCGAAAGCAAGAGTTGCAGTAGAGCTGACATCTTTTGGAAATCCAACTTGACGAGTTGTCAGGAAGGTGTACAGAATGGCCATGAGGTTGGTCAAGAAATTGCCTCGTTCCATAACCTCTTCTGTGATCGAAGGCGACGTGAGCATTTGCAGAGAAAGGTTTATAATAGAATGGTCTGGTTCTCGGTCTGCAATTAGGTATAGCTGGGAGAGTGTTGTGTACAGACCGGAAAACCGGAGGCCAAGAATGCGTTTGAACTGAGGCACGTTGACCACTGTGCCGATGTAAAGGTTTCGCAAGTCAATCCTCGTTTGCTTCCATAGCCGGAGATCGAACAATATCATCGAGTCTAGTCTGATGTTCTTGGACAGATCCTCATACGGCGGGACGTCGTTCCTGTCGAGCGAATAGCCTAATGGCCTCATAGCCCAATGACTAGGCTGTGAACCAGAAAAGGCCTTTGCACCTGGATGGGGGGTCCTCGGGACATTCATGTAGTTTCTCGTCTGCTCCTCGGACGGGAAGTCCGCTTCTCCAGAATCAGACTCTGTCGGAGTAAGTTGGGAAGCTTGTTGCTCCCGCCGTTCTGGGCCCGGCGGTGGATGCGGAGGAGGGTAGCCAGCCAGTGTAGCTTCTGGAATATCGAGGTAATCTCCATCAGTTTCTGTGTCCATATCATCACGATTGCCATCAAACGGAGCGTCGTCTCCCTCGCCCTCTTCTACTTCCATCTGATCGTCATCGTCATCGTCATCCTCAGCGTTGTCACCGCGGAACATTGGGTCATCCTCATCCTCCTCATCGTCCTCTTCTTCCTCGGCTTCTTCGTCAGCAGGACCAACATTAACCTGTTCAAGCTCTTCGTCATCTGAATCATCAATTGGGGGGCCGGTCCGTCGGCGTCGGCCAGCTCGGCCAGCTCGACGAGGCATAAAATGTAGTGTAGAGATGATCAACCGTTCCCTCTCTGACCGCTCATGGTCTTCAATGCCATCCTTTCCCACCTTGGCGTTGTACGCTTCGCTACCTATACGCCATTGCTGTAACATTTCTTCGCAGATTGTGTGTCGCAAGATGTGGTGGTCGTCTCCAATAGTACACTTTGCGATATCGTTCAACCACTCCACTATTGTCCCACACATCTGCTCCCTGAAAGTGTCTCGTGATGATCGAATCGTGACGGTGACTTTGATTTGTTCAATCACGTTTGCTTTCTTGATGAGCTCTTCAAGGTTTCGAGAATGCTCTATGACACTTCTACCAATGTCGTTTGCTTCTTGAGCTTTTGCTCGACCGAACTTGGCCTTTTGGCGACAAGCTCTCGTTACTTGGTCTTCCACTTCCTGAATCGTATGTTTTTCGTCGTTCCAAAGTATGAGGCAGTACTCCGGTTCTGGCTCAAACCCTTCTCCGTTATCGTACCATTTCGATCCCAGTCTGCTATAATCGGTATCATGCTTGATGCTGTCTACCGTTTTCAAAATCCGCAAGTTTTCCGGCGAGCACGATATGACGTCGCAGAAATAGTCTAGCACTCTACCGATTGTCGTGCGTATTGATGTCCGAAGGTCGATAGGGAGGTTCGACGGTGGAGGCTCAGCCTCTCTGTCTTGCCCGCTCAAGCCGTGGATGGCGCAATTGACTGGTCTTTTCCACGCCTCCAGATCTCCACAGTCACAACAGCCACTATTCCCACCACTGATGCTGATGGTGAATTGGTGTCCTTCATGGTCACTCGAGTCGAAGCACCTCGAGCAAAGCACACACGTGTTGTCGTCGGTACATGTCATGCAATGATAGCTTGCTTCGCCCTGCCTGAAGATGTGTCCACAAGGATGTCCTTTCGCCGCAGCGGTATACTCTGCACATTCTTGAATGCCTTGGGCATCTTGCAACTTGTAAGAGGGCGGAAAGCCTTGGGGGAAGAGCACTTTCAGGAAGTCTGCTCGGTCGTTGGTGAGGGAGCGGAAGAGGATCTCGAGCAGCGCATCTCGAGCCGGAGCGTCATAGCGGTTCGCAAATTTGGAAGGATGATCGCAGAGGGCTTTGCAAAGCCGGCGCTCTAGATCTGAGAACATTTCATGTAGACTGCTTACTTCTCAGGATCCAAACGCATCTGAGGCTGGATGTCGAGTGGCGACTGCGTGCGCCAAGTCGAGAATAAAGCTCAAGATGATGTAGACATTCAACGTGGGACTCCGGATACAACCTATCAGACCAACGTGTTTCCTTCAATTTAACGCGCCCGAATCACTGAAAATTCTGTGGTGGAGAAAATGAAGGCTGGGGTAGAGGGGCAACATCCGGACTTAGAAATGTATCGCTACATGGAGCTACTCAGGGCACGCTACTACCACACCGCGGGCATGACTACTCAGACACACTATTTGAACGCCTTGGAAGTTCCTAGGCAGGCATGTTGTCAGGTGATTGTATTACATGACGTCGGGGTTCTGAGGAGCACGCCCTAGCCCAAGGCTGCCGAGAAGCTGTCGAGAATATATACAAGGAAGCTCGAGCCTTGGAACATTGTGATCTATCCTTTCTCCTAGACCGAATCGTATCTTTGCCCTGCCACTCATACCCCATCCAAATAACGACCTGCTTACTCGTCATCTCCCTCCTCGTCTTCCGGTTTTGTTAGGTATTTATGTTTGATGTCCCTCCATTGCCGCTGTGCGAGGTGAGCTTTGGAGCTAAGCTCAACAGATGTCAAGAGGCCACCTACGCCTTTGTTCCAATTGTTCCAAATCGCGTCTGTAGTTGTGTCGAACGCCCTGTGGAAATGGCCGGTCAGAACGGAATCTGAAAGGCTATGGCAGCCAACGGAGGCTTACATCTCAAAGGCAAAGGCTCCTAGGAAGACTGTGGTGAGAAAGACAGCATTCTTGCGAAACAAGCCGCTGAGTAAATGTCAGCGCGTTATCCGTGTTTTCGGCTTAAGATGGAAGTACTTGAAGAGGCCCGATGCGATCTGTGGTAGAGTCTCTGTTAGCAAAGTGGCCTTGAGGCTCAAAGGAGGCAATAGTGACTTACGCCACCAGCCATGTTTCCACGAGAACAATATGGCCAGGCACAGCTTCCTCGAGGATTCGTGTAGCTTCAAGAGTCAAGAGGGTTGTCTTCGATTGGGGTGCTTGAAGTTTGAGAGCTTAAGCTTCCGAGAGGTTCTGATTGGCTCTGGCTTGGCGAGCTGCATCGACAGATTTCTCTGCGTCGGAATTTACAGCCTCGGTGAAGTGGTTGCAATTAAATCTGCGCCTTGACATTCCTTAACCGTATGTATGAGTGTGCAGCCTGATGGGAGAGATCCGTCTCTGTATCAACGCCTTTGCCTCTACCTGTGGAGAGGCTCTAGTTTTGTAGCGTTGACGAACAGCACCTTGTACAGTACTTCTGATTGTGTGAGAGATCGGAACCCCACCATTTGCTGGAACTACAGACAAGAGTTGCCTTCTCTATAAGCTACCTCAGAACAGGAACCGACCAGACATGCCTACAACCTCAACCCAGCCCGTTACCAAGTCCGGGATCAAAACGACTTCCGACGGCACATCCATCATTCCCTCGTCCAAGCGTGCTGACGGCTCGACGCGAAAAGAGATCCGAGTCCGCCCCGGTTACAAACCCCCAGAGGACGTAGAGACCTATAAGAACCGAAGTGCGGAGTCATGGAAGAACAGAGGTGCAGGCGGCGTACCTGGCGCCGATCCCGTTACTTCGGGCAATGCAGAGCACAAAAGCAAAAATGCCAAACGACGAGAAGCAGCCCGCAGGAAGGCCCAAGAAAATGGCGGCGAAGCCGCTGAGATGCAGCTCACAGCTGCAATGGAAGGTCATAGCTTGAACGGCGAAGAAATAACAAAGGAGGACTGGCGCACTCCTGGCAAGCTTGCGGAGAACCCCCAGACTGTTGTAGACGAGGAGGCTGAAAAGCAGAAGAAGATCCGCAATCTGCTGAAGAAGCTGAAAGCCGTGAGAGAGCTGAAGGAGAAGAAGGCCAACGGCGAGAAGTTGTCCCATGATCAGATCATGAAGATGGCAAAAGAGCCAGAACTTGCCCGAGATCTGCAGAAGCTGGAATACGAGGGACCAGAGCTGAAGGAGACCAACCGTGATGGGCCCGAAGGTGTCGGCGCGCAAGAGGAAGTGGGTGGGCTGGGTTGAAGCGCACATCAATCAAGATCTGGCATTATTTTTCACAAAACCCCACAACCCTCCAGGCTCCAGAACACCGGGAATAGATGACGAGCTCGCATCGTTGTGAATTATCCGGGATGTCCATACCAGCTCAGCGACATTACCCTCCATAGGCACCAAATGGCAGCTATTCGTCTTGTTATTTAGGTGGACAGTACACGGACCTGGGACTCAAGTCTCTCTCTCGAATATCAGCACACCATGTGATATACGGCATAGCATTTCTCCGTCATCGACCTCCCACGATCGAGAGGCAACCCCTCAACCCTCTCCCCCCTTCTCCCCGGGGTCGATTTCCAAAGGCTACAAAAACCCACACCGCGCCCCGGTATACTGTCACATCGAAGGCTAGGGTCGGGTGCGCCCTGTGCTGCAATGGGTCATGTTCTCCCGCTTTAGAAATTTGGTGCTAGCAATCAGAGCCTGCGGCAAGAGATGGATGCAAACCACCATCCCGAAGAAAAATTCTAATCCCAAATATATCTACAAGAATTTAAGCCTTTTGAACGGCATGCGTCAATCCTGTTTCCCCCTAATACTCTCTCTTAGCACCTCCCCACTTCGATCAACAACGATCCATCTCTCCTTGCCAATATCCATTTCGTCCCCATCTTTAAACCCTTCAAGCCCCGTCCTGCCATCCCCATCCCATCCTTCTTTCAACCCCAGCGCCAGACTCGTCGCAGCTCTCACACAGTCATTCACTCCCACTGCGCCCTGATAAGCTGGCCCGACAACCTTCAACCTCCCGCCAAAATCCTGCAGCAAATTCTCATGCACCGTCCCCATCGCCCGATGATAGCCGACCTGATACTGCGGAATTGAGTTCCTCGCTAGCCTCGCTTTCGCCACAATCGGCATACCAGTAATCCCCAAATGCCTTTCGAGCAAGGACCGCGCCATCTGGATAGCGGACTCCTCGTTCGGTAGATCGGCATCAGGGTCCCAGCCTTCCCACCAGTGCCCACCCAGCATAACAGTCAATTTCGTACCCTTCGCCGAATCCTGAGCAGGCCTCGGAGTCGCCTTCGCTTCTTCTTCCGCAAAAGCGAAAGCTTTAGCTATATCTTCCGGCTTCAGTCGTCCTTCCCCACTGCCCATATCAAGATCGACTTTACCGACAACCCGCTGATCGGAAGTCGAGGTTTCAGAGCCGAAGATGACGCCAAGCGCTCTCTCAGGATTCTGCTCTAGTGGCACTGAGCGGGGCAGGAGATAACCAAAGCCGCGATAACGGAGTAAGTTTGGATCTGAGTAAAAAAGATTGACGACCATAACATTGACAGAAGGTGGGGCGGTGTCGGAGAGGGCTGAAAGCAGCCTGACGGGAGGCGCATTGGCGCCACCTGGTTGGCTTGGTGACGCCATAACGCCTATCAGGGCATTGGGCGGTATCGTTGAGACAACGTAGTCGTGGCGAATTGGCACTTCTCCAGAAGATGGGGTTGTTGCAAGGGCAATGGTCTTGGTTTCCCGCTCAAAGTGCATGGAATGCGCGTTGGTGTCGGTCTTGATAGTCACGTTTGGCATGTCTCGGAGGACAGATTCAAGGCGCGTGATCAGTTGACCGAGTCCACATTTGAAGGTGTAGACACTCGCGCCAGTAAGAGGCGTAAGAACATCTGCGAGTTGCTGCCCTGGAGGTTTTAATTGCGACATCTGAAGGTGTGACATCTGAACGAGAAAGTTTAGTTGTTCGTAGGACACCAGGCTCCGTCCATTCCACAAGTTGTCGAAAAGAGATCCTACAATGCCCGTATCCATCGTTTCCAGGTGCCAGAGCTGTGGAAATAGCGTACGCGCACTGAGCTTGTACAGATTGCCAGCATAGATCCCGTGCAGGAACGCTGAGACTAAGTTTTCAGTCATAGGCTTCCCAAACCGCCGCTTTATGAAGGCACCAACGGACTCGTCTTCGACAGCCGGAGGACGAGGGTCGACCGCAGGTTCTGCGAGCATACCGCTTATTGTTCCCTTGAAGAGAGGCTCTGTGAACAAAATTGAGAAATTACTGAACAGGTTTCTCAGAAGGCCCGCTCCTGGCACAGGGCCGGGCATTCTCACGAGGTGATCGGGGTAATAGATATAACGGTTGCGGGCAGCTGGAGATCTAGTAGAGGTTGCTACGATGTCGGGGCCCATTCCTAGATGGCCCATCTAAGCACAGTGCTTCTGTCAGCATCGACAGTCGAGTGCGGTGTAAAAAACGTACCAGATTGATTGTTGCAACGTCTGATCCGTCTCCTGTATGTCTGAGAGTCCTTGGACCCCATTCGAAAACGACTTCACCGTCGTTCACAGGGACGATCTCCGAGTCCATCCATCCTCCAAGCCTTTTTGCCGTCTCATAAATTGTTATTTTTGCACCTGGAACAGTCCTTGACAACTCGAAAGCAGTGGTGAGACCGGTGATGCCGCCTCCCAGAACAGCAATGTTCTTCGCATGTGGATTCACTTCGCCGCGTGGTACGTAGGGTTCATAGTCTAGCTCGTGCTGCAACTTTTCGAAAGACTTCCGCGTGACGGGGTTCAGACCAGCAGTTGCAAAGTGTGCTCTGTGCCCCTGCTGGAGCCATAACAATCTGGTTAATCGACGAGATGCTCCATGTGAGCTGGCCAAGCGCATTTCAGGAAGCGCTTTGCCGTGCAATACATGGAGAAGGAATAAGTCGTTTAATGCAAAATAATATCGGAAGTCAATCTATAGGATTGGCTTGGCGGACTGGATGATGTCGAGATCGGCAAATCTTTCCTCTGTGGTTCCAGGGGTTCAGGCGCAGATTGGGCAGAGAGCACTAGAAGTTATTGACAAACATTTTCCTTTTTGGATTGCCATACATCTGACGACCTATGGACTCATGCTGTGAACATGCACAACATGCAGGACTTGCTCACGAAGGGTCTGGCCTTCTGTGCTGTACCATTCGGCGTGCTAGGAAGCCTTGGATTTCGCACGATATCAAAGTATTAGCACGAATATGAGAACGCGAGCAAAGTCGCAATAGTGGCAGTAGAATCTATCGTCTCCGGTTGGACACAATCATGCTCTGGTAGCTATGAGCGGGGCTCACGCTGCAATCGGGTTATCATTCATTTGCTCTGGCTAGACCGTAGACTTTTCCAGACTATCTTAACAGTGCCTCTGAAGGCCCGCGCTATTTGCTATGACTACGCTGGCATTACGTGGTATTCACATCATGTTCGAGCTATAGGAAATGTTTCTTACTCTTCGCTTACCCCAGTAGTCTTCTCGATTCAGCTATCATACCTCTAATCTAAAGCACTTTTCTTGCATTGCATTGCAAGTCGCTCATACGCCGAAAGACATCCTCATCCCTGCTATGCCATGTCTATGTGCAATCATCGACAAGTCGGATATCTCTAGGCTGAAACATAAAGTACAACGGATACTTTTCATCAATAGTCGGCGAACGCCAGAGAAATTAGAGGCGAGCCTGTAGAGCTGGGGATCTGGGTTGTTGAAAGGACTGTGCACTGTACAATCGGTCCAGTTGAGATGCTTCGGAAACTGTTATGATACTGTGAGCAACTTGAGATCGAAGATGAGCTTCGCATTCGGGGGAATGTCAGGAGGAGCTCCTTTGCTTCCGTAGCCGTGATGCGCTGGGACAGTGATCCGCCGCTCGCCGCCCACAGACATACCCGCGACACCGATGTCCCAGCCTTTGATCACTTCGCCGGCTCCGAGTTTGAACCCAAACGGTTTCCCTTTTTTGTTCGCTTTTTGCGAGAAGACTTATCAGCAGCAGCACCATTAACACATAAGTTGACTGTAGGATTGCTGGATGAAAGTGCCGCTTCAGGCTTCTGCTTACCGTCAAATACTTTGCCGTTCTCAAGTTTGCCGATGTAACGCATCTCAACCTTGTTGCCTTTCTTGGCTGCTGGACCGGTGCCGAGCTTGCGATCATCGATGATGACACCTTGAACTTCCTTAACGCCAAGTGTTGCTTTACCGTCGGTGCCCTTTGCCTCTGACTTTTTATCGGATTTAGCTGGAGGTGTTGCAGAGGGTGTTGGGCCTTGTTCGAGATTCTTGGCAAATTGGACTTTCTTTTCTCCATTGGCTGCTGCAGCCTCTTTCTTTGGCTCTGCTGTCTTCGAATCAGCAGAGGTCGTTGAGGCAGGAGCAGCCTCTCCATCATTCTTCTTTAGCTTCTTCAGCTTCTTCTTCTCGGCCTTTGTCAGCTTCTTCGGCTCTTCCTTAATGGCCACCTTTGGCTCTTCAGCTTTGAGAGATTTCGCCATGATATCATCGAGGTTGGCCTCTTCACCACCCTCTTCGTCATCAGAAGGTGGTGCTGGGCGCTTGTTCTTGCCCTTGCTAGTAGCCGGTGCGGCTAACTTGGGTGGTTCGCCCTCATCTGTGTCAACGTCCATGACTCTCGGATCGGCTAAATCGTCCAGCTCATCATCTGAAACGTCTTCTTCCTCGAGGCCTTCAAGCTCGTCCTCGTCTGGTGAGAGATCATACTCGTCTTCTTCGTCTTCTTCATCGTCGTAGAGTCGGGCTTGACCGTCATCGGTCGGAATGACGTAGTTGCCAGTGAGATGAACTGTATGTGTACCTGTGACTTTGAAGAAAACATGTTCATCCTCCCCGACGACGAAATCGAGAGTCTGTTGGTAGTTCTGGAGCACATAGAGGCCTTAGCAATGCGCAATATGAGCTAATTGAGCCGAGGAAGGTTGTTCAAATACTTTCGAAAAGCTGACTGGACACGCAGAAGTGTGGCACGTACCTTTTCCGGGTCGAGAGTGCAAACGATGATTTCTTCCATCTCAAGGTCATCATCCTCGTCAAGGTCCTCATCACTCTCGTCGTCATCGCCCGAAGCCTTTCCTTTGCCTTTCATGATCTTTTTGAGCATTGCTGCAGCTTTGGCATCATCTTCAGACATCTCTTCGTCATCGTCCTCATCCTCGCCGTCCTCCGCAGCGTCTGCCTCTGCGATAGCTTTGGTGATGTCTGACGTTTTGACCTTCTTCGCCTTTTCAGGATCACTTGGGCCACCATTCTCCTCCTCGTCGGATGTATCTTCCTCATCGTCCACGCCATTAAGCCTTGCAAGATAGTTAGCCAAAAAAAAAGCAACAATGAATTGTGGTAGGAGTGTGGGGGGTTCTTTCCCAACTTCTGTCGAAGCAACTTACCCGTCGAGCAAATCTTCTTCGTCGTCATCTTCTGAATCATCGTTCGAGTCGTCATCCCCGCCAAAGAGGTGTCCAGGGATTCGAATAAGCTTTAGGGTGGCACGGGGCGGCTTCTTGTCTTCCAAGTCGTCGTATTCCGGTTCCGCGGTGGGATCAATGGCAGCCATTGAGACGCGAAACTATAAAGGTCAGCACGTGAACAATAAACCAAGCAAAGGAGTTACGTAGGTATCGTGACATACCATAGCAGCCGCATCAGGAACCGCTGGAACAAGAATGTCGCCAGGCGGGACCTTCAGGGCGAAGAGCGCGACAGGTTGAGTGCCAGACATGGTGTAGATTGTCCGGAGACGCTAGAATTGCGGAAGAGCGTAATTGAATGCGGAAACTTTCGCCACCAGATGCGACTAAAGAGGTAACAGAGCGATTCCTCTTATTCTAGGGCGAAGCTTCTGCAGTCGGCCGTTGAATGCTTGGATTGAGCGGAGGTGAAAAAAGTTTTGGAGCTTGCGGCTGGGAATTTTAGAGTTTCAGGCGAAGCTCCAAACCCAAAAATTAGGCATCTTTCTGTGTATCGATTTGCCGCTAAGACTAAACGCCGTCCGTCACGAGCATCGCGTCTTCGCTTCCGCGTCGTCCGCCAGGCTCACTGCTGCATTTCGTCTGAAACTGCAAGTCGTTTGTGGATAATGCAAGACTCAGTGACACACACACCTTCAAATGTGTCTCGTTGCTACTGTCCATGCGCTCTATGATGCATGCTGACCGCGCCCCGCCATGGGCTCCCGGTTAGAGGCGAATTCTACGAATGTCCGGAAGCGAATCGAGAACCGTAAGTAGATGATAATAGATCGGTCTATGGAACTCCATTGCTCTAATGCCAGTCGTAGATACATTCCAAGATGAAGAGGGCGAAGAATATGAGGCCTCAAAGTTTGGTGGCTACGGTGACTACATGCGCAGAAAGAAGATCAAGCTGCAAAATTTAGACTCCGAGATTCGATCCAGGTCGATAGACAAGCCTCCTATTTTTCGGGGCATAGTGGCCCATGTCAATGGCTACACTCAACCTTCTCTCAACGACTTGCATCATCTTATCGTCAGCCATGGAGGAGGCTTTCTCCAATACTTGGATGGAAAGACAGCAGCCACGCATGTCATAGCCGGCAACTTGACACCCAAAAAGAAGGCTGAATTTGCAAGATACCGGATTGTAAAACCTGCATGGGTTGTGGAAAGCGTGAAGGCAGGGAGGCTCTTGCCATGGGATGCCTTCCGAGTCGTGGATGAAGGTGTAGGTCAGAAAGTGCTTGGATTTGACAATGGCCAAATTGTGAGCCAAACAAACAGCCAGCGGGCGGGATACCGGGACCAAACAGACACGAGCTGGTACACTTCGGAGATGAAAAAGAAAGTGAATGCAGGTCACGAAACTGAAGATTGTGGGACATCAGACCCTACGACGACTAGCCTAGATGTCAACCCTATTTTCATGCAGGACTCCTCGCCACCAGCACCAGCGACAATAGAACCACCCCTTGGCGGAAGCCTACAGTCAGCCAGTGATGGTCGGGACGGAGCCGCCGAAGAGCTTGTGGAGGACTCTACTCATATGGGACAAGAGCCAGGCCTTGAGCAGGACTTTGACGCTACAGCAGCAAAGGAGACGATGGAAAATCAAGGGAAGATGGCGGATGAGCAAAGTGCTGGACAAGACGAATCTGAACCTACGCTTTGGGGTCAGAGTTCGGGCAGGGCAGTGTTAGCAGAAAGCCCATCAATCAGGAAATCCAAGATTGTGCATGCAGACTCTCGGCCACCAGAAAAACATCAACTCACCGCGGAAGAGCACAATGCAAAATTACTGTCTGATCCACATCTGGCCAAATCAAGCACTGCCAACCCCGACTTCCTAAACCAGTATTATCAGGAGTCACGACTACATCATCTTTCCACCTGGAAGGCGGATCTGAAGGCTCAACTTCAAGCACGAGCTCAGGAAAAGTCATCGTGGCAGAAAACCAAACGAGTTCCTGGTTCTCGGAGGTATATTATGCACGTCGACTTTGACAGCTTTTTTGCTGCAGTCAGTTTGCGAAAGAATCCTGAGTTGGTCGACAAACCCGTAGTGATTGCCCATGGAAGCGGCCCGAGCTCTGAAATTGCCAGCTGTAACTACCCTGCGAGGAAATTCGGAATCAAGAATGGGATGTGGATGAAGTCCGCTCTCGAGCAGTGCCCGGGTCTGAAAGTTCTGCCTTACGACTTCAAGGCTTATGAAGAAGCCAGTCGACAATTCTATGAGGCGATCCTTGCCACTGACGGCATCGTACAAAGTGTGAGCATCGATGAAGCACTTGTGGATATTAGTCGTCAGTGCATCGAAGCAGGAGGGTCTGACGGCAAGGCAGAACAGGAAGGGCCGATATGCCGCGAACAGGCTCGAGCGTGTGAGGTCGCCGAGAAGCTTCGTGCCTTGGTGAAGGAAAAGACTGGCTGCGAAGTGTCCATTGGAATTGGTAACAATATTTTGTTGGCAAAAGTGGCCCTTCGGAAGGCTAAGCCAGCCGGCCAGCACCTTGTTAAGCCCGAGGAGATTTTGGACTTCATTGGAGAGCTTGCGGTAACTGACCTGCCCGGAGTTGCATATAGTCTGGGTGGTAAGCTTGAAGAGCTGGGCGTCAAGGTTGTAAAGGACATTCGAGCGCTTACGAAGGAGCGTCTTGTCAGTAGCCTAGGCCCAAAGACCGGAGAGAAGCTCTGGGAGTACTCTCGAGGTATCGACAAGGCTGAGGTTGGTGAACAAGCCGTTCGAAAATCTGTGTCAGCTGAAATAAATTGGGGGATCCGATTTGTTACCCAACAACAAGCCGATGAGTTTGTCCAGTGCCTTTGCGACGAGCTCTCAAGACGACTATTAGAGCAGACTGTGAAGGGTAAACAGTTGTCAATGAAGATTATGCGAAGAGCAGCTGATGCGCCGCTTGATCCACCAAAAAGCATGGGGCATGGCAAGTGCGATACTTTTAACAAGAGTGTTGTTCTCGGGGTTGCAACAAACGACAAAGCAATACTTGGAAGAGAAGCACTATCGATCTTGAAAGGATTTGGTTTCTCGCCTGGGGAGCTTCGAGGCATAGGTGTACAAATGACCAAACTAGAACCTTTGAAGCCGATTTCAAGTTCGGTTTCGTCCCCTCTTGATAGCAGCCAACGCCGACTCCAATTCAAGAAACCCGAAACGTCGTCATTGGTGGCTGCAGCGCAAGCGACTGGGGGAGGCAGGATGGGAAGCGAATCTCGTCACGATACAGCAAGCCACGCTTCTCGTGCTGTCAAAATGCTCACGGACATGTCCGAACCAATTGATGAAGTGCCAACTCCAGAAAAACCTGCACCCGCTAAAGCTATAGTTGGAGCCATTGACAAAGACGCCGAGGCCTCTGAAGATTCTAAACACAACTTGCTAAACATTAGTGGTACCCAATTTATCCTACCTACACAGCTTGACCCTACTTTCCTAGAGGAACTACCGGCGAACATCAGCTCCAAGCTCGCGTCTAAGCAAAATCAAATCACTGATAGTTTGGCGAGGCCGACTTCTCGGCTAAGTGACGATGAGGTCGAGTCTCGCTCGGCATCTCCGTTTCCTGCTGATCAAGAGTTTGGCTTGCCTAGTCAAAGCCAACTGGATCCCGAGATCCTTAGCGCGCTGCCAGAAGACGTCAAGAACGAACTTCTAGCACACTATGGGGCTGACGCATCAAAAAGCAGACGTGAAGGGAGAAGTCAGCAGCTACTTCCGCAATCGCCGAGAAAGCAAAAGTCTCCATTTTCAACCAAGAAGGTTACATCGATCCCAACCAAAAAGCACAAAAGCTCAGGCTTGGTGGGTAGAGGCAAGTCAAAGTCGAGTGGCATCCCTTTGCCAACACTTACACAGTCGAACTTTGTGGCCGCGCGTAACGTGAAGCCTAACGCGAGTCGAGACTCGGGAAGCTATGCCATCGACGAGGAGATATCGGAGTCTTTCTTGGCCGAACTCCCTGCAGATATTCGAGCAGAAATTCTGGCTGAGCAGAAGAGGAATCGCCTGAAGACGAAGTCCGGTCTGGACCTTGGCACAAAACGCTGGAAAGGTAGAGCCAATGAGGTAGCAGCGGATGACAATCTCCTTGCAGGGCAGAGAATACTTCGTCTACCACCTCTACCAGTCAAGCCCACGTTTACCTCGCGCAGATTGAGCACTCTGCCTGAGCTCAGGGAAGCTATGACTGCCTGGGTCGATGAGTTCTCAGGGGAAAATGAAGAAGGACCTTTCGACGAGGATGTGAGCGCCCTAGCTTCATATCTCGAAAAGGTCGTGCTTGATGAGTTGAATCTCGAAAAGGCTGTGTCTGTTGTGGACTGGTTGTCATATGCCGTCAATAACAAGGACATGACTGAAGCGCGGCTACACACTTCATGGGCAAATGTTCTTGAGAGACTTAAAAGAGATGTGCAAGGTGCAGTTACCAGGCGGAATCTGCCTCAGGTTGTGTTCAATACCATTTGAATGCAAAGGAAACATCCCAGAAGCTGCAGCAAACTGCAGCCAGTAGGTCCGGGCCGTCCAGGATGGACAAGAAAGCGGCGGCCTATGAGAGTGCCTTCTGGGGTGGCCGCTCTGTCTTATTTGGTGGGATGGCCAAGTGGAGTGAATTAAAAGCGCCTGCATTCTCTCAACAGTACAATGGCAAGCGCATATTTTAACGACCGCCTGTGAAGGTCGTCCTCAAGGACCTATCACTTCCTCAACTAGCATTCCCAGCTTTGAATTCTGCTCCATCTACCTTCCGGCTGCATCAAGGTCAACAGCTTTACTCTTGTTCGAGGCTATTGTACACTGTTACATGCTACATAGATAGGCGGGGCGTATCAGGGTCTACATAAATTCCTTCTCAAGTGAAAAATTGCGTCCGGTCCGGGCTTTGTTGTCATTCTGACCTTCCCAGCCAACTCTCCCAGCCAAATGAGTAGAACACAGCAGAGTATTAGTAGATTTATGTTCGTGTCTTGAACTTTCACCTAGTATATACTCGTCACGATCATTCACTTATACTACGTGCCAGCGTCCACGTCGCACAGTACGCACAACACTCGCCTCGGGCACCACAATACTCTAATTTCCATCTTGTATCCTAGTTAAAACACGCGTCCTTTACCTTCACAATACTCCAAAATCCATCTTGCATAGTACTCTTCAAGCATGTCGACGGGTAACGTGGTACCCCAGCACCCATCTCAATATAAGCTCGTTGAGCAGTGAATTAGGTACTAGAAAACGGCACAACGGCGCTCGCAGAGCCCCACGACGGCCGAAGCAAGCCGTGTATCAATGGCTCTTCTTCGATAACGCTTCCTCCTCCTTATCCTTTGCCCACCTTCCAAAGACAATCTCATCCCGTGCCCACAGCGCCAACACAGCCGATCCCACAGGCCCCACGAACACAGCCATAATAACGGCCAAGGCTAGTCCGGCGGCCCACTGCCAGAACGACACCTCCCTACCCTCTACGCCGACTCGAAGGGTATAAGCCCACAGCAGCACCGCAGCGCCGCTGGTGATGAGATCCCACTGTAAGAACCACACTGCGCCGTCGGCGAGCGTGTTCGCTTGGCGAGAACCAAAGGGCCACACGGGCCAGAAGACGAGCGATGGTTGCATCATGGCGGCGTACTTGTCGGAGAACAGAACTGGGAAAGCATAGGCGAGGAAGCAAAGACCCCACGATGTCAAATGCCCAGCCAATGACGAGGTCAGAGCAAACGTGTACGCGTAGCGGAGATATTTCAGAGTCTTGGTCTTCCTCTCATCCTCAGTCACGACGTTGACCATTGGATCGAAGACTGCAACGAGGGTTGACAGGATTATTTGAGTGATTGCGATCCATATCGGCCACAATTGCTGGGCTCCGGCCCACCCCTGCTTCGCATCGAAGCTGGTCTTCGCGGGGGCGGGGAGGCACATCATGACAGAGGGAATGCCGTAGCCGAGCAGAATGCTGAAAGGAGCTACGGCAAGCTGGAGGGGATTGACGACCAGGTCGTCCACGTCGGGATCGTGGACTGTTGGGGAGGTCAGGAGGTGGATCGCCATCCAGATAGGTGCGATGCAGGCGAATCCGATGTTTTGGAGCAGGACGCCGAGGAAGGTTATCCTAAGGTCAGAATCTTAGCCGTGTTGCAGAGGTACGTTGTTGGGGGAGGTGTCGGCTCACGATGTGATAACCCAATTTCCCCTATTTCCAAAACGCATACCCTCGATAGTTATCAACACCCATCCCGCGACGACCTGGGCCCCGAAATCCAGGCCGACCAGGGACACGTCTGCTCTATTGCCGTCGACGGCGGTGAAGAAGAATCCGACCAGGGTGGTCAATTGCTTGTCGATGAGCTTTATTCCCGTGTACCGCTGTTTCATAGGCGCGAACGTGGGCCCGGGGATCGATGCGCCTGGCCGATGGAGGTCGTCGAGGATTTTGAGCATGCCATTGGTATAGGGGAAGCCCCAGAGAGTCCAGAAACCCCAGGCGGCGAGCAGGAGGAGTAGGATCTGAGGAATGGAGAATGCCATGTTAGGTGGCGAGGGAGGACGCTCTGGGAAGTCCAACGGCCGAGTCACAGAGGCTAAGGAGGATGAGTGACGAGGAATTGAAGAGGAGGACAAGCGCAGGTTGCTTCCTTGGTATGCTCTGCGCGAGATGTGGGTAGGGAAAGGGGATGGAGGATGCTGTGCATTCACTAAAGAAGAGACGGGGCGGGAGCAGGGGGGGCAGCGAGAGGCGCGACTTAGAGGACGATGGCGTTGAAGATGCCGTCACTTCGGTTGTTTGGAGAGGAAAGACGCGACGGTAGGAGTAGGAAGCAAAATGGGATACGGTATGCTAGCGGGCACGAGGCTCATAGATATCAGAAACAGCTTTCCCCACGGCAAGGCGAGACATTGTTGCCTGCGCTGGGGAAAGTTGAGGTCCCACAGCCTTGGGGAGGAGGCTAGATCAGGGTCAGTTCAGCTGAGGTATGGGGGGTTTCGGCGCCACAATATTAGCCTAATGCAGAGTCACAGGGATTAGACGAGCCATAGCTTCTTGGGGAAAGCCCACTAGTGGCCTCTCCTTCACGAAGAGACGACAATCAGAGTGTCTAAGCCCTACTGCTTACCCCTTGGGAAGCAGTACTGACTGATTTTCGGATGCCGAAGTTGTGACTAGAGCACCATGTGATTCAAGAGATGCGCTGTATTTAGCGCATTGAACACTTTGGAGCCCGTTCAATCTTGCAGACTGGCTGCAGCGGGCCGACGGCCACCAGCTTAGCGAGAAATTTTCGGTAAATTCCCCCAGGAAGCGACTCCAACATTTTAGAGAATTGAAAAAGACTTTGCTGTCATAGGTCTTCCACCAGCACTTGCACACTTCACGCAAATGCCAAAACGTAAGAGAGATGAGGGTGAAAGCGATGGAGACGAAGACCGCGCACAAAAGATCCGCAAAAACCGCTTTCGAGTCAAGGTCGAGCAAGGCAACAAGGCAATTGCTTCTGCGTTAAGGCTCGCACGAGGGTTTGAGCGCCAGAAGCTAGGGAGGCGGCAGAAGACTGCGAAAAATGACCCCAAGGAATTGTTGCGCCTGAAGGAAGAGGTCATTGCGCTAAAAGCGCTGGACCTCGGACAAACGGCGCAGAAGTATTTGTTCAAGCAGCTGGCCAAGACGAAGCGGATTAAAGAATCAGCCACGTTTGTTGCGATCTATGGGTCGGAACCTGCCGTGGAGGCTCCGAAGCCTGGGGCAGAGGCGAATGTGGCAGGAAGATTGTTCAATTCCAATCCGATTAAGGAGGTTATGCCTGGAATTATGAAGGGTATAATGGGATGCCTAGGAATCGAGGACGTTGCAGGGGGCCAGAACAATGTAACAAACAGACCATTGGTCAAGGGAAAGGCGGTGGTGAAGTCTAGAACGTCTGACGAAGATGAATTCGAAGGGTTCTCGCCGGTAGAAGAACCAGCAAATGTTCCTCGCAACACTTTCAAGGCCAGAGCCGACGATATCGGGGACAGCGAAGACGATGAAATGGCCTACTACGACGACCGACTTGCTTCCGATTCATCGTCTGATTCTGAAGGCGAAGAATCAGGCATTTTTGAGGCTTCATCCAAGCCGCTGAATGGTACCAATAAGTCTTCCAAACTAGCAGACGACATCTCACTCTCAGCATCTCCGCCTCCACCTCCAATACCAAAAAGCTCTATCAAAGCAGCCGAAGCCGCACCGAAACCCTCAGGTACCACAACCTTCCTCCCGTCACTGATGATGGGCGGTTACTATTCTGGTTCCGATTCCGATGACGGAGATGGTTTCCACGACTCCCGCAATGACCCTCTACAACCGAAGCAGCGGAAGAATCGGCGCGGACAGCGGGCTCGGCAGGAAATCGCGGAGAAGAAGTACGGCAAGAATGCGAACCATCTAAAGAAAGCAGCAGCCAAGGAAGCGAGGAGTAGAGATGCGGGCTGGGACGCTAAGAAGGGCGCGACGGAAAGGAGAGGCAGGGGCCGTGATTTTGGGAATCGGATGGGTGGGAGAAACAATGGCAGGAAGCCGACTGGGCCTAATGGCGATGCTGTGGTGGGTCGAAGAGACTTTGGAGCTGGAAGAGGCAGAGTTGAAACAAAGGCGAAGGAGAATGAAGGGCCGCTACATCCATCCTGGGAAGCTGCCAAAAAGAGGAAAGAGCAGAGCCTGGGGACCACTCAGGCATTCAGTGGGAAGAAGGTCACTTTTGACTGAGTGAAACCCGAAAGGAGCATTCAGACCGGCTTTGTTTCTAGCGTTATGACTGGTGCATACCTATTGGCGCACCTTTGCTAGCCTCCAGAATGATGTCTCTATAAACCAATGACGTGAATCATGGCCAACCATTCCGATTCCAATCACTAGACCTTTCCTTGGCCTTTCCATGCTTCTCTGAAGCTCATATCCATATCCTTAGAAGGATTCAACTTTCCTATAGCCATTCACGATTGCCGTTCAAATACAATAACCTTTGTCACCCAGAATCGTCACCCCACCATCACGATACTTTCTCAGAAAAAGCTCCCGTGCCTTAGTACATGATCCACCGCATCCTCATCGTCCCGTGCCGATATATGTCGTTCTAGTTCGTCATGTAAGATACACTTTCTCAGCTTCTACAAATCTATCTTGTTAAATTCCTGTAGATACCATGTAGATTCAACGGACTTGCCATTAGGTTTCTCCATCATGACGCTCGAGCGTGGACTTGATACGGATGAAGTGCTCAGAATGGCCGTGACTTAGTCGGAATTGACTGGAGTGGCAAGTACATTGTCGGTGATGGCTGGTGATTCTTCCCCCTGCCAATACCGGTCCAGCTGTCTATGAGGTGGAGTCAAGTGGAGTCGTCTCTTGTTGTTGGTTCCGTGGTGGCGACCCCCGGATTGCTTGTTAGCAACCGAGACATTTCATCAACACGTTGCACAGAACCACCTTCGCCGACCTCTTCGCTTCTAGCTTCCGTGTGGCGTTTGGAGACAGCCCTGGCGGCCGACAGCCTTTGTGATCTTGATTTCCGAGAGACCTTACTGTCTACAGTTGCGCTGAAAAACATTATGAGTACGGTGATCGTCATTGTGATGTATCCCAGTAGCATGGCCCCTGCCATACACAGCCAATCGATACATTTGTTAACAGTATCAACAAGGCGCCCGCCGTGAGGGCCGAACCACGATGTGACGTTGGGCTGGGTTGAGAAAGGCGGCTTCCGCGGTACCTTTTGGCGAGAACCTCGTTGTCTTTGCCTCAATTCTTCAGCACGATACTTGATAGCTTGTCTCTCCTGTGCTCTGCGGGCCTTTCTGTTTGGCTGCATAGTTTTCTCTGTCGAGTGCTGGGCGATGGGCTGTTGTGGTATTCCTCAAAACTGCTCCACAATTTTCTATGAGGTGGAGTGAAAGTCACGCAGCACCGGGGTTTTCAGAATCTGGCAGAGGTTGAGGGTTGAAAGTGAGGAAGGGGTAACCGGTTCAGGGATGATGAACTGCAAATGGGACGGTAAAGGGCAATAACATTGACATGGGAGAGTTGATCATCAGTAGTTGCATGTCTAACTTCGTGATCGTGCTCGATGAAGCTCTGTGGACAGGGCAACGCCAAGGAGGGCGCTTGGCTTGGTAGGAACAACCCCAGTTGATTGAGAATGGCAACTGGAATTTGGATAGCACATATTTACATTGTGTCGGGCTTCAGCAACTACTTCTTTGGCTCTTCCTTCTTCTCCTCCGGCTTGGGTGTGGGTAATTTGAACTGCACATAATTAGCGTCCATCCAGTCACCCACTTCGGTGAGTTATAGAACAACTAACCTGGTTTGGCTTCTTGTCCAACCCTGCTCCGACCTGCTCCCAAGCCGCCGTTCCACCTTCAAAGTTCCTGAATGCTTGCGTCAATTCAAGCGGTTCCACCACTATCCTCTTCTTTTCTTCATCATATCTGATTTCCGTATATCCACTAAGAGGGAAGTCTTTTCGCAACGGATGTCCGTCAAATCCATAGTCTGTCATTATCCTCCGCAGATCTGGGTGGCCAGTGAAGAAGACGCCAAACAGATCGTAGACCTCTCTTTCGTACCAATTCGCTCCATCGTACAACGAGGTGATGCTTGACACTGGACTTGCTTCATCGGCATATGTCTTAACCCGTATCCTGGAGTTGTGTCGGACGCTGAGCATGTTATAGACCACCTCAAAGCGCTTGTCTTTAGTGGGGTAATCGACAGCTGTAATGTCTGCTATCATGGTGTATTCGGCGGCTGTGTGATATTTGAGGAACGTGAAGACAGGTATCACACCAGATGGGCAAATGTATATGGTCAACTCGTCCTTCCATACGGAGAATTGTTGCACATATTTTGGGAGACAGGACATTAGGTATTGACCGTATTGATGCAAATCGACTGCCTTGCCTTCGTACTTGTCGTTCGGATTGACGACTGGTGCAACGAGTTTGCCCATAGCTGCTGCAGTCAGTAAGGCTTCGGTGGGAACACCATGGTCGAATACTAACGAGGTCTTGGGGCGTGTCGCAGGTTAGGAGGACCGTCTTGTGTCGGTTGGGAGACCGTCTCCTTGCCTCGTTTGTAGGTTGTGGTGAAGCTTCGCCGAGCACATCTTGACGCTTGAGAAGCTGCACTTCGTGACTGGCTTGCGCAGAGACGCAGCGATGTCCTAGTGGCCGCCATTGTGGCAGAGAACGGCTCAGTGCATTGGATCAACTTGGTTGCTTGTCTCATCGCATGAAATGACGGAACTGGAATCCGCGCTAGCTAATTTAGCGCCTTTTTATAGCACCTGACAGCGCGGCGAGAAGACTTGCTTTGTCCAGTACTTTCGGCGACCTTCCCTCATTCACTTCCATCAGCAATCACTTTTGGCGACAAGTTACCAGCACCGGCGCACCCCCTTTTTGCATTACACTTACTCAGCTGTTCCTACCGTCCACCCCACCTAAACCACGTTGATGGGAAGCCGCCGCAGAAGAGTTTGCAGCGTTGGTGAGAAGGGGAACCTCCAGAGCCGCACTCGTCTACCAATATGAGTCGCTCTCAACAAGACACTGTCATAGACGATGACGAGGAAACATGGTGAGTGGGATTCTTGAGCAGAAAAAAAGGGGCTCTGATGGCAGTGACTGATGACATTGAAAACAGCCCGCTCTGCATCGAGGAGTTCGACCTTTCTGACAAGAACTTCAGACCCTGCCCTTGTGGCTATCAGGTAAGTGGCCCCATATTAGGAATCAGCTCTTGAGATTGTGCGCAGCATTTCTAGAGGCGAACTTACTGACAGACGCTTCCATAGATCTGCCAGTTCTGTTTCAACAGTCTCAAGACCACCTACGAGAAAAGCACTTGTCCAAATTGTCGCCGGGTCTATGATGAGAAAACAATTCAGTACAAGATACCTACGGCGGAGGAGTTCAAACTCGACCAGCAAAACAAGATCAAGAAACAAGCTGCGTCCAAGAGAAAGGAGAGCGAGAAGCGCGAAGTCGAAACCTCTAGTCGGCGCAATCTCGCCGGCGTCCGAGTCAAACAGCAAAATCTTGTTTACGTGATCGGGTTGGTACCTTCTATCAAGGACGAAAACGTTCTCCTGCAGACGCTTCGAGGCGATGAATACTTCGGCCAATATGGCGAAATCGAGAAAATTGTTGTCAGCAAAGCCAAGCCTGGCGCGGTCAACCAAGGTGTTGGCGTGTACGTGACCTATACCACCAAAGAAGCTGCTGCTACTTGTATCAACACGGTAGATGGTTCGATGAACGGCGACCGAGTTCTCAGGTAAGTACTGACGTTGCATCGATCATTCAACTTGAACTAACGTGTTGCAGAGCTCAATTTGGAACAACAAAGTACTGTTCGGCTTACTTGCGTGGCGAGGTCTGCAACAATAAGAGCTGCTCATTTCTGCATGAGACAGGAGAAGATGGTCAAACCACTACGCTACAGAACGAGCCAATGCAGACAAGGCCGGCTCAAAGACCTCCCTACACGGGCCAGATACCTCAGCATCCACCACAGACTCGGCCAAACCAGCCAGTGCCTCCCTCCACAGCTTCGTCGTCGTCCTCATCCCAACCAATGGCCCGACAAAGCAGCAAAGACGAGGTAAACAGCAGAAAGGGAAGCACGGACGCCTCCGCTTTACCCTCCTCTGTTAATTGGGCCAATCCGAATGCGCCAGTTGTCAGGACCAGAAGAGCTAGTCAGGCTGCTAGCAGGTCGTCTCCAAGCCCACAAATCGCCAATGCCACTATTGCAAGCCAGAAGTCAGAAGAGCCCAAAGCAGACGAGACAACCAACACCCCAACCAATCAGCAGCTACCAACAAGGTCAACGCCGCCCATCCCGTCACCAGCGAACATTGCAGCTTCTAAAGCAACATCTACTGGAGAAGCCAAGAAGGACTCGAGGAAGCGCCGAGACAGCGTGCTTGACCAGTTGATCGCAAGCGTCAACTCGCCAGACTTCCGCTTCGTTTTCGATGACTCGGCATTCTCACCTGAGGAACTCGCAGCACTTGAAAGACATTCAATGATGATCGATCCATTTGGAGGTTTCAAGCTTCGGCTGAAACGAGAAAGGGAAGCGGCCGAACGGGCAAAACAAGAAGAGGCGCAAGTGAAGGCTCAAGCTGGTTCACAGAGTAAACCTCCGGCAAATGAGGAAGCAGTCGAGGATGAGCCATTCGAGAGCGGCAGTCTCGCTCTTGGCGGAGAGCCAGAGGACAATTCGCGGAGTGTCGCCGCACGGAGTGCTATTCAACGGCCCTCACAGCCAAGTTCCACCAACACTTTCCTCAACGACCAATTCTCTGGTCTTAACGGACGCAGCTTAACACCTCATCAGCGACAGCAGATGTCCCAACTTAGCTCTTCGAGCCTACAACAGGCGCCCGGTCTCGGGCACCCTACAACCCAGGCCTTTAGTGCGGGTGCTTTTGAGTTTGAACAGCGTTCTGGCTTATCTCAAGCTCAGTCTCATCACGAATCTTCTCACGGTCATGCTCGACAACACTCGCGATTTAACTTCTCCAACGATTCTGCAAAGCCCAGTACAGCCAGGTATCCGACTCAGCAACCATCAGCAGGATCGCAACACTTTTACACAAGTGGTGTCCAAGGGCCGCCCCCGGGTCTCAAAACTGCAGGTACTCCACCAATAAGTGGTGGTGGAATGTTTGCTCAGGGCCATGGCTTCACAAGCAATATGGGTGCTGGCTTCGGGGCCGTGAAAGACAGCAACACAGACATGCTTATGCGAGGTCGGAGCGGCACAAACACAGGACATGATATATCAAAGCGTGAGTACCTTCTTTCGTTTCAGAATACAAACCTTCGTTCTCCCCCGCCTTCAGCCCCTGCCCCTGGCCTTCTTAATTCGCTTTACGGTCAGTACGCAGGAGCGTATCAGGATCCTGGACTTGTAAAGCAGAAGAAGAAGGGGAAGAAGCACAGACATGCTAACACTTCCTCCTCAGGAGGCGGTGTGGTAGATCTTGCGGACCCGAGTATACTGCAGGCAAGACTGCATCAAAGTGGCGCTGGGGCTGGGCAGGGGCTATTCGGCGGGCAGAACCAAGGTGGGTACAGTCAATCCAATATGGCGTACCGTGGTGGCTATGGCGGGTGGTAACCTTGCATACTGTACCGTGTATTTGGGCCTTTTGTGCAGCAAATTTTTGAGGGAAAAATTCTGCGGCGTTGGAATGCATCATCGTCATGTTGTTTTATTGCAAGCGAGGCATGAGTTAGTAGCCCTAGGGCGAAAACTTGACATGGAGTTCTGATACGGCTGAGGCCGTGATTGAGAACGGATGGGCATGGCAAGGTGGGCACACCGCGTGGTTACAGCAGGTCATTCACCAACCTTTCT
>Ga0335072_10002319_pt1 | contig 29630 bp, 28 predicted proteins | sample Lox_Sample_21_FD_206725 | JGI IMG/M metagenome (GOLD analysis project Ga0335072, IMG submission 206725) | Soil microbial communities from Loxahatchee National Wildlife Refuge, Florida, United States - Lox_Sample_2.1 | ecosystem: Environmental > Terrestrial > Soil > Wetlands | place: USA... | reverse complement strand
TACCAGAGCCATCTACGCCCCACATAGGTAAGGGGGTGGCGCTGGTTGCCCAGGCACCATCTTTCGTGTACATATATGCCCGAATCTTTCAGATAGCAGAAATGACACTCAAGTTTCTACGCAACATATAGTGCCTGTAGCGTTTCCCGCCCGTCTAGTTGGTCAAGTGATCTGTATTAACTCGACCGATGGTCGTGGCTCGCGCTCGCGATTCAGCCCTCCGCCACGAGCACAAGATGATAATTTCAGCATTCTTGGAGAAGCAGTGGACCCGGCTTGGGCTCTTGGCCCTAATAGAATGCCAATGGGCCGTCGCTCGGGTACATCAATTGCCACACCTATCGCCGCCGGAGTGGCGGCACTTGTTCTTGAATTTGCATGCCAAAGTCTTAGGACTATTAGAAACAAGGAACGACTAGGACATTACTCCGGTATGAGAGCAATCTTTGAACTGATGTCCACACCAATGGACAATTACAATTACATTCGACCTTCGGCACTGTTCAATGAGAGGGCGGGACGGGAATCAGTGGACATTGAGCAAGCGATCTCACTAAAGCTTGATGATATATAGCTACGGAAAGAGTGTGGCTTCTCCCTCGAATGTCTAAGGGGAAAACGCCATTTGTTACCTGAATAGTAAGCGACAATTTTGGTCGCCATCTTCGTCCAATGCCTCGTAGGCTTTGACGCCGGGTCCTTCGCCTGCATAATCGTCCTCTTCAAGGCCTAAGACTACTGTATAACTCTCAACCTGTTCTGGACCTTCGGTATTTTGAGCTTCGGCACCATCTTCTTCATCCACATATAGTCCTCCTTTATGGTACGGCTTTGACTGCATGAACCCTTTCTCGTAGACAATCTCCCGTAGTCGATACGCGAATACGAAATCAGACGATCCCCCATACGAAACGCCATCTGCCGATTTAGAAGACAAGGTCACTTCTGGCCCACCCCCAGTTGGCGCCCCAGCCGGCGTTCCATCAAAACCAGCACGCATGTGTGTCCCAAACTCGTTTGACTTTGTCTCAGCGACGGCCGCACCACGCGCAATCATGACTCCTGTGATCATATACACAGGACTTGAAAACCCCGAGCTCTTGATGTATGCGTCCACCTGAGAAGCCGCCCGTACAACCTCCTCAATTTTCTCGCGTCCTGGGTCCACGAATTCGATGTCAAGTCTATTGAACTCGTATGCGTCTCGTTGTTGCCTGTCCCAATTGATGTTGGCTTCAGCATCGAGGCCGATCACCTGCAAGAAGCGGGCCCAGATGCCGATGATGCCACTGTGGATGCGAGATTTCTCGCTCTTCCAATCTGTCTTCCATGACTTTTGAATTTCGCTGTCGGCGAAGACAACAGGGGATGAGATATTGAGGCACGAGCCTGGATCATCAGGGTCTGACAAGATGCGGCCAATGGCCAAGGAGCCACCCGGTGGATAGTACGTGTTTGGCGCCGAGCGATACGTCTTCAGCTTCTTCTTCATCGTGATTTTTAGGCTTGGCACCTTCAACAGAATCAAGGGGATCCCTCCAAAAAGAAGGGCAGGTCTTGTGTCCTTATGCAAAATGAGCGATCGCCAAAGAGAAGACTTTCAAGAGTGACGATTGTTAGCTCGTACAGCCTTGTGGTTTTAGACATTCGAATTTCGAACAGCAGATGCCTGCCAAGCGCGCCAAGGGCGTAGGCTTGGCGCCCGCCTCTGGAGCCTACAAGGGATGATCTCTCTAGGAGCGTGTTCATACGTTGCTAATAGGACGGACAAGAGTCATCACCACCATTCCGTTTCCGAGAGACCGAGAATTTATCCGGCGTGCGTCGACCCTCTCCTAAATAGGAATGGCATATTCATAGGAACAGCCTCCTACCATGAGTTCACGGAATGATGGAAGTGGTAAGGCCATGAAGCTTGATAGGAACTCCCTTCTCTCGTCCAACCAGAGGAGGGGGGTTCCCAAAGGCGGGCGCAGTACATTTTTGATCTTCCTTCATGCCAAGACTGCGCATGAGGCTTGCTGCAATGTGATTCTCGAGGGCGGGTGGGTAGATGCCACTGCGTACAGCTGCTCATTCAAAGGCGTTGGAGCATAGGTTATGATGTATGAATGGCAGCAGCCTTAGCGATATCTGAAGAGACAAGAAATTGGGCTTTAGCACTCAAGCTGAAGGCCGATATGTTTGAGGCAGGTGGTCGATTCTGGGGCGATTAATTTTGGGTAGTTGATTTTGAGGCATTGAGTCACGGTCTTGGGTGAGGACCATGCTCAATAACCTGGTCAGCTAGGATGCGCACATAAGCATCAACTTGGCTCAATAATCTTTCTAAGTCAAATACCACTACTGACGACCTGACAGCTCAAAAGGGTTAAAATGGAATTCGGTTTGCCTCTGGCCGTTACATGATAACGATCAAGCTTCAGCCCAATGCATCCCCTAAGAGGTGAGCATTGGATGACTAAACACGGCTGCCCTGCGACTAAGATCCCAATCGCAGGTGCCCCTGGGCTTTCAGCCCCAGCCGCACTTGGCTACAACAAATGCCCACATGAATGTGTGCGTAATTTGGAGAGCTTGAATGGTTCACAAGCAAGGCCGATGCACCTCTTTCTGCATCTGCACACCTAAAGCTGCGGAATTAAGAGGCCTCGACACATCTCCATACGTCCCAATTGTTCCCAGCGTATCAGTGGTTCACCTTGTAGCGTCAACCTATTACTCCCCTAAGCGTCCACTTCAACGTTAGACTTTCCAAGGTAGCGATGACTGACACAGAGACCACACCTCTCATCAACAGAGGCGGCCCGTCTGCAGCTGGTCAGCCATCAAATGTAGCTCGAGACCCCACAGACGGACCATCTCAAGGCCTAAAAGACTTCTTAAACCAGCTGGGTATAGGTATGCAGCATTCTTCCACTGCCTCCTATTCCCGCGCCATCGCAAGACTGACACGCTCGATTACGAAGACATTAACACCGGCAAGCCATTGAAGAACGGCGAAAGCATCTATCAAATGCTCCGATCGGCGTACAACTGGCACAGAGCCAAGTACATCACCGCCTACGGCGTTGCCTACACACTCCTCATCCTCCAGCTCGCTATTGGCATCACCATTTCCATCCTCACAGCCCTCAAGCCGCCGCACGCAAACGCTATCGTCATCATCCTTGGCGGCGTTAACAGCTTGATAGCCGGCCTTGCGGGCATTATGCAGTACATGGGCGAACCAATGCGCTCGTGGCGAGTCTTCATCATGTTGGACAATCTGAAGAGAGAGCTGGCAGAGACATGGGGGAACTTCCGGGTTCCGAGTTACAATGGGAACGGGCTGAATGAAGGGCATAGACTGGAAGGAATATTCGATCAGACCATGGCGGATGCTTTGGCAAATGAACCGCAGGTGTGGGTGTCGGGAAGCAAGACGATGGGAGAGGTGATGACGCTGGGAGGGTCACCTAATCGCAATCGAGATAGAGACGACAGAGAGGATGACAGACCAAATGGGAGAGAAGATAGGGGAGGAGGCAGGAGAGAGGGTGTCTAGCTGATGCGCTGCATTCCCCCGGGGCTCTGTCTAAAGATATGCCAAAGTGCTGCAACCGCATGAGGGCCTATGTGCCACTGCATAAAGCAAGCGGCCACGGTGGATAGCATCACCCAAACAAATTAATCACTGTTTAGACGTTCTAATCATTCCGGGCTGGGTTGCGATAGATGTACTAGCACAGAAGAAGAATTGGTCTGTTTCAATGGGAAAGGGGAATTTAAATGGTTCGAATGAGATCCGCTATGCTCGCTTTCTCCCTCCGTAACTCCAAGGCCGCGCACAGAGTAGCGTGGAACAGATGAACAACAAATATACCAATGCCAAAACCTGCAACAGCAATCCAGCGACTATACTTCAAGGACCCTCCTCTCCTTCTCGTGCTCCGCTAACGTCTCCCCATATTCCTCCTCTACCCGCCTCCATTGCTCATCCTCATCGACACTAGTCTTTCCGTTCCCGTCTTCCGTGTATGTCGTTGTGACAGATGAATTCCTGTTGGATTTGCTCTTCGACTCTCTGCGTCCAGCCTTGGTCATGTGCCGGCGGTACCAGCTCGAGTGCTTGACAAGGAACGGCTCCAGCCATGGCTCCATGAAATGTGAGCCTGACTCATCTGGACGTTCGACGGGGAGGTTGGTGATAATTGGCGCACCGGCCATAGCTGCTTGAGGTTAGTTGTTGGTGCGGTGAATGCGATGTGGTAGCACACTGTTCTTGCAAATTGTAAGGTTGAGTGAGATGTCTTGAGGATGAACTCTAGGCAATGCACTTACAGACACAAGGACACTGTCAGCGCAGTTCTTATATCTCATACCGCCCTGAAGAGCTTCCGATAGTCAGATGGTCCACGCATACTCTCAACGAAAAAGCTCCGAGCACGCCACCAGCGGCAAGGCTTCTACATTGAGGCACCGTGTGGGACGTCATATCTAGAACGATTATGCCTAATCCCGTAATCAACTCAACTTGGTAGTTCTGAACAACGTGCGGTTCAGTGGTAAAAGCCGCCAATACTCGCATTGGCTAGACATCTTGCAAAGCGAAATTTATGCTATTGGCGATTAGATAGAATTCGGAACGTCGGAGAGCGATGCTTATTGCGAGAATCGTGTCAGAAAGTCATCAGACTGCTGCCACTCGGGCCATGCTTTCCGGCAAGTCCCGGTTGTGACTGCTGAAATAATGCGCCCCCGGAGTGACTTGCGTGGCTTTCTCGACAAAGTGACCCCTCCCCTGAACCTCGGGAGGCGCTCAACGACTTAAAATGAGTCGGGATTGCTGTTAGGTGAAGTACAGCAACGAATTAACACAAAAGTTCTCGTCCTACACACAATGTCCTACGGCCGCACTAACTGAGATGAGCACCTGGTCTCCAACTTCAATTTCTAATCGAGTACGTCAAAACCTTCCAGGAGACATTTGCCCCCGGGAGCACGTTACCAAGGCTCCACATTTTCTCAAATGGGTGAACACGATTCACGATTTGAAACCCCTATGTTAACCCTTACAGCTAAAGGCTGGCCAGATCAGCCTCTACCTCAATCGTGGAGCGCTTTCCTAGAAACTGAGTCTCACTACCGCTTAGGCAGCGACCGATGGTCTTCTAACTTAGATAGCCTAAACTGGGCATAGATTGAAAACATCTGTTCCGGCATTGGAATGGAACGGTTGCCTGATCCGATTTATTCGCTAGCTGAAAGCTGTCCATATGACAGAACTGATGTCTGTTTACTGGCCGTGTGGAGCCAAGAAAGTCTGTCCGGAAGAATCGACCGAAGTATAATCCGTAACATGCTTTCCATTGAACTCAGAGGATCCGTTGTCATCTCCACACGTGCGTCATCCACCCGGTCAGTCTCGGTCATGAGACGTTACTGGTAGAACACGAACCCACCATTTCTTGCCCTCCACGCACAACCCAACCAATCTCCCGTCTCCTTACAACTTCAACCAAGCCATGATATCCACACTATGTAGCATACGCATGGACGGGCCTCCCTTGATGATTATTCACTCCCAGTGCGCGCAATGTTCCAGGAACAAGAGCAGCACCCTTGTCATTCCCATTCCAAGCTGTGACAAGTACCAGGCGCGACCACATTCGGCCCTCTGACTGAATTTTAGCTCCGCCCTGCAATAGTAATCCGATCGCCTCAACGTTGCCGCTCTGGCCTGTCTTATGTAGTACCGTATGGCCTCGCCTTGTTGGCCCAGGAATGAACGCTAGGCCTGTCGAAGCAGACTTGAGAACTCGTACTCGCTTGTGGGGATGGCCAAGTCACGAGGTGTACGTCCTCTTTCATCACGCTGAAATTAGCTGTAAAGGATCTTGCTCAAGCAGAAGTTTCAGAAGAGCACCATGACCGCCTTCAGCTGCATCATGTAACACAATTCTGCCACCACTCTTCGCGGCCAAACTTGCTGAGGAGCGGAGCGGCGACGTCATGGTTTCCGCCTCGACATGCATGGCGCAGTTGGAGTACATCCTTGTTGCGGGCTTTGACATTTGCTCCGCGATCTAGCAAAGGAGCAGCAACATATACATAGCCTTCGAAAGCGGCGAAAAGAGCCGTATTGCCGAAATGGGTGGCGTGCGCAAGACCAACATTCAGACTGCTGTGGGGTAACGGGGTCAGTAAATGAACTAGGTCGAAAGAAGTAGTCAACCTTCTTGCCGACAAATCTCTTCGGAATCTTCACGATGCACATGAGTCTCGAGTCCTCCACGTCTTTGGCTATTTTAAGCTCTTAGCTTCCGGGATATGTACAAACCTCCGATACTAGCAGCACGAGTTGTCTGCCGTCATACCAAACAAACAACCACAGGGTATTTGTAGCTCAGAAGTGCTACTAAAGAGGTCGAGGCATTCCCCTGGCCTTTGAGCCAAAGTACAGTTGTGGGGGGTTAGTCTGAACTGACTGCGATGCGGATGATCGTGTCTAGGTGCTCAAGCAGGAGGTTCTGTACTTTTTGGCAGCCTTGGGCAAGCGTGTTAATGGGCTTCGGTGCCGTGGAAATCCGCTGAAGAAGAAGGGAACTAACTTTGGCGACGGCGAAGGTGAGTTAAGGGAAGGCAGGTCATGTACTGTGTTTTACAGGTGATAATGGGATCGATTGATCATACTTGTATTAAGTGAACAGAAGCGAATGACAATAGTGCTAGCTCATGACTTTTAGTGGTGACAGGATTAACGTCACACAGCGTTTCATGCTTGTAGACATGACGAACTGAAAATGACGCCTCGAGAGGCAGCAATGATGCTTATTAAGAGCCCACCGGGAAGCGATCGATAAAGCGGAACTGGGTCAACCCGCCCTCGAAAGCGGTCACGAAGCCCGCGATGTTGGAGGACTTGCCGGAAAACACCCCCGGCGTAGTCTTGATATCCGCAATGTTGAAGACGGTTGGGCTCGCGGTGTCGAGCGCACCAACAGGCTTGCCCCATCGATAAGCGTCCAGTAAGATTTGTAGCGGGCGATTAGCGGGGAACAAAGTCGAGGAGGTCCCGTTTTTGAAGAGTGTCTCGGCACCCGAGGTTACGATGACGCCGTCGAAGCCTGTGGCGTCAGCGGCAGAATAGGTCTGCTTCACGCCGCTCGCCAACGTCTCGCCAACGACGATGGGGTTTGTGCCGTCTTTGGCGAAGGCTTCTGCCAATGCCGCGGCCTGTGCCATGGAACCCGCAGAGGATGTGGTTGCCAGAATGCCCACGTTCAGGGTCGCAATCGTCGGGAGGGGGTTGTTGAAGATGGACACGAACGCCGTGCGGTTGTTATTGTAGTACGTTGGATCGGGGGACGGCGCCGCGACGCCGATAACACTAGCGACACGCCGGGCGATGTCATTGCTCACGCGGTTGAGCTGAATGATGACGTTCTGCTTGACGACCTCCGAGGTGATGTGCGACGTCTCGAAGCGTATGGCGTTGATGAGGAACTGCTGCTCCACCGGGATCAGAGAGTTGTAGAAGAGTCGCGGTTGAGACCAGACGTCGGAGAAAGTCGATGACAACGCCCGGACAAGGTTGCCGGTGACACTTCGGCCAGGGGCGGTGAAGAAGCCATCCCCGGTGGTTTGGTTGGCTTGCTGGGGAGACCCGTTATTGAGTGTGTTGGGTGTGTAGGCAGCAGTGTTGAGCGGGATATAGTTCTGAGCATTTCCGTCCCGATTATTGTTGTGAATTGGGACTCTAGGGCGATTAATAGGCAGCTGCTCAAAATTCGGTCCACCATGTCGGCTCAACTGGGTGTCCAAGTAAGAGTAGATGCGTCCTTGCAAAAGGGGGTCTTCGGAGAAATCGATTCCGCGGACGATGTGAGCAGGTTGGAACTAGAAAAATGTCAGTCGTTCTGTTCTTGCCCTTTTCGATTCTGTTGAGCCTACCATGGCTTGTTCCGTCTCAGCAAAGAAATTGCGAGGATTCTGGTTCAGAGTCATCTTCCCGATTTTTAGGACGGGCACTAGCTCTTCTGGGACGATTTTGGTTGGATCAAGAAGGTCAAACCCAAATCTCAGCTGATCTGATTCATCCATAACCTGCACCCCGAGTTCCCATTCCGGACCATTTCCAGATTCGATAGCGTCCCAAAGATCCTGCCTATGGAAGTCTGCGTTCTTACCCGCCAGCACCTGGGCTTCTTCCCAGACCAAGCTCGCTCTACCTTGCTTGGTCTTCCAGAACCATTTGATCAACTTCGACTGGCCATCGTCTGTGACGAAACGGAAGGTATGGACTCCAAAGCCATCCATGTGTCGGTATGATCGGGGTATACCATTGCCCGCCATAGCCCAGAAGAGGGTATGCAAAGAGCTAGGCTGTTGGCTGAAAAAGTCCCACGCAGTGTCGTGAGCAGTAGCAGCCTGCGGGATTTCATTGTCGGGGCTTGGCTTGACAGCGTGGATGAGGTCCGCAAAGCGGATAGCATCCTGGATGAAGAAGACCGGAATGTTGTTGCCGACGATGTCTGCCAGTGGCCATTAGGTAAATCAGGGAACACTTTCTTTGGGATGCCAAGAATGTCTTACCGAAGTTACCTTCGTCCGTGTAGAATCTGGTCGCAAACCCATGAACATCCCGGGCTGTATCCGCACTGCCTCTACTGCCAGCAACTGTTGAGAATCGGACAAATACCGGAGTTTGCTTGCCTGCTGCAGAAAGGAACGAAGCAGCCGTGATATTTGAGTAGTCCCCGTAGCTCTCGAAAACGCCGTGTGCTCCTATTACACAAGTGAGCCCTACACATTCGCTGCAACCTACACTAAGGAATCGTGTGTCTATGGTAGAGCAGTGAGCATACCTGCGCCTCTGGCGTGTACAACGCGCTCAGGTACCTGAAAGTAAGCACAATGTGTCAGTAAAATTGCCTTTCACCGGGCACGTATACCGGATATCGGCTTTTCCGGGCGTCAACTTACCCTCTCATGATCGAAGTGTTGGATCTTTTGGCGGAATATGAAATCCTCCAACAAGGTGGGTCCCCTTTCCCCAGCCTTCAAGCTGAACTGGTCTCCAATAGGTCCCCCCACATCGGACGTGAGGAACACGTTAGTGTCGTTGGTGGTGAATTGGTCGAGGAAGTCTTGCGTAGGCTGGGTGGAAGGTACATCTCGTGGCACGGCTCTTTCTTCTAACCCATGGCTGCTGTCCATGTAAGGACAAGCAGCCATGGCTGCATGTAAAATGCAGAGATTGAGGAAGATACTATACATCGCGATTGGGAAAGCAGGCCCCACGAAGGACTTGGTGATAATCAACTCGGGCAGATAATATAAGGCAATCAGCAAAATAAAGAGGTCGAATTGAAATGATGAAGGCGAGAACAAGTGCGAATATATGCTGCCCGGACGTAGCAACGGCTCCTGAAGTGCTGTACTCGACGGTCCAGAAACTCTAAAGCCCCTCGGGGCTGACTATGCATCGGAGATGCGTTCTAACAACAAGGAGCACCAAAAAGGAAGGCGAGGCACTACCGTTAGCGCACATGGACTCGTTATGCATAGCAGGGGCAATGGACAGCGACCTATCCCACAAGGGCGACGAAATCACTCCCTGATCCTGTGGGAGCTTTGAGCAAGAGAGGATTGGAGCTAGCGAAATCTGGCAACCGCTAAATCTTCCTCAATGAGCCTCTCCCTCCGCCAACGTCGAATTTCCCCAAATGCCATAGTGGTGCAGCGTTAGTCCAGTCCAGCATACACGATGGCAGTTGGGGATTTATGGTGCGGGAGAGCAAACTCACCTCGGCTGGTCTAATTCTCTTCCGTCAACCGTATTGGTTTTCCTTTGCCAAGCCTATCATGATTGGCTGACTGTCGTGCTCTTTTTGTCATCAGCTACATGTCCGAAGCTTTAGACACCTGCCTGTTGCATCAGTCGCAACACCAACTGCAAAACATTCGACCATTTTCCCGCTCAGGCCCCGCCGTGTCTTGCCTTTTACGTTTGTTTTTGCCAGCTTAATAGGGCTAGTCACCGGGTCATCAATTGACCGTCCCCTATGAAACATTCGGGTGGTGTAACGCGGACCACCAGGATGCCTTTGCCATAATCGACCAGGGGGGTTTGGCCGAAGTCCTTGCGGATGTCACAAAGGATATGTAGATGGACAACGTGTACTCATTATCGTTTTCGGCAAACCTGAAGAAGGGAGTAAGAGCGAGAGACCTGGCCAGTTAACGCGCCGCAAGTGAGGATTTCACACCGCTCACACCTGTCCCATTTTGAACGCGCCGGACAGGTCAGTTGGGTAATGAATATTGGTGATTTTTAGCCAGCTCTTTTCGTCCTAGCGCCAATAATAATCGCTTGGCGCGCAGGAGCGTTTGATCAAGATTCCCCAGACGGACGTTTGCTTTTTTGTTGTAATTGGCTTGGCTTTGCATCTCCGAGCCGGAGGTAAGCTGGGACCTAAAGATTCAAGGTTGGGGCCTGCGGGGTAGTAGCGCACGATTCACAACACGGGCTAGCTTTGAACTTGTTACCACTCTTATTGGCTAGGTACATACCCGTGATATGGGCCTGCACGGTAAGCTTCCGACTGATTCCACAGCAGCGGAGGACAAGTTCGAGAGTCCAGGCCCTTCCATTGACTTCCGAATTGCCAAACATACATTTCCCTTACTGAAAGATCTAATCGTACTCAGAGTCCGTCGGTTTCGAAATATGGGATAGGTCCCCCTTTTTGGGGAAATATACTCCACTCTCTTATCTATTTTGGGCCTTGGAGCACCTAGATTTTGAGAACATTAATTGGTTGATTTCTGCTTTCGCGTAGTCTTAGCGCCCAGTTTACACATATTCTCAGAGCTTCGGATTAATTCGCCGACTAATAGGGTGGCACGGAACATGCCGGCAGTATTTAGGGGCGATACTAGAAAAGGAATTACAGGCAAGGATGGCGCTTCTAAAGTTGAGAGCTCCAAAAGACTTGAGGTCCCTGTATGAAGTAGTCAGAACAAGGAGCGGTGGCGAGACCATGATGCTATTTGGATCGCAACATTCGCTCCTTTAGGCGGCACATTGTGCGGCTTGTAGGTATGAGTAGAGCGGGTTACCCGGTGAGCTGTATCAGTCACGTCGGGTCTCCTGAGCGTTTGGGCATTCTGCGTCCGACAAGCACGAAGACAAATCCGGCCAACATTGCGACATGTAATCCCCAAATCCAAAGCTGAAGCTTCGACACGCCCCGATTGGAGGACCACGAACAACCTGGGCTCCTTTATCTAACTTCATTGCTCATCTGCCCCGCAGTCACGTCACTTTCCAAACTACCCACCTTATCTTCAACAAAACCCCTCCAAGATAGCTGAGTATTAGTCCCAAAGAAAAGGAACACTACGATTTCATCAGCAAAGCAGCATTCAAGTCTCTCAAACATTTCCAGTCAACCCATTCCACCATGGTCGACGTAAAAGAGGGCAAGCACTATACTGTCCTTCCGGAGCCGATCCCGAGCCTGCCCCCCGTCACGGTCTTCTTCTCCTTCCTCGATAAAACGTCCTACAAGTGGGCCGCCTCCTACCAAGTCGTCGAAGCCATCCGTCGTGCCGTCCCTGCCGGCACCGAGGTCTCACGCTACCACGTCTCCTTCGACCCCTACGGCTGGGGCTCCGGCGTCACCCTGACGCACGCCTGGGCCGTCGCGTTGAATCTGAGGTACGATGATAGGGTGATCGTGCCGCTGTTTGACGCGATTCAGAGGGACAAGGCAGTGGCAGACCTCGAGGGCATTCGGGAACTGTTCTTTAAGCTGGGCATTGACAAGGTGGTGTTTGATCGGGTATGGGTCAAGGACTCTGTTAAGAAAGAAGTTGAATGGCAGAATGAGGTGTGCAAGAAGGTTGGGCTCGACAATGTGCCCGCGGTGGTGGTGGGCGGGAAGTATTTGCTGGACTCGAGCACGGAGGGGAAGGAGACAGGCGACGATGCGGATTTAGGGAAGCAATTTGCTGAGTGTGTGAAGGGAATGCTTAACCTTTGAATGAGTTAGCGAGCAATTTCGTGCCTTGCTAAGGAAGTTAGTGATCGGTGATTCTGTAAAGGCCTTATGGAGATGAGCTCATTATGCTTGCTATCAGTACTGGGAAGAGACTACGGAGGCATGATTCATAAGAGCTTCCGCCAAGAGAATTCTCACCGCCCTTGCCGGTAGTCACCCAGATAACCAATTTTAGAGACTTGACCTTGCGCCGCTCCAGGCAAGGGGTTTAGGAAGCTTTAGGCATGGCCATCCCACTCTAAGCCCTAAAATTAGGGCGGCCCGGAGCCAGGTTACAGATTATGGAGGCGTGCATTACAATGAGTTGCTGGGCTTGCACGAATTATCCGACGGTCATCTCCGTGGTAATGGTAGGCCTTTAGGCTTCCCGACACCCCGGGAAGCTTGGATCTCATTGCCATGGTTACCTCATCTGGGGACTGCCTTAGGCCTTTCCAGGCTGAAGCTCCCAAGTGGGCCCACTAAACTCCCCCTGGAAGCCACCAAGCTTGGTGCCAAGCCAGACAACTCGTGATGGTGCATACCTTCCGTACAGCGGAAGTTGCAGAATTCTTTTGGCGGAAGGCTCCCCTGGATCATTCCTCCGTACATATCTTCAAACGCGAAGGATCTAGGCCATCTGCCAAGTTAGTGCTCAAAACCTTGAATCTAGTCTGTCCTCTCCCCATAGATGCACCAGCTTGTGCACCGAATCAGTCTCTCGCTCTGCTTCCTGCACTAAGGAATACTTCTGGACAACTTCGAATTCGACAGTGGAGACATCCAACGGGTCCTCTGGCAAGATCAAGGTAGGCCCCATTGGGGACGACTGGTCTTTGATTGCTGGTTTTACTTACGAGGGCCCTACTGGCCCAATCCGACTCTAGTTTTCCAAGCCCTTACCGCATCTCTTTTATTTCTTGTGCCTTGCGGCATACTATAAATTGTTCTCGTAATCGGAAATGAATCGCGTTAAGCGAATCCTCCTCTTCGGCTTAGGTACCCGTTTTGGTTTCACCTCCACGGGCGGAACTTACCGTCCAAATCGAGAGCGTCTCTATGTCTTGAGAGGGGCACCTAGGACTAGCTATCATACCGCTTGTGTATCACATGTACATCCTTGGAGGTGTCTATCGTTGCTAGCTAGGGCAATCGCGAGGTCCGGATCCTCTGACAGAAAAGCACTTGGGCCCACGACAGACAGTTAGGAAATCATAGATCGGACAGGCAAGCGACGTTCATCCAGCAGAAGGCTTAACCAGAAGCAATGGCATTTTGTCCACAGAGCGAATGACAACTTGAAATGATCGAAAGTCCATCCCAGATGTGAGTCACTCAATCAATCTTGGATGTAAGGCATTCCTCACACGCTCCACAAACACCGCGCGTCTCGACTGGCAAGCTGACATCCAGTCTCAAATCACTACGTCTTATGTCCGTCGTCTTCTCCAACTCGTGCCCTCCTTCAACTTCATCAAGCCACCTCACCCTCCTTCCACTACTCCGCCGTCTTGCTGGGAACCCAAAGTCTCTTGTCTGTGCCGATTCACGCCTTCTGTCGCGCTCTCGAAGATGGTCTTCCTTCCGTCGTAGCCACAGTCCAATGCTTAGGATACAACCGACCGTAGCGCCAGCGAGTATCCAGAATACAGCTAGACTACCCATGAGCCCCTTCCAGAACCCTAGTCGCATAATGTGGACCAATGTCGCCTGAAATGTCTCTGCGAGGGCGAGTGGGCCGAGATCAGATTCCGAAGACGTTGGTGATAGTATGTGACGATCACCCACCGCTGACTTTGTAATTGCAGGCAAGACAGTAATGATTTCGCATGATTTGTCCGCGAATTCGCAAGCTCTTCCACAAGCTCCGAGCCCGACCGGAGCTTCGCGCATGCTAGCTTCAGCCGGTGCATGACAGCTGTCTTCGTATCTGACATGTATGTCTATCGCTGTATTCAACTTGCATACACACCAAAGGTCATCCACCCTGCAACCAGTGGTATCGTTGCCTATGAAAGGCACGCTGTCCTGTACCTTTCTCATAGTCAGCCAAAGCCACTTCCCAGTCCTTTCGGAGTGACCTCACCACACATTTCGAGGAGTCCGAAGAACTTGTCCACCAAGTCGACTGAAGCGCTAGCGCTGTCGTTGAAGGCACGAAGATTAGTGTTGCTGGTAGGGTGCTTGCCAGCAGGAACAGTGGTGATTTTATAGCCATGGGAGAAGAAAGTTGTAAAGCCCCGGTGATAAGAAAATAAGTAGCCATGAACGAGCGCGTCCAAATTGCCTGTAGAGCACAGTGTGAATTCCCTCTTAGAATGCCTGAAAGAAGCCCACACTGGGACTTGTGAAGCATGCCGAAGCCTGCCAGTCAAACGATCGAAGAGAAATGAAGGAAATGTGGAATAATGTCAGAGGCCAAAGCGCAAGAATGAAGTTAATTTCGCGGAAAATGAGGAATGTTGGTGGTCCGAGTGCAGAGCAGCACTTCGGAGATGGTGAAAGATGCAACGCTTGTCTTGTTGATGGCTGGTCGGTCTACCTCCATTGTTAAAGCTCGTTCTAGAAGATTTCGCCTGTGAATGATCCTGTCCAATCCAATACTCCTACCCCCGCTAAACTCGAAATACGTTCCAAGAGCTTTTCATTGCAGATTCATGCTATCAACTGCTCCCATACCTTGCTGCTCCAAACCCTGCATTGCTGTGAAGCTATACGGGAAATCGACAAGGCCGTCCAGCATCCAATTCAAAGGATCAAAGACTTCATAATTGGCCTCCCCATACCCTGTGCCAAATCCGCTGTAAGAGGTTCCATTAGCCACGTTCGTCATGCCTGGCATTATCGTAGCCGAAGGTACAAGAGAATTGTCGTTTGGTAGAGCTGTATTCCTAGTATCACCGGCTGTGATGGATGATGAACTCGAATTGTTGAGAGTGCCTGCTGGGTCGGTTGGGTTCTTTAGATACGCTATGTGACAGAGTCAGCATAGGTCATGAGAATATGCATCTTGCAGACTTACCCTCTAGAGACTTTCCTTTCAGCTGGAAATTCTGTCTCCAGCGCCACACTGCGTCGTAGACTAGAGACATCGACATGCGACACCGAACTTTCAGCCTCAAACTATCATCCGGGTCTCCGATTCCAATGTTGTCTTCATTCGGTTCTGCTCTTACACGACCACTCAGCCAGACTTGTGCAAGAACCTCAGCCAGTCTTTCAGGCAGATCATTCTCGCTAACACTCATGCCTCTGAGTGTGAATATTGTCTTTCGAAACATGACCTTGGCAGACTCCGTGTCCAATCCATGCTGTCCGAGGAAGCTGTAATTCAATTTGAGTAATCCGAATCCCGCTGCTAGCATCGTCTGGAACAAGTAGATTGTCGCAGAAGCCATTGTAATGTTGGGTGAACCTGCGTTACTGTTGGGAGTGAGCATTGGGTTCGCCGCTATTGCATTGATGGGCATGTTGAGCTCTAAGCACGCAGTTAGAAAATCAGTGACGGCGTGGTAAAGCTTGAAAAGGTCGCTGCGATAGGAAGGCTCGGATGAAGGAGAAAAGAAAGCGCTTATCCGGAGATGCAAGCATGCAGCACGAAGATATAGATTCGTAATTGGTGAGGCATCGCCGCGAAGCTTCTCTTGAAGATCCTCGAAATCCTTGGACAGAAATGACACGTAAGTGGCGCGTTCGTGGTCAGCGCCTAAGCCGACCGGGTCATGGCGATTCGTGTACAGCGTCTTTGATACCTTGTCGTTGAATTGCTCGATGAGCAGTGGATTAAGGATTGCAGGTGGCAGGCGAAAGCTTTCATCCGCATCTGGTCTTGAGGCCAACGTCCAATCATAGAGGGTGTTTGCCGGCTGCCCATACGCAGTCGCTACTCTGAAAGATAGGGTTAGCTGAAACTCGAATCCGAGTATGCCAATGCTCACCTCTGTGCGACAATGTTACAGATAGCCCAGGTACGGACTCGATCCTTCAGGTCTGCATCTCTCAGCTCGATCTTGAACTTTGAGAAGTCCTGAGCGTGACTTGGTCTGTGCAGCCCAATCTGCAGCGCAATCTGCATCATTATGCCACATATCGTGAATGTTGGATCGGTCGTCGTGCTGGACGTTGGGAACGACCATGTACAGAGCAATGCTAGCGCCTTGACCACGTGGTAATTCTGAGGGACTTCGGAGATAGTGGTCCAAAGAAGCCTTGTTACTGGTCCAGCCAGAGAGTTGAAAAGGGTTGGCTCGGTGTCGTAATGGCGAGCCCCCACGCTGAGAATTACCCAGAATAGAAGAGACGATGCTGATAGGTAGTAATCCGGCGGCCTCTCCGGATTGAGGAAGGGACAGAAAGGGTGAAACAGAGCGAAAAACCTACAAGCCACAAGTCAGAAACCGCGTCGGTCGGTACAACACTGAATTCAAATCATTCACCGTTGAAACAATTCTGCCACGCGCTCGTTGCTGACGACGACGTCCTCGATTCGTTTTGACGTCACCAATTGCCCGCTCGGGCTTCTCGCATAGCCGGTCGAACTGTCGACGCCGCTTCGCAGGTCAAGAAGTCCTGCCACGGCCTCGTGAGACCCATTCCACTGGTCAAGTGGGACTGTACTGGCATATGCGCTTGCCCCCGGGTATAGGTTGGTCGCTGTCACTGGACCCTTCGGCCGTCCATTGTTTGCCAACTGCGCAAGTTGCCTCCTTAGGTCGGCTATCTCCCTCTCCATCTCTGCGTTGCGAGACCTTTTTCCAATGCGCTTGAAATTGTTCTCGATTTTGCACTCGAGGCGAAGTCGCTCACAACGGGAGCACCGCTGGAAGGGCTCTTGAATGACATTGCAGCGAAGCTAGGTTCATGGTCAGTCGACGGGCCAAAAATCTGTGCCATGAGGCGAGAGACAAAGAGTTTCGTCTTGTTGCCAATTGCGAGGTGACTCACTTTCTGTTGCCGGCACTCGTTGCATGCTCTCTTGACTGGTTGCTTTCTTTTTTCATCATGGTTCCCATCTTCAGATCCCTCGGCTTCAGGCGACTCTACCGTCCCCGGTGAGCTGTCGAATCCTGCAAGCGAAGCATTCCTTTTGCGATTCGATATTGCACTTGTAGTGTGTCTTTCGCTGATAGGGCTTCCCAGGCCACTACTCCCTCCACCACCAGCACCACTCCCCCTCCCAACTCCGGCCGGATCAGCCACAATGGCTGGTGTTATGGAGTCAAATCGAGGTTTAGTTTGCGCGGACGTCAATCGGCCGCAGTTCGGTAGTTGGTGAATGGTGGAGCAAGTGATGCTTGGAGATGGCCGCCGATACCGCTGAGCTTCGCAAACGGGAGTGGGGTTTTAGCGAGCCCTCGGCTTATCGGGCTAAGCGCTGGTGTCTCCGCAGCGCCTTGGAGCTAAATTTTAGCTACTTCAAACCCACTCAGGAATCCCGAAACATAAGGACCGCAGGTTTGATCCAAGGGTCATACTCGCACAGGTTTCAGATTCTCGGTTTCAATGACAATTGAGTGTTCTCTTTCTAAAGCAAGTTCGGCGCACTTTCACGCTTTCGGAATCGAATGCACCTCGAAACCCTGCTGAAGCTACTTACTTTCACGATGGGCCTAACTTTCAGACGATTTATGCAATTCCTACGTCTGCCCTTTTCTGTACAATGGCGGACTCTACTCGTCCGTCTTCCCTGGCTTGTTCCACTTCCAGTGTTGTATTTCACATCACCGAAAGGCCCACATCCGGCCATAATCTATCTACCTTCAAGGGGTGCCCATAAGATTCCTATCTATGTCTTCTTGCCTCTCACGGATCCTATGGTGTCGAGTATAGGGGTCCACCTTGATTTCCATGGCGGAGGATTCACGATGGGGTCCTGTCTAGAACAAGCACCTTTCTGTGCTCTTCTCGCCCGAAAGACTGGCCGCCTCATCATGAGTGTTGATTACCGGAAAGGACCCCTCGATCAGTTTCCAGCAGCCATTGAAGATGCTGAGGACGTCCTCGCGGCTGTGCTTGATTCGAAACCTTACACTCAAGCTGGCAATTTCTTGCGCAGCGAGATCAGAAGACTTTCTTACAAGCAACACCCTAATAGTCAGCTGAGTTCGCTTGATCTGACTCGCCTGTCTCTCTCCGGCTTCTCAAGTGGTGGCAATCTAGCTCAGAACCTCGTCCTTTCCATATTAAACCCTGACATATCGTGGCCCAGTCTGATCCCTCCTACTGGACCTCCCATCCCTGTCATTCTCTTCTATCCTTCATTCGACAGTCGAATTCCTGAATCCGAGCGTCCACGACCAACGAATCTTCGACCACTCGGGCCTTTCGCCGCTTCCATCTCTGACCTGAGCAGCACTTATTTGCCAAATGATATGCGTGCCCACCCTCGGGCTTCGCCTGGTCTGGCCGATCTACGCACGGGTCTTCACCCTCGGGCGAGATTTTTGCTGATCCTTCCTGAGGTAGACTCGTTGGCACAGCAGAGCGAGGCGTGGATAAGGAAGATGAAGGACGAGGGAATGGAAGGGCAGCTGACTATTGAGAGAGTGAGAGGCATGCGCCATGGCTGGACACAGTTCCCAGAACTGTTCTTGAATGACGAAGAAATAAGGAAGAAGAACGAGATCTTCGAACGGGCAGTACGATTCGTGAATATTAGTGTTGTTGAAGCATAAGTTTGTAATGTGCAGAATGATGAAAGCCAATACTGGATCGCCTGGTTGTACTGAGCTTGCTGGCCGATGCCAAGGATAACACACCACCATATACCACCCAACACCCTAAGCTTCTGCCAGCAAATTTCATACCACCTCGGCCGAGGAACTTCAAAATTGTAGAGGTCAAGTGTTCAACACGCGGTTGGGGTTAGGATTAGTTGTCGTAGGTCGATGTTGCTGGGATTCGCGCTGGAGAGGCATCACCAAAGACTCTCCAGAACATGGTAGAAAAGTCCTTGTGGATATTTATCGTTTACGGTGTTGGGTGGCATACCGAATGGTGCCGGAAGTTGAATACCAGCGCTAGCACCATCTTAGGAGCTTCGTTCGTTTTTCCAGGGCCGTACTTAGTTGACCAAATTTACCCCATGTTCTCAAACCTCAATCCATTATATGACAACAGTATTGAACACGTGTGGAGCATTTGCCACTGTGTCTGCATCCTCTGATATCATCAAATTCCGCACGAGCGCCACCACGTCCAAGCTATGGTCGTCACTAACAGGATGACCTCTCATGTCGACTGGCATTTCCCTCCCAGATCCGAGTCGCTTGCTGATGCGTCGGTCCCAAGGGCCAAACTTGAGTTCGTGCTTTCGACCAAAGTGATGACTGAACCATTCAACTACCTCTTTATCCGGACACTCATCAACCGCGTCATTATTCACCTCGAGGTAGCCAGACATGTGGGCAATCCATGCTTTCAACGTTCCCTTCCAATGAATGCTATCTCCGGCCCTTAGAGTAGCTTTAATGAAACTTTCCAACAATGTATGTTCAAGCGGATAGAACAGATTACCGTACACGTCGTACTCGTGGGCAGTTAAAGTTCTGGCAGAGGTGATCGAAGTGACAGTAGACACTGACAAATGCGCATACGAGCTTGGGATCAGAACCAGTTGATCCCCGCAGTCGTAAGTAGCTGGGTAATGAAACCATGTTGTCGATTGATCCAAATTTTTGTAGCCGGCATAAATCTCTTCTAGCGCTTGTTTTATATGTGGTATCATCGTTGCAAGTTCAGGAGGAGGACCACGAGTAGGGAGAGCCCTATGAAAGCCGGCAAGGATGAGTTTTTGAATCGATGATTGGTAGTGCTCGTCAGAAACCACAATCATGTGGAGCTATATCAGCACATGGATAGTTAGTTAACATCTTGCTCGAGTGAGGATCGTAAAATCTTACCCCCACGACGATGGGTACGCCCAAATAAGCCAACGCAATAGGACCCCATAATATTACCGGGAAGGGTTCTAGTATCGGGCCAAGATTCGACTCTACCGGGCTAGGCGTGGTTGCACGCGGGCTTCTGAACATTTCGTAGGTCGATGGAGGTCACTGCGGAATCGGTGGCGTATGGAGAGGATATAGCAGTTTTGTCGAATGAGGTGGTGTCTGAGACCATCCCGCCTAACTTATGGGCGCTTACAGGGAGTACCCCATCAAAAACATAATTTGTTCCCGTGGATCTTAGAGCACTCATTTTTGATGGGGTGCTCCCGTAAAGCGCCTAACCACACCTAGACAATTAGGCGGAATTAGGCGGGTGCCCCCTGTAAGTGCCCATAAGTTAGGCGGGGGAGTCACATTTGCCAGTGTCAATATCCTTGAATTCGCAAATCAAGGCCTTCGATCCAAAGTCCGATTACACAGCCATGCCCAATCCCAGCCTACGAGAGCTATTGAAGGGTCCTTTTCAAAAGTCCAGTACCTATTCTTCAGGCAAACCCGAGAATAAGCAATCTATAACCCTAGCTGAGTCTGGCGATGCACCTGCGAGAGGTGAGTGATATCACTTCATCTCAGAGACCCGCCGCAATAACTGACCGAAAGAAAGTCACGGTCTTTGACTCCAGCAATGTGCCACAGCCATTCCTGGATACAGCATTGCTGGAACGCATCAAGGGGCGCGAGAAGGCTGAAAGGGAGACGACTTCATGATGGTTACTGTAAATCAGCAGAATATTTTGCATCGATGCGGTTTGGAGCATGCCGCACAAGGCAAAACGACTGACGCTTATAAGGACTCCGACTCGCTCAATGGACATGTGACACATTCTTGATGCTCAACCATTCCTGCGACCGTCAACATTCCCCCATATCATAAACTGCGACTTTGCATCCATTTCCTTGCAAGTTTTGGCCGAGGGGCCAGGCCGGTCGAACACGAACACTCCACCCCTCTCCTTAATTACTACTGCGCAAGGTCATAATATTGCAGCGGTACATCGGAAGATATCTATATCGAAGAAAGTATAGTAGGAGTTAGTAATGGTTCTAGGAATCCAAGCTTTAACGGGTGGAATCCTTGCACTCAACTTGCATCGATGGAAGTTGAGGCTGTTGTGTGATATCCTTGTACTTCGTGTGTAGGATTTATGACGCATGGTCATTGCAATCACATCTTCCACTGCAGCCGTATCATAGTCTGATCTTCATAGCGCGCCATTGATTAGGGAGCAGGTCTTCCATTCGCCCTCTTCATCACAGACGTCTTTGCATGCTTAGGGTCAGCTATTTCGGACAATATCCTATTGTTCTACTCAAATATGGAATGGGTTTCAATAATAGACGAATCAGAGGATATTATACACATGTCTCGTTTCCATTTCGTCATCTCGTCATCAGTCTTTGCAGTTCAAGATGTCATATCCGAAAAGGCCGTTAAAAAAAAAGCAGACAAAATACCAATCGCTTGCAAGACAAGGGTAAGCGGAAATGTGCTGGATCCTTCTTCATACCTCTCGATGCAAGCCAGCTTGTCATCTATTCATCCTTCTACCCTTCTTGTCTTCGTGCTTCATTCAAACGTCAGTCCATATCCGGGGTCAAGCCTGAGCTTGGTTCCACGATCCTAGGAGAAATATACCTCGAATCCCCCTGTGAAATGACGTTCGGGCCAATACTTCTCCTCAACTCTTCTCTTCTCTTGTCACGTCGCTTATCCTCTTTTCTGCCATTCACAGACAACATCCGCTGCTGAAGATGGCGGAAGCCTAGGACCTGAAATCGTAGTCCCAGCCCAGGAACCTTGTATATCTTCCTTCCCGCACGGAGTCTAGACAGACTGCTGTAGCTGGATCGCTTCGAGACGCCTCTATTCTGCCTCCGTCGTCGTGAGCCGCCTGAGATCTTGCGTACGAGCGAAAGCGGTCCGTCAATGATAGTTCGCTGCTGCGGCATACCCAGAGAATTATTCACGACAATATCTCTGTCCCTGTTCTGGTATCGATCGCTTTCCTCGTTATCCGATTCGGAGAACCCGTCCCAAAAACCCCGTGGTCTCCAAAATGGGTGCAATGTGCCATCAAGGTCTTGATCAGCCTTCTTGTTCTTGGCATTGAGGCTGAGTGAGCGTCCGAATGATCTCACGAAAGACCCAGAATGCCGCCGATTGGCTATCGAGGGCCTTCTCAAGGAACCAAAACGTCGACCTGAGCCTCTCCTGCTTGGACCCTTCGTCTCGAGGTGGCCGTTGGAGTCGTTTGTCGGCGTGAGCCCGGCTGGAGTAGGAGGTATGACCTTGAACTGTGGAGGCTTTGGTGGCTCTCGTGGATTTCGTAGTGGAGATTCAACCGACAGTATAGGCAGTAGGGATGCGACCGGTGTTGCAGGTTCGTGAGTTGCGACTTGCAGATCTCTGCTGGAAGTGTACAGCCCCTGCACAGCCCGTGACTCGGGTAAATGATTGCTCTCAATGAGCTGGAGGGAGTGGTTGTTGTGTGCGAAAAAGTTGACCGCTCTTGCCTCGCCCATCTCAACCACTGGAGATGTAGAATGGAGTGATCGCTGCGAAAATGGAGTGCGTTGTGCCGAAGGTGGTCGCAAGTTTGCCCAATGTTCTGTATCCGGCTCAAGCGAGGCCCTATCCGGCAGACCTGATGGAGGCGTAGGAGGATGGTCTATTGGAGCTGCCCTTTCGGACTCCATACGAGCCAATGTCTTACGCACATCTTCTTCAGCAGCCACCCTCCGCAGTCGTAGGTGTTCTGATGTTATCGAATTTGCTCTCGAATTGCTCTGGCTCGTGCGCGCGGAAAGAGAGGAGCTCCTGGCAGGCACGGGTGGTGGGAATCGCTTGTCTCTTCCGCGATTCGAAAGGTTTATTCCAGAGGTAAACGACTCGGACACGGCTCGCCTATGGTGAGGAAGATCAGAGCCCTCACCCCTGCTACCAGTCTGAATGAACCGTTGACCGCCGGAGCTTGTGGACAGAGATGCAGAACGTCCGTTGCTACTGTTTGCGGAGGACCTTAAAGATGATGTCCTCTCTGGGATAACAGCCACATGTATAATCTCAGGTTTGGGGTGAGGGGCAGTAGCAGACGACATGCTGTGCGGCCTGGACAATTCTGAACCAAAACTCCACCGATTGTGGTTACTTAGCCTAGCTCTCTTGTGTACTAGGCGGTGGGGCGAATCTTGGTTCGAAAGGAGCGAATTGCGGTTTGAGTTTGGGATTGGCGAGCTTGCTGATCTCAAGGACGCATTCCGTCCACGGTGCCGGAGTGTTTGTTGCCGTTTCGGCTCTCTGTCCACCACAATTGCTTCAACAGTGGACGCTGTGGAGATACCCGAAAGTCGCCATGAGTCGACCCGGGTTTTCAGGTCGGATGATCTTGTAGGTTGAGACCACCCGATTTCGTTGCCGAACTGTTCGGTAGAGTGGCTTGCTTCGATCTTGTGAGATTCTTCCAATCGCTCACGTAGGCTCCGGCCTCTGCGAGGGAACTGGGCTTCGGTGGCAGCATCGGCAGGAGAATAGCCAGACCTCGACAACGTCAGCGCCGGGTCCTCGTCCATCGTTTGGGCCATTTCCACGGAGTTGTCTGGAGTCGCCTGTGCTGTCTGATCTCCCGCCGAGAGCGGTGGAGTTGGAAGGCTTGGTCGAGTTTGAAGTGTGTGCTGAAGAGAGTGGTCTACATCGTGATCTGATGCGTCGTGAGCGACCAGCAGTGGTGGACTCTCCCCAAGTGGATTATGGGGTGGTGGATCATCAGATACAGTGGTAGCAGAAGTTGAACGAAGATCAGACATCTGGGCACCATATCTTTCATCAAGTTCTTTAGTGGCCGAAGAGGTCATCACTTCGTTCTGCAAGACACGATCAAAGGCATTTACAGCCCCATCGTCACGAGTCAGGGGGCTGGGTCGAACCTGGAAGGGAGCTTTATTCGTAGACGAAAGGGTGTGTAGCCATTGGGGAACAGATGCCGTTGTAGGTACTGGAAAAGATTCCTCCTCATCGTCAGATGATATTTCTTCCCGGGCCGTCTGAAACGACTCTGCTTTTGTAGACGCGAGTGAAGGCTGCGTGCCAAGAAAGGGTCGTTTTCTGGGTGGATCCAATCTAGGAGGTGTGTTATCAGGAGTTGGTGGACTATGTTGCGGCGTAGGAGTCACAATGTGCGAGCGCAAGATAGTAGTCTCTGCGTTAGAAGAATTCTCAAAGTCACATTCGTTCACTTCGTGATGTAAACTTGGTGGAGTTGGCGGAAGTGAATGCGTTGGCGAAGAGATAACTGGCGTTGACGGCGAAGGGCTTAACCGAATGTCTCCATTGCTGGGAATCGATGATTCGGTTTCGGCTGTGTTGAATTGGGAGCGAAGGTTTGCGCTGTTATCGGTAAAGTATCGCCTCCTTGGTAGTGGTTTATGAGGTTTAAACACACGTCGATCCCCATTCACAGCATCTTCTGCTCCGAGCAGGCCATCCACTCGTGGGTTGACTTGTGGCGAGACATGCTGATTCTCGGCGTACCGCTCATGGAGAGGCCAAGGTACGTGGGATGAGTCGGCTGGATATCTGTCCAATGAACTTGCTCGAGCCACGTGGGAGACTTGCTCTTTGACCGCACCAGCCTTGGGCCAAGGGATTTCGCCATTACCCGACCAAGTTGGCGAACTCGCAACTCCGTTGCTATTGCTCGGAACTTCAAAGCCGTTTAGGTACTCATTGCTACTGGATGCCCTGACTGGATGGACGACCTCAACACCCGGCATGCCGCCGCAGAACAGGGTTGAGGCGCTTAGGGTACTGCTAGGCTGCTCTAAATTGTCCACATAGTCCAAAAATGTGTCTTGTGCGTTGCAGTATGTCACGGTGAGTGGAGTCCTGATCGAGTCATCGAACGATCCCCGGAAAGTGTAAATAGTTTCGCAAAGTGTAGGGCGAATCGCGACCAATTGGTGATCTCCTAGCTTTTATGACGCACAGTGAGAAGCACTGGCCCAACTTTTGCAAGCACTGTGGCCTGGTATATAGGGGCCGAGGGAAGGAGCGCAATTGCGCAGGGCGAGAGGATCCTCAAGCTTCGATATCAGGGGGTCGGGAGTTCGTAGGAGGAAGGAAATTATCGTGCCTCTGGCTTTTTTGGAGCTAATGTCAAGTCCACCGCAGGATAGGGTCTCTCGTGGAAGCGCTGGGGGCCGTATTGGAGGCGCAAAGCTGCTGGAATGAGCCTTGGGGGTTCGCGAAAGGCTTTGTGATGGCAGAACGCTTCAGAATTTGCAGCTACGAACGCGGTGACTCCGACTGACAATGCGCTAAGCTGGTCGAGGGAGTTATTCGATTGACAAGCATAAAACGAGTGAATAGGGTCACTAGCCAGCGAAACGGCGGCGGACGTGGTTGGAAGATGAATTGGGTGATGCCGACTGAATTGGCTCTGTACTGGAAATCTGCGCAAATTGATGAACCTTTTTGCGATGAGAGTGTGGGACGGAAAAGGGAATGAGAGATGGCTGGGGGCGAAGCGCAGGTTGCATCTTGCCCGACATGACGCCCGCTCCTTGGCCTCGCCTTTGAGCGCCACTGAGCCAATCAGATGCGTCTACCAGCTCCAGACGATGAATCTTGACGTACGAAAGAAACCTGTATATTGTGGTATCAATGATTGAGGGATCTCCACGCATGTCCTGATCGAGACAGTGACCTCTAGCAATGTTGATTCGTCGTGAAAGAGTGGAGTGCCAGAGGTGACAGCACATCTGAAGCTAGGCTTCATCAACTGCTTGCTACTACTGCTTCCGGTCACTTAGGCTTTGGTATATATTGCACCATCTAAAACCTCGCCTTCAACTATGCGAGTCTCTACTTGCCTTCTTACCTGTGTCTAGTGTGACAAGATATGCCACGTTTACATGCGTGCACGGAGGATGTACAGGTTTGTACATGTTTGTAGACAAATGGACAATATTCTTCGCCAGAGGGGGTTTTGCCCCTACCATAGCCAAGAGCATTCCAAGGTCTTTGTACGAGGCGCTCGCCTAATACCTTTACTATCGCACCGAGAAGCTGACAAGGCTTGGGTCCTCTTTAGTTAGCCGAGTGCACTCGCTGCTTTCTCATATTCATCAGGCGCTGCTACGAAGGGCCTGTGCACAGGTTGCATGGCTGGATTCCTTGTTAAATTGCTTTGTAGGAATGGAAGCTGTTGTGTCTATATGCGCAGACTGACCAATCCAGCCGTAGTCTGAGTAAGCCGTTGAGCACAATATCCACTCTCCTGGCCCGGACACCCGTTGCTTATGGAGGTGACATTCAGCGCCTCTTTATGCTGCAGCAAAGTCAAGTCTTTCTCATGCAAAACCAAGCCAGCTTCTTATCAGGAAATTGCAAGATTGAGGCACCTAGCAGACGTTGTTTGCAGGACACCAATCACACCTCCGTCGCGCGAATATCGGGCAGTATGGAGTCCTCCTCCTGGATCAACAATCGACTTAGCTCGTTCGAAAGACGCCCATTCAAGCAGAATGGGAAAAGGAGAGCAGATCGAAGTCCCTCGCTGTGGACAATTACGGTTAGTACTTTCGTGCTTTGCCCCTTGCTTTCAAGTCCCTTCATTCTCCAACACGTTCGTTTCATAAAGGGTCTTCTGCTTTACCAGGCGTGCCACAAGTGCGGCACTTTGGTTGAGACATCCCTCGCTCAGAATGCAAAGACTCGGAAACGAGGGGAGGCCGCGTCGTGCCGGGAAAAGCGTACGAAGCTCTTCTTCTTGAAGACTCCGCTCGAATTGAATGCTACTAGAAGATTGATTTTTGATGATCTGCGGCCAACAAAGTATTTCAAGGCACTAACAGCATTGTACGATGCAGCAACAGTGTCCTGCTTTCGTTTATTAAGCAGTTTGATGCTTCAATGCTGATGTTCGGTGATGCTGGGATGACGCACTCCATGAGCCGAGTGGGCCTTTCAGCGCTATGACGACTTCCCGAACTAGTTGGACCAGCTGCAGCCCCATTGTCCCTGCACCTCAGCATCATAACTCTCGACCCTCTCATACTGCCCTCTAGCTCTTCGCGCTACTCTAGACCTTATATCTCCTCCTGATTCTCTTTGAACCTCTATTCAATACCTTGTCCCATGCGAACCCTTTGCAATTAAATGCTTTTTGCGTCTTCTTTACTCCAGGCCTGTCACCCCGCTATCTACCGCAACAGCCATTTGTCATCCGCGCCTTCCCGTTCAACTCAAGCTTATCCTCATACTCTCTCTCTCTCTCTCTCTCTCGACCGATGCTGAAGACCCCTTTGCTTGCCTCAGTCCATCACTAAGATGAGTACGATACAGAACCTCAAGAACTTCATTCGCCACGGCAAGCAAGCTCGTGTCGTCGATCCGCCTCGAGATCTTCCTACTACCAACATCTCACCGGTCCATGCTCAACATCAGAAGCACCAGGGCTATGGTGTCAGCGAACCCAATGCTACTTACGAACATCACCTGCAGCAGCAGCATCCCGCAGAACAACCGATGGATGGCGCCTACTCTGTCGGTGCCGTGGATAACCGGAATGTCGCGGCGCAAGCAGCAGTAGCAGCGGTGCAAGCGCATGGGAAGCAACAAAAGGTACAAGCCGGGGGAAGAGAAGCAGAGATTCAGCAGATAGTTGCAGAAGAACGTGAAAAGCAGGGCAAGCTACCAAAATATCCTGGGCTTGAGCGCTATCATCTCGTTGCAAAAATGGGGGATGGAGCGTTCAGCAACGTCTATCGTGCGAAAGACACACAGCAAGGCGGCGAAGTTGCCATCAAGGTCGTCCGTAAATTCGAAATGAACTCAAACCAGGTATGCCCGACGGTCAGGGACTACGTACCTGCTTTCCTTTCTTTCTTCCCCACCCCGTTGTCACCGCTATACAAAGTCAACCCGCCAACTTTAGGATCTGACATAGGGCGACGCTCACCTCCATCCGGACTTCAAAAAGCAGCCTAAGACTGTCGAGGTGGGCATACTGTTCTTAGAGAGTCATCAATTATCTGGTGTTGAATGACTGGCTTTTCCAGCCATGATTCCCGCACATGACGATTAAGGAAGCATTTGCTGACTCTGCATACCTTCCTAGCGCGCAAATATCCTCAAGGAAGTCCAAATCATGCGGCAACTAGATCACCCCAACATCGTCAGACTCATCGACTTCTCCGAATCACGTCAATACTATTACATCGTCCTTGAGCTTTGTCCGGGAGGCGAGCTGTTCCATCAAATTGTTCGCTTAACATATTTCAGCGAAGATCTAAGTCGACATGTCATTGTACAAGTTGCAATGGCACTGATGTACCTGCATGAAGACAAGGGTGTTGTTCATCGGTCGGTTCAGTCCTCGAGATAATGACATCCATCTTTTTAGCTAACAAAGGGCCATCACAGTGACATCAAGCCGGAAAATCTACTTTTCTATCCATCGCCGTTTATTCCAACGCGCAATCCAAAACCGCGTGGTCCTGATGACGAGGACAAGGCTGATGAAGGTGAATTTATCCCAGGCGTTGGAAGCGGGGGTATCGGACAGATCAAGATTGCAGATTTTGGTCTTTCAAAAGTAGTTTGGGACTCTCAAACCATGACGCCATGTGGTACAGTCGGTTACACTGCACCTGAGATCGTCAAGGACGAAAGGTATAGCAAGTCGGTCGATATGTGGGCTCTGGGTTGTGTTCTTTACACTCTGCTTTGTGGCTTCCCACCCTTTTACGATGAGTCGATTCAGATCTTGACAGAGAAGGTCGCTCGGGGTCAATACACTTTCCTTTCGCCATGGTGGGACGATATCTCGAAACCTGCTCAAGACCTTGTATCACATCTCTTGACGGTCAACCCTGACAAACGATATACGATCAAACAGTTTCTAGCACATCCCTGGATCCGACAGACCGGCGAAGAAACACAAGCTGCTGCTGATGCCCCACCACTTGCAACTCCTCTTGCGGTACGCGAGCCTATGTCTGCCTACGTACTTGAGACTCCTGGCACAGCCGGTGCAAAGCGCATGGACTTCCGATCTCCCGGCGCCGTCAATCTTCGCGAGGTCTTTGATGTTGGCTATGCTGTGCATAGGCAAGAAGAAGAGGCCAAGCGGAGGAAGAACTTCAAACAAGGCTATAGAGGTGGCGGTGCGCCTGGTGGCATGAACATTCTTAATGCGCTGAACGAAGATGATGATGACTACGACGATGATGAGTACGAGGACGACATTGCAAGCAAGGTGCCGAAAGCGCAAGCGCCGACGGATGTAGCCAGCATGGAAGCTAAGATGCGCCAGACAAACCTGGGAACGCAACCCTCGGCTGCAGCACAAGCTCGCGCTGCCGCGGCGCCACCACCACCGGCCAGTCGGCACCATGGACAGCAACAACAGGAAAAAGGATATGGACAACATAGTGCCGCTGTGGCTGCTGCAGCGAGGCAAAGTGTGGCTAGGAAGAATCGCCAGCCGTTCGAGTTGAGTCTCGACAATTCAACATTGCTAGGTCGACGTAACAAAGGCGGTATGGGACGCATGCAATTACAAATGCCAGGCCAACCAGACCAACCATCAAAGCTTAGAGAGGAGCTAAGCGCGCACTGACAGGCCGAGTGTCTGTGAAGATGATTACAAAA
>Ga0335072_10002318_pt1 | contig 29639 bp, 26 predicted proteins | sample Lox_Sample_21_FD_206725 | JGI IMG/M metagenome (GOLD analysis project Ga0335072, IMG submission 206725) | Soil microbial communities from Loxahatchee National Wildlife Refuge, Florida, United States - Lox_Sample_2.1 | ecosystem: Environmental > Terrestrial > Soil > Wetlands | place: USA... | reverse complement strand
GAATCCGAGGCATGGAACCAGAAGATGAATCGGGACCGGACGCTCATCCAGTGGCGCTTCACGCGCAAAAAAGCCCGCCAGAAGTTCCGCTACAAACGAAACCACATTATGCGGTCACAGACCTAGTCAAACTCCTGGCTCAGATCAAAGTCGGCGCTGACGGCAGCCACTCGAACACCAGACCTGACCTGTCTTGCTAACTCTTCCTCATCCGTACTGACTCCGGCTTGATGGCCACGTCGATACCATGTTTTATTTGCGAACCAAACCGCAACTATCGCTCCACAATCTGAACAACGGGCACGGCTGAGTGTTTCCATGGTTATCAGGTCAGAAGGCAAAACAGCTTTGTTACTGCCTGGACATTGGGGAATATCATTCCTCATATTTTCCATTCGGTGTTTCCAATCGCGCTGCGCCCGGTAGCTCCCGGTCTGCGGGTTCCGCAGCGATCTGTGATCCAATGATACGCCAGATTGAAAAAGCACAAAGAGCAGGAGTTATACGGACCAATCCCCCGACGTATCCGGTACGTTCCTCTAATCGTCCAAGTTGATGCGCAACTTCCGCGCCCAAGAACGATCCTCATCTGAAACGGCCATCGTCTCCGCGACGGAAGCAACGATCCGTTCTTCCCGCTGACGCCGGTATTCCAGCTCCCACTTAGAGGGCCGGTACGGGCGATTCTCTGCGTTGGAGCGGCGCCTCTCCCGCAGCGGTCTTATCAGTTCAATCTTCTCAGGGTGCGACAGGTCCATCCTGGCAGCGATGGCGCTTTCCTTCAGGGTGAGATTTTCAACCTTAAATAGGCGAGTGCCGTCTTCACATGGGTACTTGCCGAACAGCTCATCCGCAGCACTGTACGCCGCGTCGATTAACGGTCTTTGATCTTGGAAACGGCCTAAGAAATCCCAGCAGCACTCCGGCGCTGGCCGTGTGTCTCTGATGGCCTCTAGCGTTTGCCGCGCATAGACCGTGACGTAATCTCCGTAGGCCATCCGATTCAGTTTGGCTGGTATTTGTTCCGTGTGCATCGATTCCTCCGTCTGAGTTTGTTTCAGCAGAGAGAACATAGCACGCACTTTTCAGATTGCAAAAATAAAAATAATTTGGCAAAGATAACTCAATGCCAATGGGAGCTTTATCGACATCAAAGGCGATGTTGGTTTTTGTCAAAGACGGGCCACAAGGCACGCGCGGTCATTGGACCGTGTGAGTGATCGGCCCCTCGTCGAACGGAGTTCTGTCGCCGCCGGATTTAGACCAAACGCTCATACAACCTTCGCCGCATCGATGCTCAGGGAAGCTCTTGCTGAAGAGCGCATCCAATAGCATTTGCCCTGATTCAATATCGGACGCACTCAACTCTTTTTGACGGGCTAATAATGTACCGAACATCACGCACCGTAGGCGTTTAGGTAACGGTTCACCTTGAGGAGAGACCCTTTCGGCTACGTAAAAGATCGATAACGTCACATAGTCACGACCGCCAAAATCGTGCTTGCGGAACCAATGATGCGGATAGGGAAGGTCACTGAATTGGAATGGAAGCCGTGCCATCTGGTGCGAATATACGCCTCGCTTTGGCGACGTGTCTATTGAGCGACAACTACCAAATGTGAGTCCGGCTCTCCACCAGCGCGGACCGGGGGATGCGGTTACTTTCTGGCGCTACGTTTTTGAGCACGGCGCCACTGTTCGAGCGTTGCGTCGGGATGCGCGGCCTTGTATTCGCGCCACTCTCGCCAGTACGCGGCCTTTGCCTCGGACATCTTGGGGTTCTTGGCGGTTGGGCCGACCGATCCACCCAACAACGCCCGTGCTTCGTCCAAGATGGCGATCCGGCGCTTGAGTTCGTCCACCAGTTCCCGATCCGTGTACGCTTCCAGTTGCTTCAATCTGTCCATATCCAGCCTCAGAGTGTGATTCCTGCCAGTGCCATTTGCGCCTTGCGTGCATCCGCCTCGTACAAGTAGCACAGCGTACTCGATACCGCCTTGTGGCCTAGATAGCTCTGAATCTGGCCGACGTTGGTAGTCGCATCCCATAGCAACATAGCGACCGAATGCTTGAGCGCGTGCATGTGGCACTTGTCGGGGTGGATTCCGGCTTCCTCGCCGTATTGCTTGATGAGCTTGTCGAAATACTGCCGCGTCACCTCAAACAGCCTGAGCGTCTTACGCTCGCGTGCAAGCTCAAGGATAGGAGACTCATCGAACAGCGGGTCGGCGTCACGGCGGATAGGTTGAATGCTCTCGTTCGATCCCTTCAACCGCCGAACGATCACGTTGCCGTCTGCCGTTACATCTGTCCCGCGCAGATCGATGAGTTCAGACACGCGCATACCGTGCCACAGGGCCGTCACGAGCGCTAAGTGATACCGGCGGTTGTGGTTGTAGGCTGCCTGAAAGAGGCGCCGCAATTCGTCTTTAGTCAAGTAGTGCATAATCCGTAGCTCCGTAGCTGCATCGAACAAGTACAGTCTAGTACAAGTACAATAATTGTACAAGTACAAAATGAAAAAAACCACACAAACCTGCGAATAAACCTGTGGAAAACTTCTAGTCCCGATCCGGTCCAATCCGCAAGGAACCTAGAAACGTTGCCCAGTTCCTTTTGATGCCCAGCAGTGAGTGAGATTCAACCCATAGATAGACAGGCACACACGGGTATGAACCTATCGCCAGACCCACTATTAACGGCATAAAACGTACTGAAATACGCTTGTGCTGTGCTACCCGGATAGGTTTGGAACGGATGAGGCTAGGCCGCTCGCTGTACGCTCGCCGTTGATCAAATATGAACGAAGTCAGCGATTCCAAATTTTGTAGAATTCGCACAGTAATATATCAAATCCTGTATTTGTATAGTACATGTACTCGTACAATTAGGTTGTCAGAATCTAGTTTTGTAAACTATGGTGCAATCAAAAGACTTACGGGAATTGAGCGCGTCTGAGGGCGATTTTGCCATACCTGGAGTACCCCGAAACCGTCCTGGAGGGTGCTCGGTGACCATCCATCGGCCTGCGCCGTGGCGCCGCGTTGCTTCAAAGCTGTGCCCAGTGCGGTGATCCGCTGCCGGAACGTCCTAACATCCACACGCGATTTGTACATATCTACAAACAAGGGACTTACGCAGCGGGTCCTACTAAGGAATCTCTTTTTCGACCCCTGTCGTGGGGGTCCGCCCATCCACCTCGAACGCTCGCGATGCGGCGCGGCCAACACGAACCGAAAGGGGACCCTATGATTCCCGCCCTTGCTGCATTAACCAACTCGCCCAGGGACTCCAGTCCCCGGTTTTCGTCGTCAGCCATTGTATGTAGGGGCCGCACACGGACCGCAAATAGTTACAAAAAACATACCTTCAGGGACCGTTCTGGGGCTCTTAATAAGCAGGAGTAAAAATCAATGCCACTAGGAATACGAAGACTCGGCAGAAAGCGATTCGCAGAGGCCGTGAAGTATCTCAAGGCCGTCATCGCCGACGGCACGAAGCCGGATCGAATGCGGATGCAGGCCGTCGAAAGCCTCATCGCGATCTACGACAGAAACGACAGGACGCTTGCGCAGCATGAGCAACGCCGCAAGGCCGCAGAGGCAGGGGGCAGCGCACAACCGGAAGCACCACGGGAAGAGACGGTTGACGAGTTTCTTGCACGCGTAAACGCCGAGCGCCAGAGAGGGCCAAAAGAATGAAAATCGAAAAGCTGAGGGAGCTTCAAAAGGTGATGACGGACAGTCAGACACCGATGTCCACGCGGATGCAGGCGGCAGCCCGGTACGATGAGCTTCTCGCGGAAGCGGCCTGCGAGATGAATAAGCAAATTGATCAAATCAAGACTGGTGGCAACGAAATAAAAAACGTTGCTCAGTAACTCATTGATGCCGCCAAGGTTAACTTGACATCGCAGCGCATTTGTGCTAAGATGAACTTACAGTCGAGTTGGGTTGAGCCGGTAACATTCGGTTCTCTGCTCGTTGCCAACCGCCACGGTTGGCCTTTTTATGTACGGCGACAGTCGCCACCCAAACAAAGAGCTTACGTTCCTGGGGAATGTTGCCAGCTCCGTTGGCTAGTTACTACTTATAAACACACAGGAATTTTCAGTTACTAACTCGCCATCGCTGGAACCCGCATAGATAAAGGCGTTTGCGAACATCGTCTCATTGATATGCGTTTTCTTGCGAAACGGTCTCATTGATATTTGCAGGTATCGCGAATAATTACATGGGTTTGCGGTCATTTTGAAATTGAAAGTTCTATTTCCAGATAAGGACACCCTGCACTTGAATGCAGAGGTACAGATGTCTGAAGGCAGATACCTCATGTCCTGTATGGAAGGAATATCCCTGAATAGGGAAAGGAAGAAACAAGGAAATGAAGCTGTATACGCTGGGCATCCCGTTTATGAAGATGAACCGGGACATCCTGCTCCTACGCTCCCGCTCCGCGATGCTGGAGATACTGCGACTGTCTGGGAGCGCGTTCACACTGGAAGCCCTGAAGAATGGAACTCCATACTCCCACCGCGTGCAGCGTGAAGCACTCGCGGAGTTATCCCAGCGCGGTTTAGTGACGTTGAACGCCAAGGGCATTCCGACAGTAAACGCGACCCCTCCCCACCAAAAAGCCGATGTGCCAACGCACTTACCTTGGAGCACGCTCTCGTTTGCCGAACTAAAGGTCTCCATCGCTTTGTACGCCGAGGCACGCCACCAGCGGGCGCCATATTTCTCGTGGGAAGGTCGTCATGACGAACTGGGGAAAGTTGCTCGACTCAACCGTAAGGCTACCGGAATGGCCCTTGCGAGACTCGCGGATAAGGGAATCCTTAAGGCGACCGCGCTCCGTGACAAAGGCTCCCGGTGGACTCGCGGGACTCTCGTGCAATTACTGGACATCCACTCCGGCGCATCATTGAATGACCTCGCGCGTTTTTACCACAATCGTATGGACCGGCTCGATGTGCTCACGCGCTACCGCCTGGCGCTGGCCCCGCAGTTTGATTTTGTACAGGGTTTCACTGCCGAGAGCGGCATGATGTTGTCCTGCCCTTTCTGCCTCAACCGCAAGCGCACTTTCAGGGTGACCGCGACTGACACCGCCGACCAGTGGCGTTGCTTCGCGTGCGGCAAGTCTGGCGACTCCACGAGGCTGTGTGCTCTTCGCAGTTTTCAAATTTGGAAAGCACGCGAGTTTAATTTAACGGAGTTGGCGGCGTACTTAGGAGCGGACTCGAACAGGGACGTTTTGATGGAAGGAATAACAAATGCTTGTGTCGGATAGGGCAATAAAATTTCAGGCACTTTGGGCGGCGGTCTCGGATGTACCACAGCCCGAGCTGTCGCAGTTCGTAAGGTGGTGTGTTCGGTTCGAGGATTCACTCCTGGAAAAAGCCATCCTAAAGACCGGCGCGAAGTTCAGCCGTACCGGCGCAGACCCAGAGCGGGCGCATCGATACGCAACCCGGCTGATGTTCAACCTGCTGGACGAGCGTGAGGAGAAAACATGCAAGGGATAGTTGACAGCCTGATTGACCGTTGCACGCCGGACCCACAGGCACAATGCGAGCGACAACGCCGGTACGATGCAGAGAAGACTTACAGGAAGAGAGCCGTCTGTGCCGTTTGGAGAGTGTACTTAGGAAATTTCTTCCCTATCCCCACGGAACCGGTTGGCGAGTGGGATGACTGCCTGGATACCTGGATAGATGCGCCGGTCGAAAACACTTGTCTAGCGATCTCTCAAACTAAGCGGCGTTACGGGCACCTGAAAGACAAACGTCGCAAGAGAACCGAAATCTGCCAGTTCATCGGGCGCGTTGCCAGATTCGGCTACGGAGCCTATGGGATAGTACCTGGGCGTGACATGGTTGCAGACATGATGGCGCAACAGGTGAATGAGTTCGTATCTCGCCAACTCTCGGAAAACAATACCGTGGATAGGCTACTGGACGAACAGGTAAGCCAAGCGGAGCAAATGCTCCGGGAAAGGACTACATGAACGAAACAACTCTAACTGGCGAACAGACCGTTGCCGCTATTGAGGCCGGACGGATCAACGAAACCTCAACACTCGCTGATGGCATCGCAGCGGTACGCGAATATTATGCGCCGTCTTCGCTGCCAGCACAGGCGAACGAGCAGTAAGACAGCCCACGGGGGCGCGTCCAACGCCCCACCATTTCAAACAAGGAGTTATGGCAAACGATCCAAACCGTGCGGCAGTAGTTGCCGCACCAGACCGGCAACAAGCGGTCCAAAACTTGTATATCCGCAACTTCGATTTTATTCTGGAGCTGATTCACTCTGACCCCGGCATGAGTGCCGATGCAGCAAACCAGATTCTCGATGGTATCGCAAAGCATCTTCCCGACTACTCCGGCCCGCTGACGAATGTAGCGTTTCAGAAATGGGTTACCGAAATTATCGTCCCGGTCGTCGGTTTTTACGCGATCCGGCGCGTGTGTCAGCCATTCGTTCGCAAGGCGATTTGGGAGGGGTTAGGTCATTCGACAGAGCCGAGCAAGTACGACGATTACCCCGAGACTGTGAAGGAGCTTGAGCAGGAGGTTTGGATTTGGGCATTTCTGAACCAAGAAAAGCTTACGAAGCCTGGAAAGGCAAAAATCACCACCAGACTTTTTGCTCGTGCAAAGGTGATGACATCCGATTGGATGAAGCGGCAACGGACGCGCCGATTCGCCGTCATCCGCCGGGTTTACAACTTACCTGGCAAAGCGAAGATTAAGGCAGCGGCGCAGAATCTCGCAGCGGCGCTGGACCGGGAAGCCGTTGAAGGGGCGCAGAGAAGAGCTGAGAGCGAAGAAATTCAATTAGAGATGAAAAAACTTGAGTTGATGGCCTAGTTCGGACTCTTAATAAGTGAAACAAATTGCCACTGAAGGGACAATGAGAGCGGGGTTCACTCGCCGTCCCCGATTTGGCAACATCAAATCCGACCGTGCGACCCATAAAAGCCCACCGAGGCGCGTACTTGATACGCAGTGTCGCCCAGGTGGGCAGCGTTCACATCGTCGCGCCGTGCATTGCTACGAAAACTTGACCACTTCGATGGTCGCCGCATTGCGCCTGTGATGATCCCTGGAGCTGCGCAACAACAAATCCACATAGAGGAGTTTTGGAACAACTAGAATTTTCACGGCGGGGCCTGTCATCCCAGCTAGAAAGAGCCGCTGAGCAACATGCTGTTCGGCGCACAAAGCAAGAAAGGGCGCTGTACTACGAAAAAGCAGCCCTTGCGATCATCGCAGAGTACGCACGGGTCCGGCAGCTTTCGCCAATTGCTGCCAGCAACATGGACCCCGACCCGGTGAGGCATTCGGATAAGCTCACATACGCCTTGATCGAGTGGCTCGCGGATGTCGAGTTAGCAACGGAAGCGGCTCTGGCGAACCTGCCGGAGCTACAGCACGCATGGTTCCAACTGGCATTAGAAGAGCCGATTCCAGCCGCCCAGAAGAATGAGGTTTGCTTTCGGTGCGGCAGAGTTTACGCCGCTCGCCACTTGGAAATGTGGAAGTATTGGCGTCGGAGGGCCGCACGGTGAACCTGTACCGAACAAGGAATCAAGGTGTCTGCGCCCTCATGCGCTACTTGTACGGCCCAAGCGTCCACATCGCGACGTTCATCGAACAACCGAAGGGAGCAACTTTTCTGCTCCATGACGTAGAAGGTCGATGCGCCGAGATAGCGAAGGCATACCACCGAGACGACGGAGGGCCGGGCTTTCCGATCCAAGACCCAAAAGTCTTCCTGGACGAGTTCATCGCGACTCGACAAACCCTGTCAGCCGCAATTAGAGATGGCAGGCAATGGAGGAATGATCAATGCCCACAACCCGAGTGATGCCCGGCATCGTAAACATGGAAGGCCGGACGGTAAACAGCCTCAAGGTTGGGCGCATGGTCGCCCGCCATCCTGCCCCACGGTATGAAACGACTTGTGAAAGATGCGGCGCTCGTTCGACGCAATCGCAAGATAGACTCACCAGTGGTGCGGCCCGTTGCCTCGCTGCGAACTGTGGCAGAGTCGAACGTCCGCGCGGTCGTGACTTGCTCTCCGAACAGCGTCAACGCCTCGCACAGCATGAAGCCGAACGCCTAGCAGAAGAGCGCGAAGTAAGCGCCCGGCGCATGGAAGCCGAAGCTGGTGATTGGGAACGCCCAACAAGGTATGCCCCGGAACCTCAGCCCCATCAAGTGATGACCGAACGCGAACGTATAGCCTTGCGCGAACGCAGAGAGCAAGAAGAGCAAGAACGACGGGAAACTGAACGACCACGCCTTGAAGCCGAACGGAAAGCCGCCGAAGAGCGAGAGACCGCAGAGGCGAAACAGCGTGAGCGCGAAGAGAAACGAGTCGCATACAAACGTGATTGGATTCTCAGCGATCCCGATCCCCGCATCTTTGTCAGTGACGCTATGCGCTCTGCCAGGATGCCCACGAAAGATGCGGAGGAGTTTACGGCAAAGCAGGCGGCACAATTCGCGGCTGAACCTGAGTACGCGGCTTATCGTACTCTTGAAAATGCCGACGTGATCCTGGGTTATCTCAAGCGCAATGGCGTTCACATCGCAGATGCGGAAACCATTCGCGGCGCGTTCCGTCGATTGCGCGACCTTGGTATTCTCACGAAGAAAGCGGCGCCAGCACCTCAGCCGGTGCAGCAGGCAAAGCACGTGAACTTGGAAGTTGCTCCTTCGCGGTCTCCACGAAAGCAGCAGCCGGTTGTTTATGACGGTTGGGACGAAAACGGCAACCCTCATCAGTATTCAGAACGTGAAGTGTCGAAGTGGAGCGCAGACGAAATGAAACGCCGCCTGCGACTCACGGCAGCGTCCGGCGCATTGAGCCTGCCGAATGTTGGCCCCGGTCCTTCTGGATATGCGCGATGAGTGCAGAGAACGAAATCGAAAAGCAACCTTCCGACACTGAACGTCTTGTCGCGCTGCTCAAACAATGCGTTCAGACTGAGCCAACAGAGGCCCAAGTGATAGAGCTTGGAGAATCACTGCTCGCAGCAGTGAAGGCCGCTCTCTCTGGTGCCCATTAACACCTTGCGGTGTTTCATCCTTTCGCACCGCAAACGCGGTCCCGTACATGCCGCGCTCACACGGCCTTCTCCAACGGGACCGCCCTCAACATCACACGAATCGGCCCATCGTTTGCCAAAACGGGGGCTGCTCTGGGCCGATGGCTCTGGCGAGTCATAAGAAGGGCAGCCCCACTCTTCAAGGAATTCATGCCAGTTATTTCAATGTCCAACACGAACGCAACACCAGACGACCAGCCACAAACACCGCCGTCTGACCAGCAGACGACGACGCCTAACGCGCCCGCTGTAGCTGCGTCTACGCCTCCCACTCCCGGTGCGCCTGCCCAATCTCAGCCTGCCCAGCAGAGCCCACCACAGCCATCCCCACAACCACAGGCATCCCAACAGCCCGCGCAGCCTGGTAATGGCACGGTCGCCAATGCACCGGCCCAGCATCCCGCCGTCCAACGCGCCTCGATTCTTCGCAGCGTTGCCGAAGCCCTGGCCGGTGGTCCGCGCTACACGACTCAGATAGACCCGCAGACCGGCGCAACCGTTCAAACTCGTGTGGGGATGTCTCCGCGCGACATTGGAATGGCAATCGCGCTTGAGGCCTTGAGTGGTGGTATCTCGGGACTCGCCCAACGTGGCCCAGGTGCCACGGGACGCGCAGCCGCAGCAGGCTTCGACACAGTATCACAGCAAGAGCAGCAGGCCCAGCAGCAGCAACAGGAAGCCGCTCAAAGGCAATACCAGAATGAGACACAGGCTCTTGTGCGGAAGGCGAATGCGTTTGAAATAAATTCGCGCATTGCGTTGAACACGGCACAATCGGAACGGTACGGCGTAGAGTCATTGAAAGATGCTGTGTCACAGAACGCCCAACTCCTGAGCGACTATCAGGACGCGGATGCTGTGACGGAATCTCACATCAGCCAAGACGCCTTGCAAGCCGGTATAGCTTCCGGAAAATACAACGCCACAGCTCAGATTGCCATCCCTGACGGGTTCACGAACATCAACGGGAAATTCGAGCAGACGTTCAGCATAGTTGCGAATCCCGCTGCGAAAGTCCCTCTGACGCCGGAGCAGGCTAAGGCATACGCCGATGCGGGTGTTCCTGGATTCGCTGCCTTCAAGACCAGCAACATCCCTGATGGCGTCATGGTGCCGGGCTATATGGTCGCCAACGCTAACCAGCGCGTACAGGCTATCAACCTCATGAAGTCCGATTTCTCCGCTGTCTCCGATGCGCTCGCGAAGTCCGGCGATAAAAGCAATCAAGAGTTGGCGAAGTCTATACCGTCCATTCAGTCTCTACTCGATGACCCGAACAATGGGCCTGTGCTGGGCAACGCTCTGAGCAAATTCCAGAGATACGTCAGCCACTCAGATATGCATGGTATGGACCTTTACGAATCGTTGCAGCAGATGGCTGCACCGTCGAAACCGGACCCGCGCAACCCTAAGCAGTTTGTTCCCAACCCAGACTCCAACGCAGCTCAGACCATCGCTGGTGCATTCGGCGGGAATGATCCCCAGAAGGGCTGGGCAATCCTGAAGGCTTACAGTGCGGAAGTGACACCGGTTCCTGTGAAAAACGAAGCCGAGGCCGAGTCGGTCCTGGCCGACCCGGACAGCTCTTCAAAGGCAAAGGTGCAGGCGCAGAACTTCCTCAACCTGTCGAACCAGCAGAAGGCCGCTGCCGCTGGTGCTGAGGCACGCGCAAAGAAAGCCGTCACCGGCGCGGACGCGGGCACAGGTAATGCACAATTCGCGAATGAACAGCCCGTCAACGGCGTGCGGACAAACTATCTGAACAGTCTTCCGGCAGAAGATCAATCACTCGTAAAGTCCATAGGCGAAGGTCTCATCGATCCGGCTGGGCGTTTGCTCTACCGCAAAGACGGCCAGCGCATCATGCAGGAAGTTACGACCGCGTACCCAGGTTACGACTTCTCCCGCGCTCCTGAATATGCGGCCACCCGCAAGGTGTTCACATCGGGCAAAACAGCCGATGCAATTAACGCACTGAATACGGCCATGGGACACATGCTGGTGATGTATAACAATGCCACTCTGGGCGGTTCTCTGCCCATTGTTGGCGGTATCGAGCGTGCATCCGGTAACCAGTCCGCCATTGACCTTGCCAACGCAAAGACGGCACTGGTGGATGAACTGGGCAAGGCGTATAAGGCTGGTGCGCTCACGGATCAAGACGTGAAGTCTTGGAAGGGACGCATTGACGCCTGGTCACCGGATGAGATCAAGGGCAATGCCCGCTCATTCGTGCAACTCTTGGACTCCAAGCTGTCCAGCTATGAACAGCAGTGGCGGAACGGTTCACCTCCGGGTGCGGTCGCTCCGATTCAGATACTGTCTCCTGAAGCCCGCAATGCGTATCAGGCCATCACGGGCAGGCAGCCGATCACAGGTAGTCAGCAGGCGCAGACACGCGGACCTATGCCACCTCCGGGAGCAACAATGCAGGTTCCGGGCAGCGATGGCAAGTTGCACTGGTCGGACGGCAAGCGTGATCTGGGGATAGTTCAGTAATGGCAACCAATCCAGTACAACTCGACTTTTCCAAAGCTGTGCCGATCAACCAACCGGCACAGCCTCAGAGCGATTCCGGCAGCGGTGTGACGCTGGACTTCAGTAAAGCCCAGCCGATCTCTGCTCAGCCGACCGCGACGACTCCAACTCCAGCACCGGCTCAGCCATCGTCACCACAATCCGAAGAAATCCAGATCAACCCCGGCGACAGCCTCTTGACCAAAGCCGCTAAGACCGTAGGTGGATTGTTTCAAGGTGTCGGTGAGGGTGTCTTCGGGACTGCCGCTGGTGCATCCGATCTCATCGACAAAGCAACGGGAATGCAGCCCGGCGGTGTTAACAGGTATCTTCATACACTCTCCGGCGACAATTACCAAACGCATGGGGCCGCGCAGAACGTCGGGCGCGTCGGAGAAGATGTTGCCGAGTTCATCCTGGGCGACGAGGCTCTAAAGGGCCTGTCTGTCAGTGAAAAGCTGGCGCAAGCGACCAAGGCCGCAAAGGTGATCGAAGATTCCCCGCTCCTCTCTCGCGTCGTTCAGGTCGGTGTGCGTGCTTTGCGCGGTGCAACCGTCGCAGGTACGCAGGGAGCCGTCAAGTCTGGTGGTGATACGGGTACGGCCCTTGCATCCGGTGTTGCCGGTGGAGTCGGAAACGCCGTTGTCCCCGAGGTAGGAGACGCACTTCAGGCCGCAAAGAATGCACTGCCGGGTGCACTCGATACGATCAAAACCGTCATCAAGCCTGGACTGATACAAGATGCATTTCAAGGCCAGATTCGCGACATCATCAACTCTGCGGCCAAAGACGCGGGAGTCGATACCAGCAACGCCAGCTCAATACGCGACGTTGCACAGGACGTATCGAATGCGCTCCAATCGAGGGCGAAGGCTGCATATCAAGCTCTCGACGATGCGACAGGCGGACGTGTGCAGCGGTTCTCAGACGCCATCAAAGCCGTTCAACAAAAACTCAGGAACCTGAACGGAATCCAGACGCCAGACGATGAGGGAGCCTGGATTGAGAAGCTGAACGATCTTCAGGATGCCCATGAGAAGGCCATGCAAGAGGCAGAGGCAGCCGGTGTACCGCGCTCGTTACTCGACAAGGCAAATGCGGATTATAAGGCCAGCAAATCAATGCTTGATCTCAGTAAGAACATCCGCGCATCGGCAGAGGGACTGAGACCGGAGCTCGCGAGCGGTGCAAAGAAGCCCATACCGGAGACGGTCAATACAGGAAAGCTGTTCAGCCGGGTTCAGAAGATGTACGACTCCGGCAGGTTGCAAGATGCCCTGGGCAACCGCGCAGCAGAACTCGTGCAGGCCGTCAATGATTCACACGCTGTCAATCAGCTTGCGCAGAGCTGGAGGGGGATCATGAAGAAGTACACCGGATATGCTGCCATTGGCGCTTTGCCTTTTGGTGGGTACGAGGCTGTGCGGCACTTTCTCGGAGAGTAGGAATGTGGGTCAACGAACAGACGGCAAATTATGCCATACAGCCGCAAGACAACAAGAAGCTAATAGTCTTCAACTCCGCGTCTGCCGTGACTGCAACACTACCACAGCCCACAGGAAGCCCTATAGGAGTGGGCGGAACGTTCGTCTTTGCGCTGGCAAACATCGGCAGCGGAGCACTCACCGTCTCCCCCACGTCGGCAACGATTGACGGTGAATCGTCAATCGTCCTTGATGAATTTCAAGGAATTGAAGTCTGGACAGATGGCACGAATTACTTCACTATTCGCGGAATGGGCAGCGGTGCAAGCGCCATCACTGCCCTTACTGGAGACGTTACTGCGACCGGCCCAGGAAGCGCCGCAGCTACGCTTGCAGCGTCGGGTGTCATCGCTGGTAGCTATACGAGCGCAAATATAACTGTCGATGCTAAAGGCCGCGTCACTGCTGCGTCGAATGGCAGTGGTGGAGCAGCCTCGTTGCCGAGCGTAATCCTGTCGGAATCGTCTCTTGTCAATTATTGGGAGTTGAACGACGCTTCAGGCGCTACCGCATTTGTGGATAGCAAAGGCGGGAACAATGCGACAATCACTTATTCCGAAGGCCCCACTCTAGGGTGGGTAACGATACCTTCCATCGGATCGTGTGCCGAATGGACATTTGGCGCAACTGCGGGCTACGCTTCAGCACCGTTGCAAGTGAGCACCACGTTTTCAGTGGAGCTATGGTTCAACGCCACTACTAGTCAAGGTTATGACGGCAGTGGGTTTCGTGGAGGGTGGGGCCTAGTAACTGCGCAGGAAGGCTCCGGCTACAACGACTGGGCAATAGCATTCGGTGGGACTACGATTTACGCAGGCGTGGGAAATCCGGATACCACCTTAAGCGTCCCGGATACGCTGCCGGGAGGCGCAATAACATTTGCCGATGGGCATTGGCATCAGGTTGTGTTCACCCGTGCCCAATCCACCGGGCTGATTCAGCTATATGTAGACGGAAATCTGATGACCAGCGCAACAGGCAATCTAAACAGTCTTAACGCTGCGTCGAACCTCATCATTGGAAGCGGAACCGAGAGCGGCGCATTCGCGGGATTGATAGCTCATGTAGCGACATTCAACACGGTGCTATCGGCTGCTCGCATCGCTGCCCATTATCAGGCCGGATCGGCGAGCGGGCGATGAGGAAGATATGTACTCGGCCTTGGGAGCATAGCTGCACAACCACATAACCCCGCACTCACTTCTATCGCGTTCCCCTTCCCCCCGGTATGCCTTCAAACGGCTACCGGGGGCCTTTCTTGTTTGTCTGCTCTAGTCGTCCTGGCCGTCGTAATCCCATTCATCCGAGGTGTAGGATTCAAGTGTGGGCGTGATCACTCTTGGCGCAGCCCTGTGATGGTGGATTCCGCATGATACCGAAAGTGTCGTTCGCAACGTCTTTGTACCCGGCCCTAGGTTCCGCTATTTTCGTCAATTGCGACAAAGAACGTAAAGGTTCCTGCAAACGCAAAGAGAAATATGCAAATCAGGCAGACGCAGATACGCACATTCGCGAAATGGCAGAGAGCGGGGTAAGCGCCCCTGAGAACCTAGAAGCGTATCCATGCCGGTACGGTCGTCACTGGCACATCGGGAATCGCCCTAGGCAACGTGCGTAACAATACGCCGGAGCTGTGCGAGCCGATCAACTCTGCCGAATTGACTAGGCGGGATACAATCTCCCTATGAGTGAAGACAGTTTTCTCTCTTACATCGACGCCGAGATTTCCCTTCTTAAACAGGCCCGCGCTCTCCTGGCCGAAAATGGCATCGGGACGCGCACTCAGTCATCATCAAAGCCGAAGCGCACCATGAGCGCCGCTGCCCGGAAGCGCATCGCAGAGGCACAGCGGAAACGTTGGGCCGCACTGAGGAAGAAAGCGGCTAAGTAACGATGCCAATTTGGACGTGGTTAAATGCGAATTCAGGCGCGATTCAGAGCGTCCTTGCTCTGGTGACGATCCTGGTACTCGCCGTTACATGGCGGGCAATCAAGGTTCAGGCCGATGCTGCCCGCGCATTGACCAAAGTTGCCATAGAGCAGACAGAGGCCATCAGAAAGCAGGCCGATGCTGCGCTCCAATCTGTTGCCGCAACAAATGATGCGAATCGACTCTCAGTGGAGCAGATGAAAGCTGATTTGCTCCCCATCTTGATCGTAGACATCGCGGTGAATCAGCCCGTCAACCTAACGAAGAATGCAATACGGAACGTAGGGCGCGGACCAGCCACGAATGTGCAAATCAGCATTGGTATGGCTAAAGATGAGGCACCGAAGAGCTACATCCCATGTCGGACGTTGATCGGCAGCGGAGACGAGGTAAGTTTTCCAATCAATCGAGAGGCATTCATGAAATCTGGCGTGACAATTCACTATACATCTCTGGATCGTAGGTGTTTTGCCTCATCTGTCTATGTCTACGAAGGTTCAGTTAAGCACGATTTTGAAGAGTTGAAGCCGTGAGCTTTGCATAGGAGAGCTTCCTGTAAACCTCTATGCCCATTACGTTTAGGCTTGACTTTTCTTGTGGATTCGTGTATATTAAAAGGATGTCAGGGGTTTGCCCTAAAGCCCGTGAAACCCATGAAGGGTACTGCGAACCCCTGACCTCAGTCCCCCAATGCGATAGCGCGGGCCGGTAAGTTCAGGCCGCTTTCGTGGTGACTGGGCGGCAAGCCTGTACGCAGGCACATACATTACAACTTGAACGCTCACACGCCAGCCGATACCGGCTTTATTCAGGCCATTGCAGCCGAGGTAGTCAAAGCGATCACACCAGCTCTCGCCAACCTACGGCCTGTCACTGTTCAGCCAGCACTGCTCAGTGTCAAGGACGCAGCCGTTTACCTGGGGCGGTCTGAGCAGTCCGTCCAACATCTCATATTCGAGAAACTGATTCCCGTGGTTCGCATCGGGCGAAGAGTCCATCTGCACAGGGCCGATTTGGACCGATTCATAGAGCAGAACAAGTATTAGCTTGACGCTCTAGCTTTATTCGTTACAATCGGCACATGAGAAGACCCAACCAACCACAGCGACAGCCTCAGCAACACGGGGCCGGAACCATCTACAAACGGGGCGAAATCTACTGGGTAAAAATCCATGTGGACGGCAAGCCCGTTTACGAGTCGAGCAAATCGACGAAATACAGCGATGCGGTCAACCTGCGGGACCGCATGATTGCTAAGAAAGTCAGACGCGAAATCACCGGGGGCAGGATCGATAAGGTACTCATCGGTGAGTTGCTGGACGACGTTCTCAACTCCGATATTGAGGAGTCTACGCGCTACATCTGGCGACTGGTGGTAGAGAAGAGCCTGCGTCCATTCTTCGGGATCATCAAGGCTTCGCGTCTCAGTACAGACCTGATGGACGAATACAGAGAGAAACGGAAGACGGAGGGTGTCACAGATGCCACGGTCAACCGCGAACTGACGATACTGCGTACCTCGTTCCACAATGCCCGCAAGCGCACCCCGCCCAAAGTAAACATCGTTCCATACTTCCCTATGGTGAAAGAGACGAACGTTCGGAAGGGGTTTCTGACGGATGCCCAATACTCCAAACTCTTGGGCGCCCTGCCGGAAGAGATTCGGCCCTTGTTTATTTGCGCATACGAAACTGGAATGCGCCGGAGCGAGTTGTTGAGCATCACCTGGGATCAGGTTGACTTTGAACAGAGCATCATCGCGCTACCGGCAGACACTACAAAGAACCGCGCCGGGCGCAGTGTGCCCATTCTCAAAGGCGAAATGTACAACTTGCTCCGTAAGGCGAAGAAAGAACGTGATGCGAACTGGCCGGAATCTCCGTGGGTATTCAATCGCGCTGGTGAGAAGATCATCGACTTCCGGCGCACCTGGGAAGAGGCTGTAAAGGCTGCTGGTGTACAGGACTTGACGTTTCACGACCTGCGCAGGACGGCGGTGCGCAATATGCGCCGTGCTGGAGTTCCCCAGGTGATTCGTATGGCAATAAGCGGTCACAAGACAGACAGCATGGAACGCCGGTACAACATCGTTGACGGTGATGATCTGGCGACCGCAAAGAAGTTCATGGAGGCGCGGAACCGGGCTGCAAGGAAGGCACCGTTACAGCGACATTGAATTTCATGGGGGTTTTTCTCGATCCGCACTAGCTTAGGTGTTTTCAAATGACACGATAGACGCCGATTATTGTTCGACTTGCAGGCACTAGCCTAAATCGGTTTCAAAAGCTAGTGAAACGGCCCTCGAAATTGTAACGATTTTGTAACGGTTACACGAAAAATGGGGATACTCAGGGAAATTTCGAGTCAATAAAATCAGCAGTTTATGGCGTAGGGATACCCCACGAAACAGGCAAAATTAGCCTTAGGAGCTAGCGCCCAAAAGGCTTGCGGGTTCAAGTCCCGCCTTCCGCACCAGATTTGGATTTCTGGATGTCGAGTGAGTTGAGTGCATAGAAGATAGATGACGCAGAGCGATTCGATAAGCCTGAATCCCATGAAGTGTCCAAACCGCCTTCGAAGTGCAAAGCTTGAATCAGTTTCCGTTGTTCCACTTGGTTCATGGTCCAGACGTGCGCCCAATCGATGACTGGGAGTCAAGAGAATCAAAGGAAGGCTTCAGAAGCGGAGTTGAACTCTCTGAGGCGACGGACGTTCTTCTCGGCGGCGGAGATCTCAAGCGCACACCCCGATTTGGATCCTTCGCATTCCTGCGGCGATCACGGATGACAGGAGTGCATCCTCACCAGCTCAGTTTCTACGTTGTTCTCTTCCTCGATCAGGTTTGAGAGCCTCTGCGCCTTCAGTTGAGGTCACCTGGTTTGGCTTGCCGGACGCTGGCTGCCATGGGTGGAACTCGGCCGGCAGTTTATCGGCTGGCCGCGCCTGTTTCGCGCATAACTGGAATTGGATCTCAAGTTCATTCTTCGAAGCAGGCACACGGGCGGCCGATTTGAAGGAGTCGCAGCGACGCAACGCGTAAAAGATGCGAGCGGTTTGACAATATTCGATGGCCGGGAGCAGAATTGCTCTGCTCGATTTGTAATCGATAGCGTTAGCGCTTACGTTTCGATTTGTCCGCCCGCTGACGAATCGCGCTTCCCCCAAACCCGCAAACACATGGAGACTTCTATGCGTATCCGTTTGTCGGTAAGATCTCGGTCCGCAGCCTTGGCGGCGAGCGCACCGCCGGCTCGAGTTCACAAGCTCGCATCGTTCAAGGTTTCGTGGGCGATCCTTGGCGGCCTGCTCCTGGCGGCCGGCAGCCAGCTTGCGCGGGCGGATGGACCGCGCAGTCCGGGGCGGTATAAGGCGCCCCCGCCCACCTACATCCTCAATCCAAACGAGACTCCCATCACCCTCCAGTTCGGGCAGGTGTCACTATCCGAAGTGCAGGCCCAGCTAAACTCTGCGCGCGCCGCGAATGCGGATTCGCCGATCGTTCTTACGCTCACCGGAACGTATTGGGTGACGGACCAGCCGCTCAGCCTTCCCTCCGACACTTCCCTGGTGCTCTATGGGACGATCGCAGCCGGTTGGCACGCAACCGCAACGAGCCTGATTTCGATCGCGGGCCAAACCAAAGTGGGAGTGGCCGGAGGCATACTCAATGGCAACTTCGCACACCTTGCGGGGATCGATGCCGCGGGTTCAACCAAGGTCGAGATTGACGGCGTGACGATCGAGAACACCGGACTTGACGGAATTGATGTCTCCGGGCTCGGCGACACGACCTTCGACAGCGGCTCAACGATCACGCGCTGCGACATCTCGCACGCTATGGGCAACGGCATCGCCGTGGCAGACATTACGCAGGCGCTGCTGCTCGATAACTCGGTTCACGACAACCTGGGTACGGGTATCGAGTTCAGTCCGGCGCACAGCGACATCGTCAACAACTCCGTGGCGCGGAACCATATCGGAGTGTATGCCGACGGCGCCAACGATCTGATCGCAGACAACGACCTCAGTGGCAATCGGTACGCTGGATTGCAGACCGATCCCACCAGCTCCAGCACGACCGTGCTTCGCAACATCATCGCCGGCAACCAGCAGGTGGGAGTGGATTTCGACGGCTCGAATAATCTTCTGTACTCGAACACGTTGGCCAATCGAGAGAATCTCATCGACCGCTCGACCGCCAACTGGATCGTGCCGCGGGAGATGGCGCTGTCGGCGACCGCCAGCCAGTACTTTTATCCGCCCAGTATCGATAACCAGCAGACGGGGACGGTGGTGAACGGGATGGGGCGGACGGACATTACGGTAAACTCGGAGGACCTTACCGCCGTTCAGCAGGCCTACGATGCGGCGCGGCAGGCAAATCCGAACAACGTGATCGTGATCCACATGAACGGCACGTTTACGGCGGATACGGCGCCGCTGACGCTGGGCCCGGACACGGCGGTAGTGCTGAATGGCACGATCAACCTCACGAAATCGATGAGCAGCGTGATTGTCGGCACCAGCCCGGACTCCTTTGTCTCCATCTCGGGCGGCACCATCAATTTGAACGGCTTCTCGGTGGAAGGGGTGGACTTTGAGTACGCGAGCATGATCAATATCGATCATTTGACGGTGGAGAATGGCGGGAATCCAAACCGGCGCAGCAGCGAAACCATGATTCACCTGCGCCTGGACCATGTGAGCAACGGAGGCTATGACTTCCTCTATCACAACACGGTCAACGAGGGCGGCGGCCGCTGCATCTGGACCGAGTCGCCAAGCGCGAGTTATATCGTGATGGAAAACACCTCGAGCAATTGCAATGAGGACGGGGTGGACTTCGATGCCGAGACCGCGAATAGTTACGCGATCGACAACACGGGCATCGACAACATGCGCTACGGGGTCTTTATCGAGCAGTCCGACAGCTACGACACCGTCTACGGGCAATCCACGACCACGCGCGACATTCCCAACCCGCCCGGCCACGGCGTGGGCGTATACAACAACGCCACCAGTGCTGGCACTCGCGGTGCGACCGTGGGCGCCACGGTTTTCAGCAGCACCAGCAACGTGATCGATAACGGGCTGCGCGTGGGCTCCATCGCCTCTGCAACCGGCGGCGTGGCGGCGACGGCAGACACCTTCATGTTCGATAACACTGCGGAGAACAGTACCGGCGACGGCATCCTTTTCGACCCGGAGTTCTCAGGCAGCGTCGACAATGAATTTTCCCAGACCATTCTTGCCGGCAATCACAATGATTTGGCCGACGATAGCTCGGACGGCGCCGCGCCGCCGGACTTCTTCAACCCCAGATCAGCTGACGACCTGGCACTGAACCAGCCGGTCACGGCGTCTTCCACGGCGCCCGGTTCCAGCGCCGCCTACGCCGTGGATGGCCTGGCGTTCACCTCATGGCAAAGCGGCAATTCTCCGCTGGTCTCGCTTACGGTGGATCTGGGATCGGCGCAGAGCTTTCAGCGGGTGACGTTGAAACAGGCTTTCGGGCGAGCGGTCGGATTGGTGAAGCTCGAATCTTCGAACGACGGCGTAAACTTCAGCAACATTCGCTATCGGTTCACGGGCTTCGGTTCAGTTAATACGCTCCAATTTCAGCCGGTGACGGCGCGGTACGTACGGGTGGAGATGTGGAACCCCGGCAGACTGGGCAGCAGCTTAGAGGAACTGGGCGTTTATCCGGAATAAGCGGGAGGAACCGCTCTGGCCGCCGAGTCCAGGTCCCGCGCGTGGGACCCGGATTCGGCGCCTTGTTGCTGACCAGATATCAACAGCACCGCGATCGGCAATGGAGATTCGCCGGAGTTAAATAACCCCACTGCCATGCGCCCACGGGTAAGCGGCTTGTCCCATACCTCTACCGGACCGTCCTGAGTTATCCTCCGGCCCTCAATACCATTCGGGTCGGGATTTGGAGCCTTGGTGCGCAGGCAACCGAAGAAATCCGGATTATTCACATCCATCATGATAGGAATCCGTCCGTCTTCCGACTGATGATCGAAGAAGTTCAGCAGGCTGCCGCGTGCGTGCTCGGATACATTGCGATGCAAATCTTTATCGCCGGTCAGCCTCGCCAGCCGGAACAACCCTCGTGCCGTCGAGTAGGTGTCCCAGTCCCATAACTGCGTGGAGTGCGCCTTGCCGGGAAGGCTCGGAGAGATACTCGGATAACGCAGCACTCCTTGTGCGGGCCGCAGCAACCTGGGCGCCGCACCGCTAAAGTAAGTGACCAGCCTGTCAGTAGCGGTCTTACTTACGGTCGCCGTCGCCTGGGCCGCCTCTGGATCGAGTACAGTCATCATGTCATTCGCAACGGCAATCGGGACCAGCGGCGGTGGAAATTTCGGTCGATGCGTTTCAGAACGTGGCTCGACGGAATCAATTCATGGGGCTGCCTTCATATGGACACCACGTTATTGCGCAGCACATTGTTTCTCGTTATTACGTCCTGATCAGGGTCCATCCATTTCTCCTGACCTATCCCGGCGCCCTGATTACCTTCGAGCAGGCAACCCTCCACCGTCACCCGCCGGCTCTCGGCGATCATCACGCCATCGAGTGCGTTGCGGGAGAGCTCGCAATCGCGCAGGATGACATCGTGGCCGAAGATTACGGCCACCCCATGTCCCCACATCGAATCGACAAACCGCGACCCGCTGATGGAAACGTGTGCGATATGATTCATCTTCAGGTTGTGGTTCTTCCCGTGTCCCGGCGGGGCCATTCCGCCGCTTGCCGCGATGTTGCAATTGACAAAGGCTACCTGCTCGGCTCCAAACAACTCCACGGCGCTATAGGTGCAATTGCGCACCGTGATGTGCTCAAATCTCAGATTGCGCATCAGCGACTTGCCGTCGCTCTGAAAGAAGATCCCGGCGCGAATCGGCCCGTACTGCAGACGCCGCCGTTGTACACCGGAGTTAGGGTCGTGCGAGGGCTGCGGAGTCTGTCCACCTTCAATCACAAACTCCCGCAGCACCACGTCGTGCATATCCGGCTCGGCGTTGGTGATTGCCGGCTCGCCGCCGTCCGGCAGGGCCGGGTCGCGAAAGAGTTCGCAGTCGAGGCCCGAACCCGCGATCGTGACTCCGCTTGGCACCTTCAATGTTGCCGGCAGCACATGCAGCCCCGCGGTCAGGTTGATTGTGCCGCCGCCGCTGGCTTTCAACTTGTCCAGCGCATCCTGAATCGACTCACCCGGCGCGACGGTAACAGCCGTCGCCACCGGCGATTCTGCCGGCCCGGCCTGCGCGCCAGCGCTCGCGGCGATCGTAGAAGGCGCCGGTGGAGGGCTTAGTTTCGCAGGGGTTTTACCGGCGTCGCCGCGAAACATGGTTGCCAGGCTGTGTGCGCGCATTACCTGATGCGCCGCCTTCTCGGTGTACGGCATCTGGATATGTTTCTCGTACTGGTAATGTTCGAGGACCGCGTAGTAGATATCACTTAATTTGCCGCGTGAACCCTGGCTGATCTTGCCGTAACAAGGCACGGTCTCGCCCAGATTGAAGCGCGCCGTGTATTCAATGCCGAGCGCCAGCCGATTGTCGGCTTCGCCGAAGAGATCCACGCCCTGGTTCCATGCGATGACGCATGTGTTCACCATGTAACCGAGGCCCAGTTGCGTGTGGCCCTGGTCCCGGCACGATTCCTCGCACTGCCCATTCGGGTAAACGTAGCGCGTAATGCCGCTGTTTATGGGCCCCAGGCGAAAGTGCCGATAGACCGACTCCATCAATTCGCGTTGGTCGCAGAAGACACCGATCGCGAGCAGCGTAAACATGATTGCCGCATCCCAGTTGCCATTCGCTTCGGGGTAGAACATCCGCAGCAAGGGAACGTACACGGTAAGCAACATGCGTTTGAACTGCTCCTGCGATGGAGCGCTCCAGGCAGGGTAAGTCGCGCGCAAAATCTCCGCCGCATTGCAGAACTGGCCGCCCGTCCACCCGGCCAGCAGCATTGCGTCGTTCCTGAAGAAGTCTGCCAGCGTGCCCGACCAGGCGTCGAAGATCTCGATCGCCTTGCGCGCGTGGGCTTCGTTTCCGGTCACGTACCACTGCATCACGTGGTTGTTGGCCGCGTCGGCGCTTTGCTGGATCTCTTTACCGCCGCTGTCGTCAGCGTCGTACGCGCCGCGAATAACATGGGTGAAGGGCTCCGGCTTGAAGTCGAGCGAGGCAAGGGGCGAAGTGAGCCACAAGTCCCATGCCGACTTCCACGGCTCTTCGCCGGCATGGATCTTCGCCTTCATAAACTCGAGGTCCGCCTGCGTCTGGAGCACGCCGGGATGCACAACCGTTTGCTGAGCCTTCCCAGCCGGATTCGCTTTGCCATGGTGGGACGGGCTTGCCGCCTGCGGTGGTGTTTGCGCCGCTCCCGGCAAAGCAGCTACCGCCAGCCCCGCGCCCGATTGCAAGAGAAACGTTCGCCTTTTCATGATTCAAGCAGCCTTTGTGGATGATTTTCTTGCCAATGGCGGCCGTTGAACGAATCGTTCAATTGGTCGCAAAATGCACAGTTCCAACCTGCCTGGCTTCGCGCCACACAAATGCATTCTTCCCCGTTAACCGCACCTTGAGGGCCATTTTTTGAACATAGTCCCTCCAGACAATCTCCAACCAGGGAAGTGCGACGCTGTGCACGCGGACCACCGGTCGTCTGTTGGACTGGGTGCGGGTTAAGAGAGGAGTGAGGCGCCCCCCGGTCGGATGGTCCGAAGAGAGGCGCGTGGCGTTATATCGATAGGTTACAGCGATTCACAGCTGGTGTACCCCAGAGGAATGATGCTGAGTCGCTTTTTCATCAAGAAACAGCCGCGTTCATTGAACCCAGAAATGGCTACGTGCCCTGTGAAACCGATCTAAAACGTCAGCCGCAAGGTGAATTGCATCTGGCGCTCCGAGTTGGCGGAGCCGGCGCCGGATTGGCCGCCCGGGTAGTAAGCCTCGATGCCATCCGTTCCGTTGGGATTCTCCCATCCCTGGTGGTTGAGGAAGTTGAACGCGTCCGCGCGCTCCGTGGATTCCTTCGCTGCTGCGGCGTCGATCTGCCGCTCCCGCGAGCTTCACAAACAACACAAAGAACAGGACGGCTAGCGCCGAGGCTGACTTCCGCGTCCTTGGGGCTCTGGCGATATGCATGTGTTCTCTTTTCATCTCTTCACACGGTGGCACAGAGTCTGTGGGGCGGGCCAGGCCCTCTGAGCGTGAGACTTTCTTACGGCCAGCACTCCCAACACGGCAAAGGCCGATGCAAGGAGGAATTGCGCAAGCTCAAACTGCGAGTCGGCTCCCGTTGCTGACATTGCGAACAAGGGAGAGTGGTTGCTCAACCCAATCGACACGGACACAGCATTGAGATAGAGAACAGCCACAATAAGGAATGCGAAAGCCGGGCGCCACAGGCCATCAAGGTGGAACCTACGCCATGCAAGAATGGCAACTCCCGTGCAATAGACGGACAGCATGCAAACACCCTGGATCGGCGAGAGGTGACCTGTGAGAGGCAGGAGACCGGCCAAACTTGCAATCAGGCTGAATTCCAAAAATCGGGTCACCCGATTACCGCTGAGCGTCTCTCTCCGAACTCCGCGCAGCACAATTGCGCCGGCGCCGATTGCAAACAGACCAAACACAACCTGGATCCACCCGAAGATTTTCATTTCTTTCCTCCCGCGTGCGTCTTCTTACGCACTTAGACCTTCATCACGCCTCTTGTCTTGCGCACGTTGCTTTCGCGAGCCGTGATCGTCGAGACAGGTGTTTCAAAACCTGTCGCATAAAGACGCCGCTAACACGGAATCTGGCCCCTTGATCCATCAGAACCAGCAACACATCCTCCCCTTCGGCACTTATGTCGGTCACGTTTCGCAAATCGATGATGAGTTCACGATGGTCGTCATCAAGTAGAGCTACCTGGCCAACGTCCTTCAGCTCGTTGGTCCAGGGCGCAACCAGCTTGCCTTCCAAGACCAATTGGCGCTTGTTACCGTTCTCGACAGTGGAAATCTTTAGCATTCCAATCTCCCCTTAACTGAAGGCAATCGTCGTGCCAAATACTGAAAGGGGCATCTTGCTTGTTTTCAAAGGCTTAGAATATAGGCCCTATGGAGAGTCGAAAGTGTCACGACATCGACAGCTTGCGATCTCAGCCTCATGGCAGCTTGATCGGAGGTCGGACAGGGGGTTGTTAACGTGTGGGGGCGTGCGGGAGAATTTGGTCTCAGGCGTAATCGTAGGGATTGATTCCAAGCCGCTTCATTCGGGAGATGAGAGTCGTTCGGCTTATCCCCATGCGCGCCGCGGCACCCTCGGCGCCCCCGACCCGGCCTTTGCATTCGGTGAGTGCACGAACGATCACCTCATGCTGCTTTTCGGAGTACTTGCTTTCCGCGCTCTTGCCACTCATGGAGGCAACTGTCTCTCTGACGATTCGTGCAATATCGTCTTCCGATCTTGAAGATGAGGCCAGATCCGGTTCGTCCTTTTTGGATTTGCGAAGCTCGTCAAGAGGAGCCTCGAGTGACCTGCTGCGAGTCAGGATGACAGCACGCTCGACAAAGTTCTCGAGTTCGCGGATGTTGCCGGGCCAATCCCAGGCCGTAAGCGCCTTCATCACGGATGCCGGAACTGCTTCGATGCGTTTTTGCATTTGCTTCGCGCACTTCTGCACAAAGTAGCCGACCAGCAGCGGAATATCCTCTCTGCGCTCTCGGAGGGGTGGAATGTGGATGGGAAACACGTTCAAACGGTAATAAAGATCATTGCGGAACTCCCGGTCGGCCACCATCTTTTCGAGATCGCGGTTGGTTGCCGCCACCAGCCGGACGTTCACTTTGCGGGTATGCGTGCTGCCCAGGCGCTCGAACTCCCGCTCCTGCAAGACCCTCAGAAGTTTCGGTTGGATTTCGGTTGGAATGTCTCCGACTTCATCCAGGAATAAAGTTCCCTGATCGGCGAGTTCCATGCGCCCGACTTTCTGAGTGATCGCTCCCGTAAACGCTCCCTTCTCGTGCCCGAACAACTCACTCTCCAGCAGTCCGGTGGGGATCGCGGCGCAGTTCAGCTTCACAAATGTTCGTTCGTTACGCCGGCCGCGTTCGTGGATGGCGCGGGCGATCAGTTCTTTTCCTGTTCCGGTTTCGCCGAGCAGCAGGACAGTGGAATCGCTGGGAGCGACTGTTTCTACCAGCTGCAGAACATGTTTCAGCGCCGGGCTCCTCCCGATGATCCGCTCAAACCCCATCTCGCTGCGGAACTCCTCTTCGAGATAGAGCTTCTCCTCGGCGAGCTTGTCTTTTAGCCGAGTGATCTCGTCATAGGCCAAGGCATTTTCAATGGCGATGGCGATCTGGCCGCCTACCTGGCTGAGGAATTGGATCTCGCCGGCATCGTAGGTCCGTTCTGCTGTTCGCCCGATTTCCAGCAGCCCCAGAGCGCGACCACGGTTCACGAGCGGAATGTGACAGATGGTCTTCGGCTCAGTAAGAAGCGCCAGTTGCGCTTGCAGTTCGGGGGGCATGTCGTCAGGATCCGAGGTGCTTGCGATTATCGGTTTGAGACTCTCGAACGCAATTCTCCCCGATCCTACAATACTGATCAGCATACCCTCTCTGACGATTCCTGGGCTCCCTGGAAAATCGAGCGCATATACTCTAAATTTCTGCGACGCCTCGTCGTGCAATGCGATGGCAACAAGATCGCCGAGCATTACCTCACGTACATTCGCGGAAACCGCGCGGACGACCTCCCTAAGGTCCAAATTTGACGTGATCCTGTTGGTCAGGTCCAGGAGCAACTGTAGCCGCTGGTTCTGACGTTGAAGGTCCTCTTGTAAGGTCAGACTTTCCATCGAACTCGGATTAGCATTCGGAGTGCCAAACCCTTCTGCATACAAATGATTGATTTGGCAAGGAAACTCCGTGCCTCTAGATTGTAAGGTGTCGAAGCTGGCGACGACAGTTTCGGCACAGTTATCACGGAGCGATGGCGAAAGTCAAGGAAGGTTCACGACGTTCACATGGACACGATCGACTCAAGAGCTCAGGGACACTTCTCGAAGGGCCGAGCAAACTAACATTGGTGCTTTCAGTTAGATAGTATCGCAGCGAGGCGACCACCAGATGGGTATGAGGGCGCTCCGACACACCTGAACTAAGAACGATTCCAGGCCAGACTCGGTGACGCAAACCAGAACACGCTGGCAATCCCAACCCGAAAGGCATTGACCTTTTCGTGGAGACAATTCCGAAAAAGCTACGTGGCCAGCGAATATCTTCATAGCCAGTCGCTTTCGCGCGCCGGTCGGATCTGAACGGTTTATCTGCGTGAGGGAAGGCGCTTAACCCTCAGGCGTCAAGGGGCGCAATCTCGCCAAGCAGTCGTTCCTCGCTGTCGAACTTGCATCGACAGTTGCGACTCTCGACAATTTCGATCTCGAGATTACCTTCTGCGCCCACTCAATCTACAGCAATTAGCGGCCTATTCCGATTTGGCATTCCACATGCGAATGCTGGAGTGTTGGCCGCGGTCTGTTGAGAGCGCTTTAGCACGGAGTCGGATAAGACACAGCTCCAATCTCCATGAAACGGGTGCAAGAGATTCGTGCGCGACTGAGGTGCTTGGCATCCGCGGCCAAAACAAGATCGGAATACTCCTAATTTGTGAGAGGTACTGAGATGAAGGTTTTCTGCTGCTCTGCTGAGACTGTGTCTCCGCACATTAAACGGGCTGTTGCAGTTATCTCCGCATCGGTTGTCCTGCTGACTGGATGTCATCAGAGGCTGGAGGACGCTGCGGATCAGCCCGTCCCGGTGCGGCTCCGTGCGCCTCACCAAATCCGAGAATTGGTCTCAGCCTTTGCGAGCGGCTCGGTCGAGGCCAACGTGACGGCTCAAACCTCGTTCCAGGTCGGCGGCCGCGTAGCGCGGGTGCTCGTCGAGGAAGGACAGCACGTGAATCGGGGGCAGACTCTGGCTGAGCTGGATTGCACCGACTACCGCAATGCGTATGAGGCCGCTCTCGGTCAGGCAACAGCGGCTGACGCCTCCGCACTTGAGGCCAAGAACGGTCCGAGGAAGCAGGAACTCGCGCAGGCGCGGATCGATTTTGAGCACGCACAGGATGAGTACCAGCGCATGAAGTATCTCTACGACCACCAGAGCCTCGCGGCCAACGACTTCCACAAGTTCGAGACAGCCTATCGGGAGTCGCAGCAGCGCTACGACATGGCTCTCCAGGGCACGCGCAGCGAGCAGAAGAAGGCAACCGCGGGCGACGCGGCTGCGGCGAATGCCCAGTTGAGCGAGGCGAGGAAACATCTGGCAGACTGCCGGCTCAGGGCGCCCATCGCCGGGTTCATCGGCATGAAGCATGTGGATGTGGGCGACACCGTGGAGCCCGGTAATCCAGTCTTCTCGGTGTTGGATCTCGACCCGGTAAAGGTGCGCGTCGGAATTCCGGAAGCGGAGATCGGCATGGTACACCAAGGCGCGCGCGCGGTTGTTACCATCCCCGACCTCGATGACCGGCAGTTTGAGGGCAAGGTCGACGTGATTGGGGTTTCTGCAGATGAGGTTTCGCGTACTTTCACAACCAAGATTGCCGTTCCCAATCCCACGCACGTTCTGCGCGCTGGAATGGTGGCCGAGACGCGCATTTACGGATCGACGATGAAAGACGCGCTCACGGTCCCCGCGTTGGCCATTGTGCACGATTTGCGCGGCATCCCCCTGGTTTACGTATACGACGGCACGCGCCAGCGGGTCTTTGGCAGGCGAATCGAGGTGGGTGAACTGGTTGGCGACGAGGTCGCGGTGAAGAGCGGCCTAACCCCGAAGGACGAGATCGTGATTGCCGGTCAGGACAACGTTCACGAGGGCTCCAAAGTACAGGTCGAAGGAGACGCGCAATGAATCCGATCCGTGCATCCCTCCGTTACCCGCAGGTGACACTCGTCATCACAGCCATGCTGGTTGCGGCCGGAGTGGCGGCGTTCCTTACGATGCCCCGCCGGGAAGATCCCAAGATTACCATTCGGCAGGGCCTCGTCATTGCGCTCTATCCGGGCGCGACCTCGGAACAGGTCGAAGACCAGGTCACGCGCAAGATCGAAGAGCACCTGTTCCGGTTCTCCGAAGTGCGCCGTGAAAAGACCTACTCCACGTCGCGGGACGGAATCGTCGTCATCAATGTGGAGTTGATCAAGTCCATTAAGAACTCCGACGAGTTCTGGTCGAAGCTTAGGCTCGACATGGCGCAATTGAAGCAGACGGACCTGCCTGCCGGCGTCCAGGGTCCGATCGTCGACTCCGATTTCGGCGATACAGTCGCGGCTCTGATCGCGGTGACAGGCGGGCATTATGGGCATCGCGATTTGACAGATTACGCCAAGCGGGTGGAGGCCGCGATTCGCGAGATTCCCGAGGTGTCGAAGATCAAGCGCATCGGCGACCAGAAAGAAGTGATCGAAGTTAACGGCTCCATGGAGCGCCTCTCGCAGTATGGCGTCAACCCGCAGCGGGTAGAAGAGGCATTGCAAGGCCGCAACACTATCGTGGGTGGCGG
>Ga0335072_10002317_pt1 | contig 29642 bp, 33 predicted proteins | sample Lox_Sample_21_FD_206725 | JGI IMG/M metagenome (GOLD analysis project Ga0335072, IMG submission 206725) | Soil microbial communities from Loxahatchee National Wildlife Refuge, Florida, United States - Lox_Sample_2.1 | ecosystem: Environmental > Terrestrial > Soil > Wetlands | place: USA... | reverse complement strand
TCATACCGATCTATAGAAAGAGAAATGTCCCTTTACGGGAAACCCGTAGCACCGACATCAGTCTCGTCAGGCTTGTGCTGTTGCTTCACCACCGGTGTAAATGCCCCATCCTGCCGTAAATGCAAGTCAACGCGACAGATCTAAATCTGCACCATAGACCAGCCTTACTCCCTGCTCAGCACCTCATCACCGATCTTCTCTAGTTGTAGTTGATGGCCCCTCCAAGCTACCTTACTATCCCAAGAGACAAGCCACCTAGCCACCCATCTTGGGCTAATGCCGCACTCATTCTTTGAGCTTGTAATGATTCTCCATTGGCTTTGCCTCAGCGCAACATGCGCCCATCCATACTCCAAGCAGCCGTCGTGGAGGTTGGCAAAGGGTGCAGTAGTGAGATGGGGCCAATTAGTCATTTACCTCTTATGACCGCAGACAGACAGACAAGCGGACGTACGAACAGACAATCAGAGAGACACGCAGACAGACATGCAGGCTGACGCGGAGACAGACACGCGAACAGACAAGCGGACAGACAAGCAGACAGGCCCACAGACAGGCCCACAGACAGACCCGCGGACAGACATGCGGACGGAAATGCGGACGGAAATGCGGACGGACGGACAGATAGACAGACAGACAATAAGCAAGTTCATTGACAACGTATCTCTGGGCTTCACCCTTCTCTCGCTGCCACTTTCTCCCTATCATATAACCAGCTTTTTGCCATACATATCCTTCCACCAGTAGTAAGGTAGCCAGTCAATGTGTTGACACGGCGCTGTCGGCCACCGGGGCAGAAGGAAGGTGTGGTTGAGTTCAGGAGGCTTCGAAGAGGATAGCATCAATGCCTGCCATCAATAATCAAGTATTCAATATCCTCTGCCTCACCTTCTCCCCAAACTCCTGCCTCTCTTTCAATGTCCATCTCCACTTTCGTTCAATCTTTCTCCGTTTAGTCCAACTGACATCCTTGAGCGACCTATCCCATTCTTCATCTGTCAGAGACACCGTCACCGTCTTCAACAAAGGCGCTCCTGCCTCATGATCTCCAAATCGGAGCAAACCAGCAACCCATGATAGCCCCATTCTCTTCATCTTCCCTAGTATCTTTTGGTCGTAGAACCCTTGTGCCATGCAGATGTGGAGAGTATGCAGGCTGCTCAGCTGAGCGATCAATGTTGCGGGCATGTGTCTGTTCCAAGGATTCAGGTCGGGATCTGGACGCGGTGCTTGGAAGAGGCCGTCGACAGTGGTTTGCCAGGTGAGGGAGAGATGCAGTTTGGCAAGCATTGCTTTGCGAGCAGGGTCGAGGGATTGCATAAAGCGGACGAAGCATTTCTCATCATTGATCGAGAAGAGATTGGTGCGGAGCAGAATAGCGCTGGCTTCCTTATGGATCTGGTGATTGGTGCGCAGGAGCCGAAGGTCCAATGTTGAAGGCTTGTTTTCACACTTATCGTGATGATTGTCACAATCTTGCCTCCAAATTCCTTCTTCATCTTGTATGGACTGTTGGTAGATAGATTGCTCCGACAGATCTGCAGCACAAATGCCGTGTTTCCATTTAGCTGGCGTACGCTTCTCGACTGTCGGCCTGCTTCCTCCGCCACTGCATATGGTATATGCCGGAGTGTACCTCAAGTGGATCGTCCGATCGCCGAGAACTTCAGACCAAATCCTGTCTCTGACCTCTTTCGGTAGTGACAGGAGATCTCTGGTACCACTAGGAGAAGTCATTCTCTGATCATCCTTCGAAGCCACATGAATTGGTTGGAGAGGTACCTGACCCTGAAGGTTGGTTAATGGTGTGCTTTGTCGTACCGAAGGCGGTGGCTGCACGCATCCTTGAAGCTCTTTGGAATCTGCCTTTCTCTTTGGCATAGTTGCAGAGTCGAGTTATTTCATTGAAACTGGATGAAAGTTTACTTTGTTGCGTCGAAGCTCGAAAATTAACTCGACGCGTGGAACGTGCCTAAGCGCGTTTGGGAGCGCAAATCACCTCGGATGATATTTTCCAACGCGTGGAAGAGTGCGAAACGGAGTAAAGGTTGGCTGGAATAACCAGAAGGACAGTTACCGTCCTTGCATGCAACCGCTGAGGACCAAAATTGTCAGAGCCTCCTTGGCTTCGAAGGATTGCAACATATCATCAAAGAGAATCAAATTTGCTAGGAGCGAAAGCTTGATTCGCCTGATGCATTGGTGAGAGAAAGCGTCAAGCAAAAGAGAGGGCGATTCTCACACCGCCTCAAAGAAGTTCCAACAACATTCTGAAGCACTTTCTAATGGATTTCTCACAAGTCATTAGAAAACTGCTGGCGGGACAGCTTCATTACATATCTTGAAAGTCAATGGCTTCTCAGCTCCCTATTGGATTAATGGGAAGGTAGGCTCTGGCAAATCCTCCTTGAATGAAGTTCATTGTCAACAATAAGAGAACGAAGCAAGCACTAATGAAGTACTCAGACAATGACGAACTTCTCATGCCGACAGTCTTTGAAATCTCGGGACAGCTCTGCAGAACAGCGATGTCGGCCTCATATCTTTGCTTCATGCGGTATTGGAAGCCCACGAAGAGCTTATACCCGTCATATTCCCTGTCCTGTGGCACGACTGGAAACCGTCCGACGTGTTGCGAACAGGCCGCGCTTCGGTGGCTATTCGCAGGCTCGTACGCTCGTACATTCGTATGCCAGATGGGCAGGAACCAGCTGGAAAGGTGCAGCTGGACAGGTACCAGCTATTCGCACGAGACATGCTCTCGACCGACAGGGTTTTCCTATGTGTATATGTATTTGCCCATCCCCAGGTAGAACAGGTAGCAATAAGCAGTGCTTCTACAACCCATATATGCACACCTGTCTGCTGCGACGAGGATGTTGAACCGTCATACATCGAAGTCAAAAGGCTTTTGAGCTCTTGCTGGAGAGATCATCGAGCTTCCTCAAGCTGCGCATCTTCGTCGACGGTATCGAACGACATAACGGTGATCACAAGAACACGTCTTCGTTTCTGCGGAGTCTGACCTCCACTCAAAGTCGCGGTCTCTAGCAGACCAATAACTGCATGTGTCAACACTTTCAAGCATTGCCCTATGCTGAAGCTGCAAGACCTTACAAGGAGCGATATTGAGATTTATGTCAGGGAAATCCTATGCACACACCAATCTATGGTTGCTCTTGCCAATTGACATCCACAACAAGTAACTTCCCTTCTTTGGATAAACCACGTCCCTCCTAGCGCCATCCCGGGCGTAGCGGCTCATCCGATCATAACAGATGTCAAAGAGCTTCTTAACCGGTAATCATCGGATCTTCTTGTTTTCCTCCTTCAAGATGCTTGCAGAAATATTTGTCCCACCAAATTTGCACTCAACCGTTGCGTTGAACTCATCAAGCTCACCCGCATTACTCACACCGTTGAGAACTTTCTCGCGAAAATCCGCAACCAAACCAAACCTAACATCACTACTACAACGGTTACAGGAATCGCCGTGGCCCAGTAGATCCAGAATTTATCCGACACCGCCCAACGCGGAGGCTCGCCGTTACCCCCTGGCGAAAAATTAAAGAAGCTCGTGCTAAAGACTGCCTACCCAGTGTTAGCTCGATGATACTCTTGAACAAGTAGGTGAAGAACGAACAGATATAAAGGTTCCTGGCAAGAAAAAGAAACCTAAGAAGGAGATTATCTTCACCACCGCATTGTCTGACTGTGTCGCTTCTCCGATGCGCACTTGAATGCGACTGTCATACTGGGAGACCATGTTGAATGCCTATTTTGACAATTAGCATGATTCTCTAGCTCCACTGGTGCGGGTGGAGAGGACCAGATTGATTTCATTGCGAAGTCTCTCCTCAACGGCTTTAGAGCGCAAATGAAGGCACTTTAGAAGGGTGCTCTGAAATTGTAGAGACTTTCTAACCGGCTTGAGTGACACGGTTTTGCTCGCATTCTCGGCTACATTTTCGTTGAACCATGCTTGGTGCTCCTGAATCATCCGGGACAAGGTTTCCATAGCCATTTCCAGTGTTTCGGAAGAGTGAATGGCATGCCTTGCAATCTCATGCATTGCAGCGTAGTCTGGTTGAGGGTATACCGTTATCCGGTTCTGAAAGCCACGTCAATGCAGATATAGACAGTCGATTACCGTTAACTCTGACCTTTTCGATCCTCCGTACTAAATCTCTCCAGTGCCATAATGCCTGATCAAATAGAGCAACTACCTCTTCAATCAAGACGGCATGGAGTGTGAATGGATCCACGAGGGGTATCCTCACCTCGTTTGTCCTCACGGCCTCCACAACGGAATCTTTCATCATGTCGGGCAAGCCGAAACAAAGTGCAATCACCTTGCCAGATGTGTGCCAGTCCGTGAAGAAGCTAAGCTTGTACCAATCATAACCAAATTCCGCCTTGCGGACGTCTTGCGCGTTGGTGGGCTTCCGTTGCCTGGTTTCCTTGATGAGAAACCGAAAGAAAGTACCTATCTCATCAACGTCATTTTCGTTTCGAATAAGTTCGTCATACATACTGTATCTTTGGAGACCGTCTGCGTCTTCACGATCTTGACAGCCGAAGAAACCGCTGGCTTCTTGCGCGACAGGCGTCCAAAATACCTCTGGTATCTTGAACGTACTTGAGAGGCGGCGGTGGACTTCGGCTTGGAGGATTCCCGCCTCTGTAGAAGGTTCCTTTGGATCTGGAGGGAAAAATCTAGAAGAAAAGATTGGTAAGAAAAGTCCGGAATAAGACTAGAGGAAGTCCATAGTCTCCTCTTACACTAGTAACAGTTCCGGCTGTTCCTGTTCCTGTTCCTGTGACCCATCCAAATTAGCTTTAAGCGCTCGACGAGTTGCATCAGCCCACTCACATAGATTAGTTTCTGCACTGAGAGCGTCTCTTTACTCCATCGCCCGCCACTGTGCTTAAGAGCATCGACTTGTAGTGTCAGTTTTTCGATGTTTCGCAGGGGCATTGACTCAAGAATAGCCGGTTCTTGCTCCATATCTGATGACTCCTCTTGAGAAAACTGTTCGCGATATACCTGATGAATTCTCTTTGACCAGCTGCAAAGGAACCTGTCGGGGAAACCAGACCTTCGACTAGGATTCCAGAGAGTTGGGAACTACCAATAGGTACCGGGTAGGTGCTACAGATATCGGTACCCCGCAATTGCCTCACGCCTAGCCTTGGCACTTCCATCCTCTTCGATTTTCCATCCTCGACAAACTACTCGGATCTAGATATCCAGCCTCTCGACCAGACACAGTGGGACAGAAATTTCGCTGTCTTACTGCTGAGAAAGTGACAGACGTTGCAAAAGATATCTTCGAGTTCAAGGAATGGAGCTAGGTGATACGGAGCATTGAGAATGGCTTCGTCAGTGATTTCACGCGGACTGGAGAGGTATCACTATGTCTGTCGGTGACAGCCAGAGTGACATTGAAGGATGGCACATACCATGAACACGTGGGGTGCGGACGTATCGAAAACTACACGAGCAAGGCTGTCTCGTTTGCTAAAAGCGAAGAAAGAAGCGATAGAAAAGGCATTTTCGCCATCTTCAGTGGCGTAGAATTAGCCCATTGTCCCATCACGCTTTTAAGCATTCCAGAGCCTCGACAAAGTCGTCACCGAGGGCGTTCCGATCAGATATAATGAGTCTTTTTACACTGCTGAATGTTCGCTGGCATTCGCAAGAGGTTGCCGAACAAGATAAGGTATCAAAGGCCCAGACAAATGCTGGGAAACTGCTGAGCAAGGATATCCCACCAGGCTATAGGGTTTATGGCGTTTGAACCAATTGTAGCAGTGCCAGCTCCGCGGGGATAATAGCGACTAAATTCGTCACCTGGTGGCTGTTCCGAGTTGCGCATGTGATTACGCCAGGCTTCGCATGCATCGATCGGTTCGGAGCGATCTTCCTTAGCAAGGTGTGAATATTCGCATTCCCAGAGCTCTCTGCAGTGTCTTTCCATCACTGGTATCTAAGGCTGAAGCTCTTTAATCTAGTTCGTATGAAGGAATCGAGTCGCTCGGTTAGCTGATTAGTCGACTTCAAGGTATCTCTCCATTAACTGTCCGGATTGGTAACTTAAGAGTGTTGCCAGAGCCATCGCGGGCAATTTCGCTAGCAATTCGAATGTCGGAACCTATCACAGTGCCCAGCTCGTTCTCCTTATCGACCCAATCCATCGAATCGAATAGCGCCGCCATTTTGGTCTGAAAATGCGACATTTTGCGGCGCAGGCAAAGTTGGGGCGAAGAACTACATTAAGGAGAAGGAGGCCCCAATCTACATCACTTATGGAAATATCTACACTACGCTTGGCCTAGGTGTACGCCCTACAGGCCACCTAGGCAGGTCTGCCAGGCCAGGCTTTTCGGCCGGCGTGTTGAGACCGCTGGGAACTACTTTGCCACCTAGGACCTTCTCAGCCGAACCTGTACGAACCGAAGAGTATCATCAGCATTTCTGACAGTAGGGCTGCGTGCGATGGGGAAGAAGCCGACCAATAACTATTCGAATATCTCTGCAAATCTCTGCGTGTGTCAAGGTCGGCAGCGAGATACCCCAATCTTTGGAGGTCCTCATGGTCCAGAGAAGAGGTGGGATACCGGGGTTTGAATGCTTCAGACAGAATAGTGGTTTAAATGGCCGCAGTGACCCTGGATATCATCACCAGAATGGGGCATTATATACTGGAGGCCAGAGTGGTCGCAGAAGTGGTCACCAAATGAGAGCACCTGAAATAGGTGGGCCATGGAAAACTGGTACTTCCACGACCACGGCAAAAAGGCTGGCAAAGGTCATCCCAGCTACCATTGTACAGCTGGAGATAGTCGCTGAAGCTGTCCGACGTCTGACTCAGGTAAGTCTCTGTCATCACAAATGCTAACGGAAGTCCGCCTCTACGTCTGGCCAATTTCATTGCACTGGGGTCTAAGAGATTGTACGACACGTAGTCTGCCATTAACATCAATTCCTTGGATTAGCACCACACCTCACTTCCAATGATTTCGCGACCGGGTCGAGTGGCCGGGATGCTCATCAAGGTTGTCAGCCTGTGAAAACTCCTACCGTACTTCCTGCGCCTTCTAGTCTTCCCCATGCAATTCGTTCACGCTCAATAATCTTTACTCCTCCAGCACTTGTACTGTCAACCCTGCCAGTCCGCCCTTCAATGTGCTTTCGTCTTGACCGTTGAGAAAGAAGACAGGTATAATGCCGACAAAGCGCCTAGCAAGGTACATGCTCAGCTGAGTTTTGCGTATTCCTTCAGGCCGTCATGTTCCGATGTTTGGGGTGTGGGTTAACGATCTTGGTAGCTGCTCAAGCTTGGTTTCTTGTTCGATAAAGGTCGTACTCGTTGATTTGGGGGGTGCTGCCTAGTCTCAAGCCTAACTTGTAATTCGGCACAACATATTCACGTTGTTGAGGATCGGAGGGCGGAAGGTTTTGTCAGTGGACTTTAGTTGTATGATACACTTGTGGAGATTGACTAGAAATTGAAGCTTCTCTGTGTCGATTGATTTGCCCGCTTGGGCAGAGACAGCGTTCGCGATTGTCGATGTGGGGTCATTGGTGACGTCAGAATGCCGGGAGGAACAGTGTGAATTCTGTAAAGACTCACGCACTCAACCACTTCGATTACATCGTCTTCGATATGGCCTCTCACAGCCTTAACTGTCCTTTGCTGAGTCCAGTATATCCTGTATTTCGTCTGTAACGGCAGTAGTGGTGACGCAAGTGGGACAGTTAGGTGAACAAACGAAATTTGACCACGTTTTACCAGGAGGGGCCACGCCTTATCAAGCAAATTACGGTATCTCTCCACTCCACGTTTCTGGAATAGTCGAATCAGCCCACTTAGATTTCACCCATTGATGAGCGCCGAAAGTAAGATCCCAAGTCCTTGCAACCCTATTTTTTGGTACATCCGAAGAGTCAAAAGGCCAACCCGGCAAGTCATCATTCCTCCCAAGCGACCACGAACTGGTAAAAAGACAACGCCAGAAAATTAAGAACGTACCCAGCACACCGGTGTGAATTGATTGTTGATGATGGACGGGAGCGATGGCGGAAGCGATGGCGGCGGGGGCTAGGGAAGGGTTCCCCCTTGCGACGAGAAGCCGATCGGTTGTTTTGACTTTTTCGCACTTTGAAACTTCACATCGCGACTGCCTGTCGAACATGTCTCTCCGAAGTCGCACCCGGGACCTCCACTATATCCTCGCTAGTTGTTATTGTTGTTGTTGTTGCCCACGTACACTACCAATACAGCAGCATACGCCGCAGTCGCAGCAAACACATCCGCTCTTTTCGCGTCGGTGAAACAACTTATGCAAAAGGCGAAAGCCAACACAAATCCTGCAAGTGTACCCAGCTTCTTGCGGTGATCGAGTTGTCCATACAGAGCTTCAATGGCTCCAAAGAGGAGCCCGAAGGCGAGCACGGTCGCCAGGGCTGAGACCCAATTCGATAACCTACGAGAGGATGTGAAGATCACATCTGTGCCTGTTCCTTTGGTCTATCGTAATGGAACGTTAGCGAACGAAGGGCCTAACTCCTCCAGTGGAATGATCATGTCATACCTTGAAAAGCAATGGAAAGTGATTTAGCAGAAACTTCGAGACGGTATCGCTTTGTTGCGGTTCGACTAGGGAACACAAATCATTCTTGTCATCCAACCTCTCACTTGCTACCCCCTGCAACGTATCGTACCCATCCTTCCGAAGCATGGTCCTGCATGCATTGAGGGTATGAGTTTCAGGACGAGGGAGATTTAGGACTTGACTGTTCCAGTACAAAGCCTCGTCTGGACGGAGACGTTAGCAGACGCGTAAAGGCATTGGGGCGAAATGTAAGTGTTTACGGTAAGTCTTTAGAGTTGTTGCGATCTCTGTTGCCAGATTCATTCTTTTCTGGATTTCCGGTCTGTCCAAGTCTTTCGCATGTTCCTCAAACTCTTCCCACGACGTTGCTGCAGATTTCAGTGCAAATGAATCATCTGCCCCATCTTCCTCGTCGAACCTTTCTTGCGCGCTTTCGAGGACGGCTAGCTTTGACTCGAGATAGAGCAAAGTACGTGCTGACAGCCTGTCGAATCTTCGATATATTGTGCCACTCTTGTCCGAATCGCTTGCGACGAGGTCTGCAACAGACGCGAATCCATACAGCTTTGGTTTTCCACGGCCCTTCTCTAGGTCTACAGCGCTTCGCACCACCCCCATGTGAACTGGCGGTATCGTGATCAGTATGCATATGGGGGAAGGGTAGTCTGCGCATACTCACAGTCTTGTTCTCCCAGGTGTGAGGCTGATGTTTCGCACTGCCGCACTTGGCTGATGCCCCCGAGGTTGGGGAAGACAGCCTCGAAATGCGCCTGCCGCACAGCCCCAAGCCACTCGCGCGGAGGCGTGCTATCTTGCATGAAAAGTCTTGGCACCATCGAGCTCTTCGTCATGCCCCGACTCTTCGAAGACCTTACAACTTGCCTTAAAGATGTGGCACAGCATTCGATCGGCCCAACGTTCCTTGTCCCCCGGATCCCATTGTCGCCACTGAGTTTTCAGGGGGCACACTGTGGGCGTGACCACAGAAGGAATATCGTGTTCTCACACTACGCGATTCCTTCTCGATTTTGGATTCAGGTCGATGCTTCTTAAGTTACTGACAACCTACATCAACACAATTTCTTTTACCTAAACGCTTATCTTTATGGTTGCAATCAACCTATCTTTGTTTCCTATCTCCTCCACCCTCTGATCATCGCATCTATCCCCATCCTCGAGCTACCACAGTCTAAAGACTACTACCCCTCCGAGTAATCCTCGAACCACACATTCCTTGTGTAATTACTTCTATTTCGATCTCTTCATCCTGCAATAGGCCTTCCAAACTGAAGGCAGCAAGCAGTAACTACTCGCTGCTAATCTATTGTCGCTTCGACGCGATAATTTCGAGCGCTTGACCGCTTCCTCAAAGCCACAATCGTTTGAAGACATCACCAGACTCGCCACTCTCTGAAACTACTGGAGCAGGAATTGCTTGTGGTGCTCCAGCCTGAAGTTCTAACCAGGCATGGCCTTAAAAGGTACAAGCCAGGAACGCTTGGTATGTTCAGAAAATCCAAGCAAAGATCACAGGAACGCTGAACTACAATAGATCACCCCTAGCCTTGTCGTCCCTCCGTCCGCACCTTCAAACTCAGCCATACCAAACATGGGGCAAATCCAACAGTCCCAAACATTGTCCCGGCCTATAGAACCCGACTTCCCAGGTACATTATCCCCTACAAAGCGTCCTCGGCGGGTCGTTTCAACCAGTACAATGGGAACAAGTGAGCACAGCTGCATCTTCAGTGACATTGAGCGCCCATCTACACCAGCTACGCTCGTCTCTGACATTGACGATCCCCCTCCTGGCGATGGAGTCGAAGTGCTTGGTTCTGATCACGACGATGCGAGGACAACAATGCTTTTGGATCACACTGAGACGTGTTGTGCTGGAACACGCTTTGACGATTTGATAAGCCACCTAGATACTACTGTCGTGTCTGCTTCGGTGTCGGGCATTGACTCAATACAGGCCGAGAGTTACGAGAAGGTGGCAAAGGCAACCGTGGCTTTGTCGGAGTTCCAGCAAGCATTCGGGGTCACTGGCGCGAGAGAGGACATAAAAGCAGATAGCACTGAGACTGTCGACAACGCTGATGGTGACATCTTGCCTTCGCCAACACAAAATCAGGTTTCAGCCGCTCTCGTTGAGGTTCCAATCCAGATCTCCTTCCCGGTTCCGATCTTGAAGCGGCTGGTCTGCTGTCTTCTGTTGCTTGCTATTGTAGTGATATTAGATTGCGTCATCATCGACGAGGTCCTAACCAAATTGAACGACGGTGGAGAAGCTGCCTTTGCGGAACGCCTTTCGGCTGCCAGGCTAGCTCTAACTCAGATTATTGGAGACACAAAGATCTCTTGGCTGGCGTTCGATACAGCACTGGCGCTATTTCTCTGGATCCTGCTGTGTGCATTGCACACTTTGGCAAGAGCACTTGCGGCACAACCTTGTGTGGAAAGAAAAGTGTTGCCTTTGCACATTAATGGTATACTTGTCGACGCCTGGCCCGATTCCGCTGGCGTTAATGCCATGTCTAAAGCTGCCGCTAATGCTCTCAACCTAAAGATCGACACCGAAAAAGTCCGTTCCATACGTACAGGACTAGGAGGCTTTCACCTTACATGCGGCGAAGTCAAAGCGAGTGTGGCCTTTGCCGGATACAGTCAAACTCAGGAGATCACCTTCGACGTGCTGGCTTATTGGATTCCAAGATTGCCTGAAGTAACCGTTGGCGAACGCTTTCTGGACGAAAACAACTTGTTCAACACCCAGGACCATCGCTATGCGACACGACCTTGCGCTCTATGCCTGTACCTTGTTTTTCTTGTGGCTACCACGAGGCGACAACGACTTCGTTTCCTTCCTGTATGGGTCAATCTTTACGGCCGCCGCGAAGAAGTGGATGCTCTACTGGATAGCGGGTCTACATGGGACGGGATGTCGTTAGAATACGCAGCCCATAACTTTCCTCTGGGCACCTGGCGATATCATTGGGCCAAACATGTGAGATGCCCTGATGGCACAACCGTTCGGACAAAATGGAGCGTTGATGCTACCATCGAAGTGGCCGGCCAATCGATCAATAGAACATTCTACATTGTTCCAGGTCTTACTCGCAAAATCGTTTTGGGACATAACTTCTGGCACACCTACAACCCAAACGTGGCCTTTGCAGCCCTAGTACGTGCCGTCGAAGATCAAGATCCAAAGGCTCAGGACCACTTGACAATGGTACAGGTCGGTCCTGGTAATGGCTGGGTGTTGAGCATTTTTCGAAGGATTGGGTCTTTTGGAAAGGCTCAGTCGACGACAGGTGTGTGACCCTCTCAGCCAGCCCGTAAAGGTTGACTTTCTAATGATCGCGCAGAGTCTGCAAAGCTACGACTAGAAATTGACAAAATGGATGCCGCGGAGCTGAATGCCAAACGCAATGATGCAAATCAATTAAATCGACTGAGAGGCAATGAATCTAGCAAAGCTACTGAGATTAAGAATGCTGCTGAAATACGCCGTTTGAAGTTCGTCGCAAGCCGCCAGAAGACTTTTGATGAAATGAAAGCTGCAGAAGCTCGTGAACATAGAAGTCTCACCCCAAGTCGGTGTACTCAACCAACCAGCGTCGCGTCCACCCCCCCGAACGGCGACGAAACCCACCCCGGAAGCGCGAGCCAAGCCCACGCCGCAGCCCCCCCACCCCCAACTCCAGCTCCAGCTCCAGCTCCAGCTCCAGAAACACCACATCCACAGCCAACAGTGGAATCAAGTTCGGCTTCGCCTCCATCCCCCCCAAACTCGTCACTTGCACCGGCATTCTCTTCAGAGCGGCAAGACCATCATCGTCAAGCCTTGCCAAGCTACCGACCTGTCCTCCCGGAGCACATCGCCACATCTCCGTCCAGCAGTGCATCCACATCTGTGAGATCTCAAAAACGCCCCTGCTCTTCAGCACAAGCTGCAGCGAGCACCGCTTTAAGCTGTGTTTCCACATGTGATTCACAGGAGTCATATCATACGGCAGTCACAATTGTTCCACATACATCCGGATTTGCCAGTAGTGACCCCTCACTCCCCCAGACGAATCTTGCCAGCGGCCCACTAAATATTCCTACAACACTAACGGAGGGCATCGCGATACAGACTCACTTGCCGCTGAGACAATTTCCCGAAACTCAGCCTACGGTTGACGGGCAGAGTACGCCTGCTCAGCCAGACTCCAGCCCGGCGTCCATGGTGAGCAACGGCGAATCCCCAGAAGATGAACAAACTCCAGCAATTGGACAGAGTGGCCAGTCTCTTCCACTGCCCGCTGACAAACATCCAATGCACGATGTTAATGATATTGCTATTTCTGTCGTCGACGCTGAAACATCGACATGACATTTCAGTTCAGAGGTGGAGCCTGTACGCCGAACATTCTTTTTTGGTACTGCTCAATTGCAAAAGTCTAATGAGATCTTCGTCTCGTGTCTCTTTGGATCCCAAAGACCTGTTTGCATTTCACGTTGCATTTGGTATGCTTACTGGCTGGGTTTTCATATTCCACATGCAAATCTTAGAGCGCGGAATCCTGCGCCACATTGGTTAGACTTGGGGGGGGATAGTCTAGACTTGTTTGCCATTCGGCCAAAAGACGTTCAGTAGACTGACGGAGCTTATGAGATTCTAATGAATAGCTAAAGAGTAGCTAATTACTGCACATGTACCCGTCGCCATTCTGAAGTTGCCTCCATTCGCGTATGTGCCTGCCCCCTCAACGCCGGTTTGACTCTTGAAGCTCGAAATGTTTCGAAACAGGGACTACATTCAGTCCTTGTCTTGTCTAGAGAGGAGGGATGTCGCTTAGCTTCATCTTATTCCAGCACATCATTTGACAGGTATGAGGTGCAAGGCTGGACAGACCATCCTCGGATTGAACTCTTCCTCCGCATCTGCGCCACTTGCAGTGGATAGGGTTCTGGAAACTGTCACGAAGAAGGGTGGCGTCCCTGCAATTAAGGTGGCTCTTCTTGCTTGTTGAGGAGGCGGTGTAATGTGGCTTGCATCGCCACGGGTGTGGGAGAGACCTTTCGCTTTGGGAGGTAGACCCAATTCTCCTCGAACTTGCTTCGTTTGTGATAGGCTCTTCAAGACGCACTGAAAAGAACCATACTGTTGTGGCCAGCTGAAAGTGCGGATTCCAGACTGGCGTTCACGGTGACGATCTCAGAGTGGCTGCGATGGCTTGTCCTTAGCCTTTGCGGCCGCAACGAAGTAGAACGAGGCTCTCAGGCCCCCTCATTAATCCCTGTAAGCGAGGTCAGCGCCAATCCACGTCATCTCATTTACAGCGCTCCATTCAAAATCCACAATAACTGCCTGGTTTGGTAACTCGAGTCGATCTTTGCACTGCAGTAGTTGCTCAAACCGTATGCCAAAGGCACTGGGATGAAGGCCCACAACGTAGTGTTGGTCATCAATTAGTTGGCTATGCATCATCAGCACGCCGCCACGGTGTCTGCCTGGTATTCTCTGATGAACACTTTGCGTTGTTGCGCCTCCTCGAATTGGCCAGTGGGCACTTCTCAATGACGTCGAACTTACTGCTCTGAGCAGCAGGATAGGTTCCAGGCGGACGTCTCAGATGATGTTGCGGTAATCGAATAGTATTGCAGACTCTGGGAGACACTGATGTTCCTGATCAGATTGTTGGCCCAACGCTCTTTCAACATCCGCTTTCTGGCGTCCTTTGGCAAAGTACTCACTGACCTCTTAATCGCTGTTATTGCTACTCTCATGGCTATGAAAGTCAATTTCCAAAGGGGGTAATTTCGTGAACGACGGGTCATGGATATGAACTTTGTTCCCAGACTGCGCGCGCGTTCAAGACGCGTTCTCCAATGCGGAAATCTAGCCGTCCAATGACCCTGGACTCCGCGACTTTAGGTTCAGTGTAATGCCGTCTCTAGAACCTTTTTTTGTGATGCCAGCTTGAGAAGCTGCGAAAGAACAGCTTGAGTGGGGCCGTTTACGGTTCAAAGGTTACGTCGTACCTCCATGACTTCGATCTCAGTCTTGATTGTCTCGTGTTCGCAGCGGGCTAATCTGCAGACCGCTGGCTAGCACTTACAACTCAAGCCAGGCGTCTCGTCCTATTTACCGAATCATCTCGAATTTTTGATCGACTATCAGCTAATCTAACCTAGAAGGTATCGCCTTGGCCATGGAAGTCAAATCCGATGCCCTAGACACCGACACCCGCTTCTACACCCTGAACGACGCAAGCCTTGTCCTTCTCTCCGTCTTCAGTTCCTTGAAAACCTTTCTCTCCAAGCTTCCCTTACACCAACTCGTCCGACTTGCCTGGATAATCGGCGGCTACATCCTCCTTCGCCCGTACATTGAGCTGGGCTTACGGAAGCTTTTTGCAGGACAAGAGCATGCTTCAGACACGGTCAGAGCAGCAGGCACAACACCACCGCCACAAGAATTTTCAGCCAGCGGCATGAATAATGAGGCTACAGTTGGAAGGACGGCCTGGGGTGATGCAGCTAGAAAGAGAAAGGTAATGATCCGGCAGGCATGGGAAGAGGAGCAGGCGAAACTGGCAGAGGAACATGACTTGGATGGCATTGATCCAGATTTGCTGGAAGATTGACATGGCTCAAAGTCTTTCCCCTTCAAGATGCTAGCGACACTACGCCAATTGCTAGAAAAACCCAACCCCAGGCTGAGAAGTGAGTCACATCTGGGCAAAGGTGTGCCTAGGGTCAAGCATTTAGATTATGGTCTCTGGCTTTCCATCATACTCATTGACTCTAGCTGTCTCTTCACGAGTACACTCGAACTACTTAGTGAAGCCTTCTTAATCCTTCGACCATCGCCCTGAGTTCTTCCACTGTCAAGCCTGCCCCAAGTTCCTTACATACATCTTCTACTACCAGATCATCAAGGCCCAACACCATCTCGATCAATTCTCCATCTACGAACCGATAGGGCTCATCCGCCTCTCTGACCTCCGTCTTGAAAGCGCGGTACTTTGCCCACGGCATGTATCCTGGGGCCTCAATTCGACCAGCGATAGCGTTTTGCAACCGCATGAGTAGATCCTGAAAAGACGACGATATGCTACCAAGCATATACACACCACCTTCAACGGTGGCCAGGAAAGCTTTCGGAACGATCACTGGACCTAGAGGATGTGCTGATCCATTTGCAATGGTTGTAGTTGGACCTGTTCGCTCTCTTGTGGGAGGTGGAGAAGGGACGTGGACCGGTACAATTGTATTGACAACTTCACCGAGTCTGCCTTCCGAGACAACTTCGAGCCTCCTTTTGTCATCTTCGGTAACCCCGCCCATATTGCGTCGCAGAACGACAAGATTGCCCTCCATGTCTGCAGCAAGCCATTCATTCTCGCCAATGCAAGTCACAGCACTGGACCAAAGAGTTGCAAAGTGGCGAGCCACTTCTGTCAGGCCCCACTCATCGGAGGATGTGGTTGAAGATGGGGAAGTGACTGTGAGAATAGAGATAGACTTCATGAGGTCGGCAACTGCAATGGTAGCAGGTTGGGTAGAAGTTGAGGGGGATACTGATAATGAGAGGGGATCTGTAGAGGTGCGGTAGGTGGCCAACTTTGATAGATCGATGGTGTGCCGGCCGTTTGGGGCGAGGGCGTACAAGACAACCTAAAGGCGAGATAAGTCAGTAATGCAAAAAGCGCAAATGACATCAAAGGGTGTAATTTGAACTGACCGTCTTTACGAGTCCGGCAACGAGCTTGCCCTCGCACATGGCTAACGATCGACATGCTCCCTTGACACCTAACTCTGTAAGTGGCTTAAGCTTCTTATCCTTATTGACCTCAAACACAATAATGCGGCCCTTGGTCGTATCGTCGCCAGTTCCAGATATTTCGAGTAGACTTGTTCCGACGACAAACATTTCGTTGAATGTAGAAGAGTCTTCGTCATCACTTTCAAAGACTCCAGTGGAGATGATGCATTCGATCAACTCGCCGTCATTGAGCTTAAAAGAGTCAAGCTTTTTGAAGGTGATCTCGTCAGCAATCATCACAGAGCTACGCAACCCTTCAGCGCCACTCTCAAGTATCCGACGAATACAACCCATGCCAAACATCTGCTGTGTAGGTGAGTAACACACACATCGGACAGTCTCGCCTACCGGCAGCGTTTCCAGCTGTGTCGTCCGCTCCTTATCAATCATTGCCAATTTCAACTCAGTTGGGGTTGCGATGGCGATAGCCCCTGGGTATGCCTCAGAATTGAAATGACAAACCCTCGAAGCCTTGTCCGAATTGACGGCAGAGTAAATGATCCGCCCTTCTGAGGCATAGATAAGTGAGGGCTGCTCACAAGATGCAAAGACATTGCACAGGCCAGATTCCATGTCTCGAGGCAGGAGCTTGAAGAATACAGGCTCGGAGCCTAACATTATGCGATTCATGCCTCCAAGGACATTCTTTTGGGAATCAAAGGAGAAAGTAATCACACTACCATCTGCCATGGCGATGAAGAGTGTTGGGTTGCATGAAGACAGGATGTTTGCGACAAGTACAGATCGAGGCAAGGCAGCTCCTGGTTCGCCTAAGCTTTGTTCGTGTACTATAGCCAGAGTTGACAAGTCGAGCACAGCGACAGAAGCTGACTGGAAGAAAGAGATGATGCACACAGTCGTAGGAGATGGAGGGATTGTGATGCTTGCAATCTCTGATGCCGCCGAGAATAATTTCGAGGAAACTGGGTTCAATTGGTTGGCGATATCCAGCACCTGTAAAGTGATCCCTCCGACAACTAGTAGTAGGTGTTCTGAGCTGGCGCATGCCGCCGTAATCTTAACATGACTGTCCAGGGGCTTCCATTCAGAAATAGTCATGCCAGATTCCAAATCTGCTACAACCGCGCCGGTTCCACAAACTTGGATTATTTTGCGGTCTGGTAGATTAGCCACCAAAATCGTGGCCTCCGAGAGATTCAGTCCGCAAAAGCTATCGACTTCCTCCACAGTTGCTTGGGCATCAAATTTGAATATTCGAGTTTCATCCACAAATGTTACCACAAGCGTATCTTCTGTTTCGGTCATGCCAGAGGAACTGATGGCCCACAGGTCGGTAATGTGTGACAGTTCCCCAATGGTACCCAGGTCTTCCATTCCCACACCACTCCGGACACTGCGGACAGAGCCATCCTGCCAAGCCCCTGATGCTGTGACGATACGAGCTTGGCCGGAGGAGAACTCATTCGACTGGGCCCCTTCAGCTCCTCTCCCTAGATCCATTATCGTGAAGTCAAGAATGGGGGCAATATTGTCGAATGTTTGTACGACTGTCAGTCCTCCCTCCTGGATCTGGATGACCTGTGAGTCTCCCGTGTGAGAGCCGATAAAAGCAAAGCCTTCATCCAAATAGACGAGAGCTGACGCTTTGGAAGTGGTACCAATCAGATCAAGTCTCCACGAGTCAACCGCATTCGTGCCTTCTGTGACAACTATCATGAGGAAATATAATCGGCCGTAGTCATCGGCGAGTAGCCATCGCTGCTCATCTATTTTCTCCCACGTCGTCCAGATTGTCGCTTCTTCTTCTTCCAGGTTTTGTGAAATTATGTACGACAATTCGTTGTCAACGTAGCTGATAGATCTCTCTCCCAGAATGAGGAAGCCGCCATAAGGCGCAGATACCGGAATAAGGTGACTGACACCTAAGTCGAGGTTTTCTCGTAGCTCTGCGACAGTCTTCATGTCGACAGAAGGCGCATCACCCGCTGCGCCGGGTATGTACGTGAGCTCCCTTATCTTCAGCTGGGGAATGTCAAGGTTATCCTCCCAAAGAAGTGCTAACCGAGGCTTCTCTTTACTTCCCAGGGCAGTCTGTACAAAGGCTGACGACCGCGTCGTGAGCTCCTCTATACGGACCGGTATTGGATCGCCCAGGGTGCCGGCTTTGCAACCCGTAAGCGCTGATTCATGCCCGGAGCCGGATGACTTCCTGCGCGGTTGTGTGATAGGCACGACTGTGACAACTCCGTCGTAAAGTTCAAGGGTCATATACCGTCTCGAAGGGTCGATATGGCAGCGGTCCGACTCCCTCGAATCTCGCAGCACCTTGTCTGCTTGATCGACGAAGCTTAATTCTGTCCGCAGCTGCTTTCTACCAGGATCCCAAGACACTGTGAAGTACTGATATCTATCTGTTCCGACGAAGAGATGATCGGTTTCTGAGGAAGCCGGCTGAAGCCGCTCGAGCATCGTAATGTAGCCATAAACGGATCTAGAGTGGAGGAGTGCAAGGCCTTCGGGGGTCTGAGCGTATATTTCAAGTCGATTTGCTTTCCTTTTGACACAGGCATCAGTTTGGGGCTCGTCAGTTCATTCCAAATCACTTACGCAACAACAAGGGCGGACTCGTTTGGCTCCAGGAAATTGAGCTTGATGGCTCGCCTGACGCTGCTTGGTCGGTGGATTGGAACAACGTAGGCCATTTTGGCAGTGGACTCGAGTGCAGCAGAGGCTGGCCAGGGCTTATGGTGGGAGATGTGCCCGGAAGGAAATCGACTGGCGTTGAGATTATCGGATCAAGCTATACATCTTTGAATCACTCGTAATCGCAAGCAGCATCAGCGAAGTTGGTCTGCATCATGGTAGAAGTGATGTCGTGATTTGACTGCGCATTCAATCGTCGTTGCAAGGTATGCCTGGGTTTCTTCGCAACATGCTGTACTACGGCTGAAGTTTACATTGAGTCACAGTAAGTATTTGGGGATTGCCCGACGCCAACGCGGAGAAGCTGACGAGCTTAGAAGCGCGTAAAGTACCAGCCCCCACAAAACTACGCTTATGAGGCAAAATGCATCCATTCTCCCAAAGGTATCATCTCAAGAGATGCGACTTTAAGATGATTGTGTTTTATTCCTTACCACCTAACCATCTATACACAACAGAAAAGTCTTTCCCCTTGTGTGCTTTTTCTGTTTCATCATAGACTTCTCTCGCCGTTTCCGCGAGTGCAAGTTTGGCACCTGCCTCCTTTGCTGCCGTGATGGCGAGTTTGAGATCCTTCTTCATCAGACTAACGCCAAATCCACCTTCATAATCTCTGCTCGCCGGTGCGGTATCTAGCACACCTGGTACAGGGTTATTGATCTCGCTCGGCCAACTCTTGCCAGTCGCCGAGTTAATCAGAGTAGCCAAAGCTTTAGGCTCTAGACCCCATTTTATGCCCAGGTTCATTGCCTCAGCTGCAGCAATGTTGTTGATAGCTAGGGCATAGTTGTTGGCCAGCTTCCCACTCAGACCCGCTCCCTGTGGGCCCATGTGCCAAACCTTTTTCCCCATGAGTAAGAGTATGGGCTCAACTCTAGGTATCAACTCTTTTCCTGCACCCACCATGAATGTCAGTCCTCCTGCCCGCGCGCCAACAACACCACCAGACATGGGAGCATCTACAAAGGCGTTGTCAGCATGGCCGGTGGGCGATCGAGATTGATGGCTGTGGTTGTGGACCATTGAGGCCACCGAACGGGATGTTACAGGATCAATCGTGGAACAGTCTATAAAGAGACGTGACTCTTCCGTAGGAGCTGGTGGGAGAGTGGAGGCAAGGATGGTTTCGAAAACAGACTTGACGTGCTGTGGTTCGGGAAGCACCGTAATGACCGTATCCTAGTAGATTATATCAGCCTTTCTGCACCATACACATTAGACATTCGAAGCAGTAGGAAGAGCGAGAAATCAGAGGATTGGCTATAATGAGTCGTGTAATCAGAATAGGGAAACCAAAAAGGTAGTCCCCAACTTAGATCATAGATAGAACAAAGGGTCATCAGGAAGATGCAGCGAGCAGGGTAGATGGATGAGAGAAACTGACAGATTTCTGTGCAACTTCTCTGGGATCCTTTGCGATGTGTATTCCTGTTCCTTTTCCTGGTGCGTTCGTACTTGAAGTGGCTATGCCTACTTCCTCAACGAACTTTTCCGTCACCTTTGGGTTGGTATCGCAAATGATGAGTATGTCTGTCTCAGGGATCTTCGCTCGGAGATTCTTCGCCATGGGGTAGCCTTTGAGAAAGTCAATGTCTTTCGTGGAAACATGAGGTATTTGCCAGCTTACCCATAGCTCCAAGCCCAATGAAACCCCAAGTTGATTCGCGAGCGCTTGAGGTGGAGAACAGTCGTGCTGTTGTGGAGGAAGCTGAGGCAGCTCGCCATACGGCAGAGCCTATTATCATAGTCCTCATCTTTGCTGTGGTCGCTTGAGCTGGTTCATCCTGCTCGACATCACTCAAGATGCAGCTTAGGGAGTTGATTATGTTTTGTCGGAGTTTCTGCTGCGGACAATGTTCTCCGGAAATCGGAAGCTTTCAAATTTGCGGGGAGAACTCCAGCCGCCATGCAACCAATCCTTTTTACTTACTCCAACATTCCCACTTTGCTCTGTATTGCTTGCGATTTTCGGAGTTTTTTGGGTTCTCAAGCCTCGGTTATTGGATGGTTCATATTGGTCTCTCCTTTATGCCCTTTTGGTTATTTTCTGTGACCTCTTGTGCTTTATTGGCACCTTTGGCACCAATGGTCCAAAGTGAGTAATCGTCAGTAGTTGAGCAAGTCAGAGGAAGTGCCTTTATTAGATGGCTATAGATCGAACATGGCATCGCAAGTACAGATTAATTTTCCATCTTCACATGGAATTCGTATCCCAAGACGCTCCAAAATATGATCGTATCATTAACAGCCCTCTAGTTTCTGTCCCTAGATTTCTGACCACTGGCGTATTCCGAATTACTCCCACCTAGCATCGCCGACATGGAATTCCGGCACTTCACTATTCCTCATACTGCTCGTCCGGTCTGGTACCAGGTGAGATGGCACACTAAAAGTACTACCCCTAGATGACGTTGACGTAACGCTGTGCATTCTACCGTGCCCTGATTCTTTGGTCACCTTGCTCCGACCTCGACTGGACGGAGAGAGAGGGATTGTGGGTGCAGGAGCAGAATCAACAGGCGATGGCTCTTCAACGTCGGTTTCGGAGATAGTGGATATCGTAGAATTCCGATTATTGTGTTTGGTCGTGCTATGGACGCAGGGAACTGAGATCCCATTCTTCATGGCAAGGCCTGAGATTGATGGGCTTCGTTGTGGACTCCATTCACCTTCAAGGTTATCAGCCCCCCAGGTACCGCTACTGCCTTTATTCTGGTAGACTGAGGTCGGTACGTGAATGCTTGAGAAACGTGAGATCGGCGCTATCGGGGCCCCTTCTTCCAATGAAAGATTGCGAAAATGAGCCGGAGAGTCTTTCCCCTTGGTCTTGTTCAGAGAATCGGACGCAAATGTAAAGTTCTTCTGGAGATCCCGCTCTAGCCGCTGCAACGCTTCGCGTGCTTCTGCTTGCTTACGCTGGAATGCATCTTCATCGAAAGCGATCGGATCAAGACTGGTTTGTCTGCTTCTGGGCTGCTTTGACGGCAAGGAAAGCCTGGAGATATGATGGACAACCTTCTCCTGTCCGGTGGGAAGTTTAGTCGTCATGATAGAAGTGAGTTTGCCAGGTGTTGACTCTTTTTGTGGTTGAGCTGTCTTCCGGAGTAGATCATGGTTCTGTCCATGAGTTGGCGAGACGGCGAAATCACGAGCTAGGACCCCGAAGGCGCTTGGGTCCGTAAAATCGTTCGACTTAAGGCCTTCTAGAGTGGCAAAGACCTGCGGCTGGTCTTGCTCCGGAGATAGACCGGCCGAAGAATCATTAGGCGAGGTGACCCGGCTGTGGAATGAAGAAGACTGAGAATCAGTCAAACTGGAGACCGTTGCCGATCCACCTGTGCTTCCAGACGACATACTTTCAGAACTGTTGTGACTGTGGGCTATTGAAATATTGTTGGCAGATCCTGTTTGGGAGAGGAGTTCTGTCGCCCTACCAGTTCCGCCACTCCTTGTAGTCGGCGGTAAGATAGCCCTCTCAACAGTGGAAGATTCAGAATTACTAATCTCACTGAGGGTTTGTTGTTCAAGAGCGGTGGTGTTCGGGGCCTCGCGAACGGCGCGGGACAGACCGGCGCGATAGGTTTGGTAACTTGTTGGCTGCTGAGGTTCCCCTGACAACTCGTGATGGACCGGATGGCCTGCGTTACTAAGAGAGGGATCGTCGGTCAAGTCCATGACCGTTCTGCCAGAGGCCTCCATCCGCTTCCTGTGAGAGGAGCTAGTACTCTTAACCGTTGGCGACCACCTAGAAGAGGTATGAGAGCCTAGGGAGTTATAAGGTATGTGTCGAGGGATACCGTCAGTCAGGGCGCTGCCACCTCCGGAAGAGGTTCGCTGTTGACCACCCGTACCCGTGGAAGTCGTTGATCCGAAGGCATCTCGACTGGAGTGTCCCTCAAGTAAAGACAGAGATCTCGACGTGCTATGTTGAGGAACCTCATTTCGAGCCTTCCAAAACGTCTGCGCCATACCTTTCTGATCCTTGGGAATTTCGTAAGGCCTGGAGTCTTGACGATAACCAGAAAAGTCGTTGCGGAAGCTTGATGGGATTGCAGCTGTCATCGACCTCGTACGCATGTCATTCGATGAGGATGATTTCGTTTTGCCGTGACTGAGCCATTCAAGGGGCATGGAATCTGCGGTTCTTGATTGCGCAATAGATGATGCTTCGACAAAGTGATCATTATATCTCCCGCTGTGTTTTGGGGAATGCAACGCAACCATCGACGATTTAGGAGCTTGCGATATTGATGCAGTCGTATTGGTGGGTGGTTCGGAGCCTAACATTTGAACGTCACGATATGTTTCCAAAGTCTTCCCCTTGCCATTCTTCGTCCCGTGAGTGTTAGAAAAGGTATCTAGGCGTGACGCGCCTTGTCTAGGAGCCTCATGTAGAGTCTTTTCCAGAATATCGCCTCGGTCTTGAGAGTGCAGCCCTTTCCTCGAGGCTTCCATAGCCTCGAAGTTATTCCTGTGAGTATCTGGCAGGACAGCATTGCGAAGGGCGACCTCCTCCTTCTTCAATCGGTCAACGGACTGGCGTGGAATATCTATATTACGGATCGCCACATATTCGTTATATCTTCCACCAGACAACTGGTTGACTTCTGCCTCAAAGATGTCGACTGATTTCTGCGGAAGGCCCAAATTACGGGTCGCGATATGCTCGTTGAAAGTGGTTCGTGAGATATGTTGCTTTGAGGCGAATTGCATGATATCGTGATATTTCGGTCCCCGGGGGATATCCAGGTCTTTAGGTAGTGGTGGAACAGGTGGTGGCAACGCGCCCTTGACTTGCCCGCCATCGATACTTGTGCCGCGCGACGACGAACCGGAAGGCATTCTAGAACTTGCGGGTTTAGATACTCCGATAAAGAAGGGCTTCACGCCTGGGGATGTCCTGGGTCGCCCGACGTTCGCCGACTCAGTGGTCTGGCGAAACTCTCGCAATCCATCGCTTTTGGCATTTGTGTATATGAAAGACCTCGTAGGTTGCTTCTCTTGCGACGGTTTGAGTGGCAGGGTACCGACTTTGGGTGCAGGACCAGACGAGACGGCTGCATAGCTAGATGTTTGCTGTAACGACTCTTGAGGAACGTTGTTGGCGGTAGGTGGGTTGCTTTTGCTCCGCCTTCGCAAGAAGAGATTCTTCAAGCTTGCCTCCATTGACGGTGGGGGTCGTCAATTCTGTGTGACGCAGCGCAGCCGAGTCGCTTGGAGGTTATCTAGATGGGTAGATAGCATGCTGAGAAGGGATCGCACGTAAGGTCATCAAGAGGCTTTGGCGACTGTAAGCATTTCACGTAAAGGTTTAGTGAAAGTGGCGCAAATGAAGTGGAGGACAAAAATGAGTGCAGGGGAGAATCTAACACCGGGAATCAAAGTACCAGTTAACGTGTGAGCACAAAAGGAGTGAAAACAGGAGCATCCAAGTTTTCACTATGCGACACAGCAGCTGAGAACCACCTCTACCCTGCAGGCGGGAGATGCAATAGTAAAGTGGCAACAGGCCGGTACCGTGGTATCTCACCGGAGTGGGGGGAACGAGTGGGCATGGCGGCGCCTGATTCGGCCGTCTAACATATCTTGACATGGGTTACTTCGGCTACTTTGGGTCGGTGGCTTGCGAGACTGACCAACGATGCGACGCCCAAAGATAGCGGGAGACTTTGATTGGAATCCAGCGACTGTAGCTGCAGTCGGAGAAGGGAAGCGGAAAACGTATGGCGCACAGATCGGCACAATACCTCCGCCGGGGAATTTCACTGGCAACGCAAGTTTCACACCTGCAATGCGGGCAGGCAGGGTGCCTGGATGGCGTCGATCTGCCGGGGGGTCGTTGACCTGTGCATCGGTGATCGCGAATCATTATATGCCGGCATAACCCCCCTACTGGCGTCTCGGTTTGACCACCAACTTTTGTCTTACCCGGCTCGACCTGCCCCCACATTCTAGGTACATTTGACATAAAGTCGGCAGCGAAATTGACACTCTTGATCGTCTCCTTTCCATGTTCCATTCACACTCAATGATTGCTAGACAATACCTAGACAAATTTCGGAGCCGATACAAAGCCCCACAGACAAGTAAGAGAGCATGGCCAATGAGGAGTTTTTGATGCCACATCGGAGTAGCCACCAGTTCTGGCTGAACGAACCCATTGTGCGGTGCTGGGAATACACGCCCTTGAGGATAAACTCTCTAGCAAACTCCAGCCTCCTGGCATTGCATCAATGAAACGCATGCGCCATCTTCAGCACCGCGCCGAGCGTAGAGTGATGCACCTCTTTCCTTGATCTACTGTCGCGGTCACGCTCCATATGCACACTTAGTGTCATTCCCTTCCTTTACTCACAACCGTTGAGAAACCGTCTTCATTCTATCTCCATTTTCATCGGGGTAGGAAAAGATATACTCAGCTTACCTAGTGCTAATGACAGCCGTCGCCAGCATTCAGGGGATTCCATCGTCGCCACCGCCACCTTCTTGCAAACGTTCGAGCAATGAAACCTACCAGTCCACATTTTCGAGTATTACAAGCCAGAAGCTCATGTCCAACTATACAGCTACTTCCAATTGTGTGTGCATACAGTCTTAAGATAGTGAATGACACCACCGGAATTGAGCCTCGGCAATTTCAATAAGCACTAATGACAGATCCCATTCGGTTTACTCCTAAGGGCTATTCCGCACAGTCAAAGAGTGGCGTACCGGGTCTGCTGCCGATCATAAAGCTAACGGTGATGGCAACCGAATTAGCAATGTATGATTGCAATGTTCCAACGACTACTCATTCGAGACTTTCGCCGAATGCAGGGTACAGGTGACCTTGGAGAGAAGGTCGAGAGGTTGCGGCTCGTGAACCAATTTTTGTCCAAAAATTCACGCCTCATAAAGTCGGAATCTATTATCGATCTGTGTTCCTAACCCGGTTATTGCCCAAACATGGATCTGCTGTCTTGCCCAACCGACAATCAGTAATCGTTACGATTACAGCGTCATCGGACGCCAAGAAATAAGCTTACCTCAAGCAACACCGTGAGGCTGACCAAAGAAGATCGCCAGATGAAACTTTCGGTCTAGATAATCCTGTATACGAGGCGAAGATCCGGAATCAGATTTTTACAACACGCCAAGATCAGCACCGATCAGAAACATTCGCCGACAATATAAGATGCATCGATACCTTCCACTATTTACGTCTGGTACATTTGGGAGGGACTTTGGTTATACATTGCCCGACCTTTACTCACGGCCACAAAGTCTTTGCAAACCATACAACTACAGCTTTGAGTCTCCGCAAACAAACCGTCGCCTATCAGACAGCCCAAAAGGAAAGACAATTCATCTGGATGACTGTCGAAGAAATTTTGGTTTCCTTCGCTATGAGCGCCAGCGAGATCTTCTTTTGGTCTCTTGGACTCTGTATCTGCCTTGTGAGAGTCAACGTCCTCAGATCCCAGCAAAGACACATTACTGACCTCGCCATAGACAATCCTCTACACGGCAAGCCTACAAATCTACAATTTATACTTCCACCCTCTGAGCTCTTACCCCGGCCCAAAGACGTGGGCAGGTTCACACTTGAATCGACTCTGGTTCAGCATCAATGGCAGACTTCCCTTTAAATTGTTCGAACTCCACAAGCAGTACGGCCCCATAATCCGCATTGCCCCCAACGAGCTCTCGTACACCAGCTCACAAGCCTGGACGGACGTCTTCCAGCATCGCAATGGACACGAAGAGTTTCCCAAAGACCGCATGACCCTCAGTCGCCCCCTTAATGGTGTCTATAGTATCATCGGCGCAAACCGGGCAGACCACTCGCGCTTCCGCCGACTCCTTTCTCATTCTTTCTCAGACAAGGGCATTCGTGAGCAGAACCCTGTGATCCAGCAGCATGTCAACTTGTTGATCCAGAGGCTCCACGAACATGCTGGAAAGGGATCTCAGAATATGGTTGATTGGTACACCTGGACAACATTTGACCTCATCGGTGATCTTGCATTTGGTGAACCCTTCAACTGTCTAAGAGATGTTGCGACCCACCCTTGGATTGCATCCATATTTGGCACCATCAAAGCTGTTCCAGTTGTCAACACTTTCCATCGATATGGTCTATCGTCCCTTGTAGGCCTGTTAGCACCCAAGAAGTTGCTTCAACAGCGCAAAGAGAACTACGAATACGCGGTTGCGAAAATCGATCAGCGCCTAGCGAACGAAAGCGAACGACCCGACTTCTGGGACAAAGTGATGATCCACAACAAGGAGGGAAAAGGCACGGGCATGACAAGAGATGAGATGATTAGTAATTCAAGTGTCCTTGTGCTTGCCGGGAGCGAGACGACAGCCACAGTCCTTAGCGGGGTGACGTACCTTCTACTAAATCATTCAGATGTGATGAAAAAGCTTGTTACGGAGATCAGGACGACGTTCAAGAACGACAGTGATATCGACTTGGTCACTGTTGGCAAGCTAGAATACATGCTCGCGGTACTGAATGAGGTTATGAGGATATATCCGCCAGTGACAGCACAACCTAATCGAGTCGCTCCACGAGGCGGGGAGATTGTGTGTGGGAAATGGGTCCCTGAGGGAGTATGTCTGACCTCTGGTCCTCTCTTGACATAGTTTGGTCCTGCTGACGTTTTATCAGACAACGATCTCAATGCAGCAATACGTTTCCTACCGCCTGGGATCTAACTTTCATCGTCCGGAAGAATTCCTCCCACAGCGATGGTTGGGTGATGTTGAGTTTGCAGATGACAATCGGGCAGTCTTCCAGCCATTTTCTGTGGGTCCCAGAAATTGTGTCGGCCGCAACTTGGCGTATGCTGAGATGCGCCTCATCCTCGCAAAGGTATTGTATAACTTCGACTTGGACTTGGATGTTAAGACGGGACAGTGGATGGACCAGAAAGTGTACACTTTATGGGAGAAGAAGCCGTTATGGGTGAAGTTGAAGCTTGTCGCGAGGACATAAAGTATTAGAATCTGCTCGGCTGAGGTGCGAATATGAAGGCCATCAAATGTAATCCCAACATACGAGGTATGTCAGTGAACGCTTCCACATCAATTGCAAAGAAGCTAACTAGCCTGTGTCACACAGGAGAATTATGCTCTCCAGTTCTGGGTGGATGAGAGTCATGCATGGAGATGGAGTATCCGCAATGCCTACCCTAACAGCCGTACTATCATCAATTCTTCTTTCACTCAATGTGTGTATTATCGTTTCGTTTTGCTCCAGGCTAGCTAATAACTTGGTTCTCCTTTCGGAGGATATCCACTCGAACATCCTATCATGATGTCCACGTACTCCATTCTTTGATTTCCTGACCGGCTTCCCTTTCTGAACGTCTCTTTCAGGGCGACTCTGGCCGGCATCTCCCATGAGGGATGAAGCTAGCAGAGTCCGACCGGGTTTTTAAGCCATTATGCGGATTGAAACGCCGCGACCGATCTGAGCACCTTGAGGTGCCCGGAGCTTTCCCACGCTTTACGCGAGAAGCTCAAATATTGACAGCAGCGGTACGGATACTGTGTTATAAGCTGTATGGTATTGGCCCTCATGTTTTGGAACTTTAGGTGTTTGGCTCGGCAAAGGTTTCTACCCGTTCTGCGGCCAATAATGAAGAAGTTTTTCTTACCAACCCCCGCCGCCACGTGAAAGATAAGTACCCGTTCGGCAACTCCACTCCAAACTTTCCCCCCAAGCTTCCTTTCCTCTTACGTAGGGCTATCTTGGAGCCAAGCAGGCGAGACCAATGGTTTGTCATACATTTGCAAGTAAGGCTTCTGCTTGCAGAATGATGGAGAACAACGCTGTTGGGAAACTTTCCTGCGCGATTTCTTGGTAGCTGGTCCACTGGCACCTCTCCCACCTCGACTTGCCATTTTTCACTGCATCTCTCGTCGTCTACCTACCTTAAACACGTCAATTGCTTGAAACTTTTACCCAATTGCTTTTGTGTCGTGGAATTGTCTCGGTCTTTACCATGACGACCGGTGTGTGACGCTCATTTTGGGCCCCAGCGCAAAACCGCATCTGCCTTTTGCGAAACTAACTCGATTGAACAGGGGACATTGTCGACAGAATCGTCAACGAGGATGTCAGTCAGCCTACTGAGCAGACGAGCTTGCTCCCGAAGCCCGTGGACGAATCGGAGACCTCGGCTTCTCAGGACGAAGGCGAATTGTATGATCTACTAGATGAAAGCCTTCCAACCCGAAGACTGGTACTCCACGAATTCTGGGTATTGTTCAAAGGATCGATACCGGTCATCCTGGCATATTGTCTCCAGAACTCACTACAGACGTTCTCGGTTGTGATCGTCGGAAGAGCGTCACCCGAACATCTGGCTACAGCAGCCTTCTCATACATGTTCGCAATGTGTAGCGGATGGCTAATCGCACTGGGTGGTTCAACAGCACTGGATACCCTTGCTTCGTCCTCGTTTACTGGGAGTACTGACAAGCACGATCTTGGTGTCCTGCTACAACGTAGCTTCATCGTTTTAGGCCTCTTTTACATTCCGGTGGC
>Ga0335072_10002316_pt1 | contig 29644 bp, 31 predicted proteins | sample Lox_Sample_21_FD_206725 | JGI IMG/M metagenome (GOLD analysis project Ga0335072, IMG submission 206725) | Soil microbial communities from Loxahatchee National Wildlife Refuge, Florida, United States - Lox_Sample_2.1 | ecosystem: Environmental > Terrestrial > Soil > Wetlands | place: USA... | reverse complement strand
AGACGGCGATCGCGATGCACGAGATCGCCGAGCCCTACATCCGGCGCCGGGCAATCCGGCATCTTGAGAAGGGCCGCGTCGTCATCTTTGCCGCCGGTACCGGCAATCCGTATTTCACCACCGACACTACCGCGGCGCTGCGGGCGGTCGAAGTCGGTGCCCAAGCCATTCTCAAAGCAACGAAGGTCGACGGCATCTATACCGCCGATCCGAAAAAAGATCCGAACGCAACGCGTTTCACGCACGTCGATTACCTTCAAGTCTTGCAGCTGGGGCTCGAGGTCATGGACAGCACGGCACTCACGCTCTGCATGGACAACGGACTCCCTATCGTCGTCTTCGACATGAACGTTCCCGGAAATATTCGCCGCGTCGTGTTCGGCGAGCCGATCGGAACCTTCGTCGGACGCCCCACGCCGACTGAGGAGTATGCGCATGCTCAATGACGTCTACAAAGACAGTGAATCCCGCATGGGTAAGGCCGTCGAAGCGACGCGTCATGATTTCGCCGCGATTCGCACCGGACGTGCGTCGCCCGCGTTGCTCGATCGTCTCGAAGTCGAAGCCTACGGCGCAACCGTGCCGCTCAAGCAAGTCGCGAGCGTCAGCTCGCCCGACGGGCGTTCGCTCGTCGTCAGCGCCTACGACAAGTCGACGGTCTCAGGGATCAAGAAAGCAATCGAGACGAGTGACCTCGGGCTCAACCCCAACGTCGACGGCCAAAACGTTCGCCTCAGCTTTCCGCCCCTGACGGAAGAACGCCGCAAAGACCTCGTCAAAGTCGTGCACAAGCGCGGCGAGGAAGGTAAGGTTGCGATCCGCAGCATTCGCCACAAGAGCGTCGATGCGGTGAAGGCGCTGCTCAAGGAACATAAGATCACCGAGGATGAGAACAAACGCGCCGGCGAGCAGCTCCAGAAGATGACCGACAAGTACGTCAAGGACGTTGACGCGCTGGTCGCCGCCAAAGAGAAAGAGATCATGGAGGTATGAGCGCGGAGCTCGTGCTTCTTCCCGAAGTCGACGCGCGCGCTCAGCTCGTCGGCCGCAATGTCGCGTTGCGTTTGTTGCTGCCCCCTTATCCTGCCATCGGAGTGGGTAGACTACGCGTAGTGCGCGCCCGCGAGCGCGACGAGGTAACCGAGTTGTTGTGCAGCTACGAAGGATACGAGAGGATCTGATTCGATTCGTAGGAGCTTCGCGGCGCCCGCGGGCGCACTAGCTCGTTCCAAATCGCGAAGCGGCGGCGGTTCCATCGGAATGCGCCGCGTTGCCATCGGGGTCGGCCTCGCGGCGCTTGGTATCGGCTGTGCGCTGGTGTATCCGCTCTTTGCGGTCCTGGTCGGCGTGATCGCCATCGGCTGTTTGTGGGAGTTCGACAAGCTCGCCCTGCGCAAAGGGACGCCGGTCGAGCTCGCGATCGCCGCACCTGCGGTGCTCGCATACGTTACGCTCACGGCGTTCGGCGTGGTGCATCATTTTGAGAGCCTGCTGCTGGCGGCCACGATCATCGCCACCTTCGTGTTTTCGACGTTTGCACACAAAGGGCACTATCTCGCGCGCAGCGCCTTCACGCTGCTGGCCGTTCTCTATATAGGGAAGCTCGTCTCGTACTTCATCGCGATTCGCGGCATCCCGGACGTCGGCGCCTGGTTGACGTTGTACGCGATCTTCATCGTCGCGCTTACCGACGTGTTCGCGATGCTGGTCGGCGTCGCGATCGGTAAACGTCCGCTTACGAAGATCTCGCCGCGCAAGACCGTCGAAGGCTCGATCGGGGGACTGATTGCCGGTATCGGTGTCGGCATCGCGTTCGGCATGCTGCCGCAAGTGGGCTTTGCGTGGTGGGAGGGCGCGCTGATCGGAGCCATCACGTCGATCGCGGCGCAAGCCGGGGATCTGGTCGAGTCGGCGCTCAAGCGTGATGCGCGCGTCAAGAATGCGGGGAGCGCCATCGGCTCGCACGGCGGCGTGCTGGACCGCTTCGACAGCTATCTTTTCGCGGGTCCCGCCTTCTATTTCGCGCTGTGGATGCTCGGATTCGTCGCGCACGGAGTCTTGCCCCCGCCGTGAAACGCGTTGCGATTCTCGGATCGACGGGTTCGATCGGCCGTCAAGCGCTCGACGTCATTGGCCGGCATCGCGATCGTTTTGCGGTCGTCGGCCTGGCGGCCGGACGCAATACGGAGCTTCTGCGCGAACAGGCCGAGCGATTCGACGTCGGTCTGATTTCTTCGCGCGATGATGGAGGCGTCCAGGGGTTGATGCGCGTTGCCACCGAGAGCGGCGCCGACGTCGTCTTGGCTGCGACCGACGGTGCAGTCGCGTTCGATGCGGTCTTCTCGGCGGTTGCGCGCGGCATCGATGTCGCCGTCGCGAACAAGGAGCTGGTCGTCGCGGCCGGTGAGCTGCTCTTGCGAGAAGCGTCACGAAGCGGCTCGCACATCTTGCCGGTCGACTCCGAGCACAGCGCCCTTTTCCAGTGTCTGGTTGGCGAGCCCAAAGCGCGCATCGCGCGTCTCGTCCTGACGGCGTCAGGTGGCCCATTTTGGGGCAAGACCGTGCAAGAGATGGAGAGCGCGACGGTCGAGGATGCGCTTGCGCATCCGACGTGGCGCATGGGAACGAAGAATACGATCGATTCTGCGACGTTGATGAACAAAGGTTTGGAAGTCATTGAAGCCAGCCGTCTTTTCGAAATTCAATGGGATCGTATCGACGTGCTCGTCCACCGCACGAGCATCGCGCACGGACTTGCCATCTTTACGGACGGCTCGGTGAAGGCGCAGCTCTGTCCGCCGGATATGCGAGTTCCAATCGGATACGCGCTGGCGTATCCGGATCGTTTGGAGGATTCCTCGCTGTGGCCTGACGCACGCAACGTGGATGCGCTCAACGCGCTTGGCGCACGAGAAGGTGAAGATGCAACCACATTGCGGTTTGAGCGGCCGGATCCGGCGCGGTTCCCATGCTTGCAGCTCGCGTATCGAGCCCTCGAACGCGGCGGAACTGCGCCGGCGGCACTTTCCGCGGCTAACGAGATAGCAGTCGCGGCATTTGTCGACGGACGCATTGGGTTCCGGCGCATCCCTGACGTCATCGAATCCGTCCTCGAAGACGTCACCTCGGAACAGCTTTCGCTCGATTCGGTTCGGGCGGCCGACGCGCGTGCGCGTACCCAAGCCGAAGGATTCGTTCGCGAGTTAGGAGCAGTCGCGCGCTAATGCATATCGCCTTGTTACTTGCGTTGCCGAGCTTCGCGGCCATCGGTAAGATTCTGGTCTTCCTGTTCATGCTCTCGGTGCTCGTCGTGCTTCACGAGTTTGGGCATTTCATCATTGCGCGTTGGAACCACGTCCGCGTCAACGATTTTGCGCTCGGGATGGGCCCGACGTTGTTAAAGTGGACGTCACCGCGCAGCGGCACGAATTATCGTCTGAATCTTTTCCCGATCGGCGGCTACTGCGCTATGCAGGGTGAGGACGGGAAAACGAACGAGGCCGTGCAGCAGCGCCGCTTCTTGGCCGAGGGTGAAACAGAAGACGACAATTTTCAGGCCAAATCGCCAGTCCGCCGTCTCGCAATCATCGCCGCGGGTCCGATCGCGAACTTTATGGTTGCATTCGTTTTGCTTTTCGTTGCAGCAATCGGTTTCGGTAGCATGATCGCGACCACGACGGTGGATGCGCTCCAGCCCAACATGCCGGCCGTGAAAATGGGATTGCATCCCGGGGACACGATTCTCAGTATCGACGGAACGCAAATCAAGGGCGGTGCTCAACTCGTCGAGACGATTCACGGATCGGCGGGGAAGCGGCTCACGCTCGTCGTTCGTCGCGGAGATCAAACGTTGACGCTCGTCGGTACACCCGTCTCGCGCATGGTTGGCGGGAAGAACGTCGGTTTGCTCGGTTTCGCACCGAAGCAAGAAGCGCAGCGCGCCGGTGTGTTCGAAGCGCTCGCCGACGCCGGCAATTCATTTTGGTTTTTCATCGTGATGCAGCTCGGCGTGCTGGCAGCGCTCGTGACGTCGCCCGGGCACGCGATTGGCGGTCTGGCAGGCCCGGTAGGAATCGCCGCGATTAGCGGTCAGGTTCAAAATCTGGGATGGGGACCGTACTTCATGCTGGCGGCACAGTTGTCGATCTCGCTTGGGATATTCAATTTTCTTCCGATTCCGGCGCTCGACGGCGGGCGCGGAGCCTTCATTATCGCCGAGCTCCTGCGTGGGAAGCCAGTCGACCCTGAAAAGGAAGCCGTCGTACACTTTGCCGGTTTCGCAGCGCTCATGATCCTGATGGTGCTGGTCACCTATCACGACATCGTGCGGCTCGTCGCCGGAAAAGGCGCTATTTAGCGGTGAACCGCGCTTGCCGTGTGTGCGGCGCCGTTGGGCTCGAGCCCCTCATCGATTTCGGCTCAACGCCGATCGCGCATCGGCTCCTTGCGCAGCGCGATGCGCACGAAGAAACGTTTCCGTTCGCACTATCACTGTGCGCGCGTTGCAGTTTGGTGCAGGTCGCAGACCCCATCGACCCCGCGGTTTTGTACAAGGGCTACAATTATAACTTAAGCTCGTGGAAGTTCGAGCCTCATCTCGAGGATGAGATTGAAAAGATTGCAGAGGTGGCGCCCGCGACGATCCTCGAGATAGCAGCAAACGACGGGCGTTTTCTCGATGCCGTCCAGCGGCGTACCGGCGCAAAATGCATCGGTCTGGAGCCAAATCCCATCCCGGGTGCGCGTGCGCGGGAGCGCGGATTTACGATATTCGAATCCTGGGCGTGCGAGAGCGTCGCTGCCCAAATCGTGGCGGAACACGGCAGAGTCGATCTTGTGGTCGCGCGTCAGGTCTTCGAGCACGTCTTGGATCTTCACGAGTTCCTTCGAACTGCGAAGCGGGCAATGCTTCTCGGAGGGTATCTTTTCATTGACGTTCCCGACTTTGCGCCGGCCCGCGACCTGGGCGATTCTTCGGTCTTGTGGGAAGAGCACGTCAACTATTTCACGGAGTCGACGCTGCTTGCAGTCCTGGCACGTGAAGGGTTCGAAAGTGTGTGGACGCGTCGCTACGACTTTAGCGGTGGAACGGTTGCAATATTGGCGCAACTCACCGGCAACTCCGATCCGCATGCATTGCCTTCAAAGGTTGCTGCAGAGCTTGACGCGGCCCGAAAGTACCCCTTGCTTCTGAATGAATTTGGCAGCCGGCTCAAAGGTGCGCTCTCGCGTGCGCGCTTGCAAGGCGTGCGAGTCATGCTATACGGCGTCGGAGTACGCTCATGCGCAGCCGCAAACATGCTCGGGCTCGGCTCGCTGATCGACAATGTCGTCGATGATCAGCTCGAACGCCAGGGGAAATTCATGCCGGGGACTCGGCTTGAGATTCTTTCGAGCGAGGTCTTCGCAAAAAACACTGCACCGATGCTTTGCATTTTGGCTGTTAACAATGAGAGTGAACGAACCGTTCGAGAGAACGTCGATGCAAAGGCCCGTGCGCCTGTCCGCTTTCTCTCAGTCTGCGGCCCGAGCGATATTTGGGGGCCCCTTGCAACTCTCGAGACGGCAACTTGGGCAGCGTAAGCTTGGTGCCAGTCTGGGGACGACCGCCTCATCGCCGGAAAACACGGCTTATAAACCGAAGGAGACGTGCGTGATACGCTTGCGACGTAAGTCGAAACCGGTTTTTCTCAAGAACAAGACCGACGTCTCCGATGCCAAGGGCGTGTGGATCGGCGGCGATCATCCGATTGCCGTGCAATCGATGACGACGACCGATACGGCGAACGTCGATGCAACGCTCGAGCAGATCTACGGCCTCGCGATGGCGGGCTGCGAGATCGTGCGCGTTACATGCCAAGATGCAAAAGATGCGGCGGGACTGCCCGCAATCGTGAATCGTTCGCCGGTTCCGATCGTTGCCGACGTGCATTTCGATCATCGCATGGCACTTGCTGCAATCGAGGCCGGAGTTGCGAAGCTGCGATTGAATCCGGGGAACATTACCGACCCCGTCAAGACGCGTGAAGTCGTGAAGCTTGCGGTCGAGCGCGGTACGCCGATTCGGGTGGGTGTCAACCTCGGTTCGCTGGCGAGAGATCTCGAAGAGCGTTTCGGGCTCACGCCCGAAGCGATGGTCGAATCGGCCGTCCGCCACATCGAAATCCTCGAAGATTTGGGCCACACCGATATCGTGATCTCGCTCAAAGCGCATGAGGTGGAGACCACGGTCTATGCCTACCGGCTCATGGACAAACGCCTGCGCGAGCGGGGGACCCCCTACGCGCTCCACCTCGGCATCACCGAGGCGGGCTTACCGCGGGATGGCACGATCAAGAGCGCGATCGGTCTCGGGATTCTTTTGTGGGAGGGCATCGGCGACACGCTCCGCGTCTCGCTCGCCGCAGACCCGGTGGAGGAAGTCCCGGTGTGCTGGGGCATCCTCAAGTCGCTCGGACTCCGGGAGAAGGGCTTTGATATCACGGCCTGCCCCTCGTGCGGACGAGCCGAGATTGAAGTCGTCGATTTGGCCGAACGCGTCGAGGCTCTGGCCAAAGAATACACCGCCCCCGTGAAAGTCGCCGTTATGGGTTGTGTCGTCAACGGGCCGGGGGAGTCGAAGATGGCAGACGTGGGGGTGGCCGGCGGAAAAGGCAAGGGTGCCATCTACCGTCGCGGCGCCTTGGTCGGGACCTTTCCGGAAGAGCGCTTGCTCGGTGCCTTGCGCGAGGAGATCGAAAAGGTAATCGCCGAGGTCTATCCGGACTACGCACACGAGATCGGACGACATGAACAAGCCGCGCCCGCTTAGCTTTCGAACCCTGCTTTCGACCGGCATCATCGCACTCGCCGCATCGAGTACGCTTGCGTTTTCGAAGCCGGCAACAATTGATATCGACGGGCAGCGTATTACGTCCGACGTTCCCCCGGTCACGATCGATCAACAAGCGTTTTTGCCGCTGCGGACGGTTACGACCGTTCTCGGTGCGCAACTGAGCTATGACAAAGACAAGCGGTCGATCGAGGTCGTTCGCGGCGGCGATAAGCTCAAGTTGCATCTCGGCGAGCGGACTGCAATGCTCAACGGACGCTCGATCAAGCTTTCGCATGCGCCCTTTACGGTTCGTGGACGAACGATGGTCGCGGGGCGCACCATTGAGCGCGCCCTCGGCCCGAAGGTGCATTACAATGTGCGCAAATCCACGATCGACGTCTATACGACCGATACGTCGGTCGAGGCCGATGAGGGTTCACAAGACCCGTCGAGCGAGGACGGCTTCTAGCCTCCGCTAACCCCCCGCGGACCCGAAGCCGATACTAGAAGTGCATGGATATGGTCGAGAAGTACCTCGGCGAGATGGAACGCGCCCTTCGCGCGCTTTCGCGCGATGACGTGCGGCGCGTTGTCGGCGCCCTTTTCGACGCATGGCGCTGGGACAAAATGGTCTGGATCATCGGGAACGGGGGCAGCGCAGCGACCGCCTCCCACATGATGAACGATCTGTGCAAATGCACGCTCGTCGAAGGTCAACCACGATTTCGCGCCATGGCGCTCACGGACAACATTCCGCTGATCACCGCAGTCGCAAACGACGTCGAATACGAAGAGATCTTTGTCGAGCCGCTCCGCACGCATATGCGCGGCGGCGACGTTCTGATCGCGATTTCGGGTTCGGGAAACTCACCGAATGTGTTGCGCGCGGTTGCGTATGCAAAAGAGATAGCCGGACTCACGATCGGTTTGTGCGGCCATCCCGGCGGGATGCTCGCCAGGTCCGCGGACCTGAGCGTGATCGTCCCGGCCGACCGGATCGGGCAACAAGAAGATGGTCACTTGATTCTGAATCACACGATCGCGCTAGCGTTGCGCGAGCGAATCGAGCTTCATGCCATTCGCACGTCCAACGCGGCTTCGGCGGTCGCGGGCTAACTCGCGATGCGCGCAGTCGTTACGGGAGGCGCCGGCTTCATCGGCAGCCATCTCGTGGATCGTCTCGTCGCGGACGGCCATGACGTCGTCGTCGTCGACAACTTGCGGACGGGACGCCGCAACAACCTCGAGGCCGCGCTGCGCAGCGGACACGCCACGCTCGTGCAGCTCGACATCGCGGGCGCGGTGAATGAGATGACGCAGCTGTATCGCGACTGCAGCGCCGTCTTTCATCTCGCCGGTTTGGCAGACATCGTTCCGTCCATCGAGCGCCCTGACGACTACTTTCGCGCCAACGTCGACGGTACGTTTGCCGTCGTCGAGGCCGCGCGCAATGCAGGCGTGCCGCGCGTGGTGTACGCTGCGTCGTCGTCGTGCTACGGGATCCCCGACGAATATCCGACGCCGGAAGAAGCCGAGATCCGTCCGCAGTACCCGTACGCGCTAACGAAGCGTCTTGGCGAAGAGATCGTCCTGCACTGGGGGCACGTCTACGGACTATCCGTTACCTCGTTACGTTTGTTTAACGTCTACGGCCCGCGCTCGCGGACGAGCGGGACGTACGGCGCTGTCTTCGGCGTCTTTCTCGCGCAGAAGCTCGCGAACAAACCGTACACCGTCGTCGGCGATGGAAAACAAACGCGCGACTTCACGTTCGTGAGCGACGTCGTCGATGCGTTCGTGACCGCGGCAACCGCACTTGAGAACGGCGCACCATCGGGTCGCATCTATAACGTCGGCTCCGGCGCGACGCAAAGCATTAACAAGCTCGTCGAGCTGCTCGGCGGCTCAATCGAATATATTCCAAAGCGTCCCGGTGAACCCGACTGCACCTTCGCGGACGTTTCGCGCATAGCACGCGAACTAAAGTGGTCCGCTCACGTTCTATTCGAGGACGGCGTCGCAAAGATGCTGGACGCAATCGATGGTTGGCGCGATGCGCCCGTCTGGGACGCCGCCTCGATCGAAAAAGCAACAAAGACCTGGTTCGACCGTTTGGGGGCCACGCAACCCGTGGCGGGAGCACGATGAGCAGAAGCATTCTCGTTACTGGTGGGGCCGGATATGTTGGTGCGATGCTCGTTCCAAAGCTGCTCGGCCGAGGCGATCGCGTCACCGTTCTCGACACGTATTACTTCGGAGATCCGCTCGCGGCGCTGCGCGGCGCAAAAGGCTTACGCGAAGTCAATGGCGATCTGCGCGACCGCGACGTGGTGCGCCGCGCCCTCGATGGGTGCGATACCGTCATTCACTTGGCGTGCGTCTCCAACGACCCGTCATTCGAACTCGATCCGGAGCTCTCCAAGACGATCAATTACGATGCCTTCGAGCCGCTGGTCGAAGAGAGCAAACGCGCAGGCGTGCGCCGGTTCGTTTTCATTTCGTCAAGCTCGGTCTACGGCGTCAGCGAAGCCGCGCGCGTGACGGAAGAGCATCCGCTCCTACCCCTCACCGACTATTCGAAGTACAAGGCGCTGTGCGAGCCGATTATCCTCGCTGCACAGAGTCCTGACTTTACAGCGGTCGTGCTGCGTCCGGCGACGGTGTGCGGCTTCTCGACCCGAATGCGCTTCGATCTCTCGGTGAACATCCTGACGAGCCACGCCGTCAATCGCCGCAAGATTACCGTTTTCGGCGGAACGCAAACGCGTCCGAACATCCATATCGAGGACGTGACCGATCTTTATGTATCCGTGCTCGACGAGCCGGATGCGAAGATCGCGGGCGAGATCTTCAACGTCGGCTATCAAAATCACACGCTTGCGCGGTTGGCAGAGATCGTGAAGTCGGTTGTGGAGCGCGAGCTACCGGATCTCGCGCCGATCGCGATCGAAACGACGCCGACCAACGACAACCGCTCGTATCGCGTCGAATCCGACAAGATCGCCCGCATTCTTGGCTTTACGCCGCGTCGCACGATCGAAGACGCCGTCCGGGATATCTGCGTCGCCTTCCGCACCAATCGGTTCCCGTACCCGATCGACGACCCGCGCTACTACAACGTTCAGGTGATGAAGGAGCCGAGCGCCAAAACGAACGGATCGTCGCTTGCGCTCAGCGGCAGCTCGCCCTTCTCGTAACGCCCGCCAAATGGTACGCGCTCGAGCAGAAACGCGGCGCACAGCAGATCTTCAAACCGGCTGATCCCATCGCGCGAGCTGAGCGTGAGGTTTTCGAGCGCGGCGTGCAACGTCGCGCCCGAACTGAGAATGCGTTCGTAGATCGCCGCGCGCCGCCCGGCCTGGGCAGGCAGCATAAACGCGCTGAAGCAAACGACGCCTTCGATTTTGTCTAATTCGGCAAGGACGTTTTCGAGCATCATGAAGCAGCCGGGCATTGCATACTCGGCGGCGCTGACGAGATAGCCGAGACCACGGCGCGTGCAATAATCGCGGATGACGAGGTTCTGGACGCGCTGCGGGGTCGCGGTTCCGCGCACGAGCCGGCTTGCGATGTAGCCGCGGTAACCGCGGCGATTACTCATTGAAGCCCGGCGGAAGCGCATACATCATTCCGATGCGCGTCGCCGGACGCAGCGTGATCGGCTCGAAGAAATCCCCCAGCTGCTTGTCGGAGTAGGGCGTGAAGAGCGCTTTGAAGCGCACGTTGATCGACCAGCGCGCCGTCGGTTCGCGGTTCACACGATTGCCGTGCATGATCGTGTGCGTAAAGACGAGCACGTTTCCGTACGGAATATCGAGATAGGTCAGATCGGCCTGCGCCGCATTCGTAAAGTCTTCGACCGAACGCGATGAGAATTCGTGCAAGCGCGTTCGCCAACGTGCATCGGCCTCGCGTGAGAGCACGAACATGCTCTTGCTCTTGAAGACGTCGACGAACGGAATCCACAGCACGACTTCAAACGGCGAATCTTCCGACCATGCATCGGAGTGCAGCGGGAGAACGGAGGTCTCGTCGCCGGGCAGCTGGATCGAAAAACCGAGGCCACGCTGCATGGCAAGCTCGTTACCGACGATTCGTTCGAGCAACCGTCTTCCGCACGCAAAATACGTGGGGCGGAACCATTCGGCCGCTTGCAGCGCATCGATCAATGCGAGCCGCAGATCGTTGAGGTTCGCGGCACTGACGTGCTCTCCGATACGATCGAGGAAGGCTTGCGGGTCGGACGGCTCCGGAATTTTCAAAAACCTTGCAGTTGAGCTTGCAATGAAATCGCGGATGCGGTCTAGCGCTGCGCGATCTTCGGCCGGCGCAATGACGTAGCCGTGGCCGAGAAGCGCTTCACGGATGCGGACGTCTTCCGCGTCTTCAAAACTTGCTGGCATGGGGACCGCTCCGTCGGTAGAAAGGAGAAGAATGCTGCGAATCGGGGTCGACTTCGACAATACTATCGTCGATTACCGTCCCGTCTTTCTCGCGGCGATGCCGGATGCCGCTCTTGGCAAGACGGGGATTCGTGATGCGCTGCGCGCACTTCCCGACGGTGAAGCCGCGTGGCAACGGCTGCAGGCCCACGCATATGGAACCGGGATCGCGCAAGCACCCGCATTCGACGGGGTCAATACATTCTTGCAGACGGCGCGCGAACGCGGTGCCGCGCTCTATATCGTGAGTCATAAGTCGCGTTTCGCGGCGGCTGCGCCCGACGGTCCGGATCTGCGCGAAGCCGCACGCGCTTGGCTCGCGAGCCGGAAGATCGACGTCGACGGCGTATTTTTCGAATCAACGCGCGAAGAAAAGCTCGCGCGCATTCGCGCGCTCGAGCTCACGCATTTTATCGACGATTTGGAAGACGTGCTGACCGACGCAGCCTTTCCGAAAACAACGCGGCCGATTCATTTTCGCGATTCGTGGGACATGGTGCAGCGCGATGTCTTCGGTTGATCCGGCGTTGCTCGAAGCAGCCCGCGCTTTAGCGGGTGCTGAAATCGTTGAGCTCACGCCCTGCACAGGCGGCGGCAATAATCGCGTCTTCCGGCTCGTAACGCCGGATGGCGTCTTCGCACTGAAGGCATATCGTCGCAGCGCAAACGATGTGCGCGACCGGTTGGGTGCGGAATATAGCGGCCTGCGCTATGCGTCGACGGTCGCAAAAGAGAGCGTCCCCGCCACCGTCGCCGCCGATCCCGAAGCGAGAATCGCGATCTATGAATGGATCGAGGGCAGCCGCGTGAGCGAGCACGGCGCCGCGGAGATTGAGGAAGTGGTGCGTTTTCTGGGCGCGCTGCACGCGGGCCGGAACGCGCCGTGGACGCAGACGTTACCGTACGCCTCAGAGGCAATCTTGCGGCCCGAAGACCTCCGGGAACAGCTCGAACGCCGTCTGACGGTCTTGGGTGAAGTCGGGGGCGAACCCGATCTCGAGGCCCTGCTGCGCGGACGAATCGCGCCGCTGACCCAGCGCTTTCTGCCCGCCCTCGACCGGGTTACGGCCCCGAGCCGGGAGCAGCTGACGCTCTCTCCCTCGGATTTCGGCTTCCACAACGCCATGCGGCGCGCAGGCCGGCTGGTATTCCTGGATTTCGAGTACTTTGGTTGGGACGACCCAGCCAAGCTGGTGTGCGACTTTTTATGGCACCCTGGGATGGTGTTGTCGCCCGATGAGCGCAGTCAGTTTTTGACCGGGGTAACCGATGTCTTTATTGAGGGCACCTCTATGGTGTCGCGGCTACGGGCGTATGAGCCGCTCATTGCGCTACGCTGGGCCACGATCGTCTTGGGCGAGTTTCTTCCGGAAGTCCGGGAGCGCCGAAGGTACGCCGCACGAGGTGACCTCGATCGCGACGTGACGCAAGGGCAACTTGCAAAGGCGCATGCGATCATCGATCGACTCGAAAACGAAACGGCGGATCGCACCACATCTTGACCACGACAGCAGCTCCCTCGAAACTTCGCCTCGACGAACGCTCGCGTATACTTCGCGGGGCAATCATCGACGCGCTCGTCGGCGGCCGTCGCGGCCACGTTGGTTCGGCGTTGTCGCTCGTCGAGATTTTGCGCGTGCTCTATGACGACGTGCTCAACGTGCGGCCGCAAGAGCCGCACTGGCCGCAGCGCGATCGAGCGATTCTGAGCAAAGGCCACGGCTGTCTCGCACTCTACGCGATCCTTGCAGATCGCGGTTTCTTTCCGCGCGAGGAGCTGCTGCGCCAAGCACGCGCCGGCGCTATGCTGGGTGGACATCCCGAAGTGCACATCCTGGGAGTCGAAGCGTCGACCGGGGCGCTCGGACACGGATTGCCGATCGGTGTCGGGCTTGCAATCGGTGCCCGCATGCGGGGCGCGTCGCATCGCGTCTTCGTTGTAACCGGTGACGGCGAGCTCGACGAAGGCTCGAATTGGGAAGCCGCGCTGACCGCGAACAAGCACAAGCTCGACAATCTTACCGTCATCGTCGACTACAACAAGCTCCAGTCGTTTGGCGCTGTTGCCGACGTAATGCCGCTCGAACCGCTTGGGAAGAAGTTCGAGGCGTTTGGATTTGCCGTTCGCGAATGCAACGGTCACGACATCGACGCGTTACGTGAAGCGCTCCGCGCCGTGCCGTTCGCTGCCGGGAAGCCGAGCGTCTTGATCGCGCACACCGTCAAGGGTGCCGGCATTCCGATTTGCGAGCACGATCCCGTGTGGCACCACAAGGCAACGTTCGACGAAGCAGCAGGCGATGAGCTGCGTGTATCGCTGGCCGCGGCGGATATCTATGCGTAAGGCGGCGATGTCGTCAATCTATCGTTTAGCCAAACGCGACCCGCGGGTCGTGTTCATTGGCTCGGATCTCGGCGCGGGAACATTGGAAGATATGCGACGCGAGATGCCCGAGCGCTGGTTCATGGAGGGCGTCAGCGAGCAGGCTATCATCGGTATGGCCGCGGGCCTTGCGATGGAAGGCTATATTCCCTATGTCAACACCATCGCAACGTTTTTGACGCGACGCTGTTACGAGCAGATTGCCGTCGACTTGTGCTTGCATCGTTTGCCGGTTCGCCTGATCGCGACCGGCGGCGGCGCCGTCTATGCTCCACTCGGCCCGACGCACATGGCGGTCGAGGATCTCAGCATCATGCGTGCGCTACCGAACATGACGATCGTCGCACCCGCCGACGCGCCGGAGATGGATCGCGTGATGGATGCCTCCCTCGACGTCGAAGGGCCGATGTACGTCCGCGTCGCCAAAGGCGGCGAGCGCGTCGTTTCCAGCGCCGATGGCTTCGCAGTTGGCCGCTCGGTTCAGATGAAGAAGGGGCGCGACGTCCTCTTCGTGTGTACCGGCGTGATGGCCGCGCACGCACTACGCGCCGCCGAGCTTTTAGCAGTGGATGGCATTGACGCCGGCGTTCTCCACGTCCACACGCTCAAGCCATTCGATTCGAAGGGATTGATTGAGGCTGCACGCGGCGTCCGGCTCGCGGTGAGCGTCGAGGAGCACACGCGCATCGGCGGTCTCGGCAGCGCGGTTTCCGAAGTGTTTGCCGAAGAAGGCATACGCGCGGTGCTGATGCGGCTCGGCTTTCCGGATCGATTTTCTCGTGACTATGGCAATCAAGATCACGTCTTGGCAATGGCAGGTTTGACGCCGGAAGCGTTGCACCAGCAGGTGCTCGAGCGCTTGCGCGTCGTCGTCGCGGTGTAATGACGACTGGGCTTCGCGCTTACGGCGAGAAGGCACAAAGACTTGTTGCAGGGTTTGAGCGCGACCTACCGGTCATTGCGTTCGATCGTGATGGCTTACAGGAAGCGTACACCGATGCGCGCGAGCGGAGCATGCGACGCGCCCGATTTTGGGTGCTGCCATTCTTGCGTACGGTCCGGCACTCGAGTCTGCTCCCTGCATTCGGATCCATTTTTCGCGCATATTCGACGACGCAGCTGCGCTTCGAAGCATTGCGACTCCTCGAAGCGGGGCTGATCGAAGTGAACGGAGTGCGTTATGGGCATTTCCACAGTCCCGACGCAGACACCGCAAATGGGCTCCGCGCGTTGCTGTCGCTGAGCTACGGTCTCGTCGCACGTTCGTGGGCAGAAATTTCGCGGGTGATCGCCCTTGCTGGAACGCGTCCGGCCTCGCTCGCCGTGGTGCCCTTGCTCGATCCGATCGCTCCGCCTCCTGTACCACGTACGGCCCTCGAAGGCGTCATCATCTGGGCACCGCGCTATGATGCGAATGAAGTTTCGTTGCTGCCGATCGCGCTCGAGGAAGTTTTGTTGCCCGTAACGGTTTACTGTAGCGGTGGAGACCCGCCGCCGGCGATAAAAGCGCAATTTCGCACCGTTGATGATTCGACTGCGCAGCAGTTGGCAAACGCACGTTGCATCATTGTCGCCGATCATGACGATCCCGCAGCGGTGCTGAGCTTGGCGGCTTTCGGCGTCCCTCTGGCAGCGCCGGTGTCATGCGGCGCGTATGAATATGTCGATAACATCGCTCTTTTCGATTACGAACAGATTCCCGAAATCTATCGCGCCACGATGCGAGGTCTTGCGCTGTCGCCGCCGCGTCCCAAAGGTCCGCTTCCCGGACGAGATTCGTTACGAATCGCGGCCGAAATGACGGAGATATGCCCGGTCCTGCGATGACGCTGGAGCGTCCAGCCTTGCGCGCATTCGGTCCAAGCGCACAAAGCGTCGCTGAAAGCTTGCCTGCGCAGCTGCCGGCGATCGTCGTCGATCCCGCCGGCATCGGTGAGGCCTATTTTGAGGCGGTCGAACGCCGCGTGGCCGCGCAATCGTTCTTTCTGTTGCCGGTCATCGAGGATCCGCGCGTCGCACGCGGTCGCAGCATCGCCGTCTCGATTCTTGGGCAAATCTCCGATCACGATTCTCGGCGCGTCGCGCTCACGCAGCTCGCGAACGGCGACCTCGGCGTAAACGGGAAGTCATTTCGCGAGATATCGGTGATCGACGCCGGTGTTGCGAACGTGATGCGCGAGCTTCTGCGTCTGGCAGACGGTCTTCTCGTGCGTTCCACGTGTGAAGCTGAGATGCTGAGTCGACTGCTCGGTACCCGCGTGCGAACGCGCGCCCGAATCGTACCGGTCCGTGAGGTACCGCAGCCACGCACTTCCGTGCCGGTGAGAAGCGTCGTCGTATTTGCGCCCGGACTGCAACGTTCGGATCTTGTGCTGTACGAGTTCGCGCTTTCGAGCCTGCATCTTCCGGTCTCATTCCGCGAAGAGGATCTCGCAAACGCCGCTTGCGTCATCGATGCGTCCGCATCGGATCCGAGCTGGGCGGTTGCGCTCGCGCAGCGCGGCTATCGATTGGCGATTGCGGCCTCGTCCGGGGCCAGCGAATACGTGGGCAACGCCGCCGTCTACGATGCCCTCGACGAACGCACGATTCTGCGTGCGGCGTTGGCGGCGCTTGGTTCTGAGCCCGCTTATGCATTCGCGATTCCAAGCGCGCGCGAGGCGCTTGCGGCGCTGGAGGCGAGTGCTCCGCCCGTCATTGCCCCGGCGCCCCTCGTTTCCGTCATAATCCCGACATATAACCGACACGCAGATCTCCGCGAAGCCGTGCGGTCGATACTCGCGGCGGAATATCCCAACCTCGAAGTCGTCGTCGTCAATGATGGCGGCGAACCCGTCGGCGAGATGTTCGCAAGCGAAGCGCGCGTGCGCGTCTTCGATCGCGACGTCAACGTCGGCGCATTTGGTGCGGAGAACTTTGGCATCGAACACGCGCGCGGCAAATACGTGCAGCTGCTAGCGGATGACGACATCCTCTATGCCGACCATATCCCGCGCTTGGTGGCGGCTCTCGAGAACAGTGGCGCAGCCGTTGCGCACGGCAACGTATTGATTCGCTACGAACGCGTCGAAAGCGACGGAACGCGCCGGCTGGAAGGCTTTAATGCGTCGGTATTCGTCAATCCGCTCGAGCCTTTTGACGCGCTGATATCGACGCCGATTGCAGGGCAAGCGCTGATGATCCGCCGCGATGCGTACGAACGCTTCGGAGGGTTCGACGCGGAGTGCGTGCTCGCCGATCAAGAGCATCAAATGCGCCTGGCCCGCGAACTCGATTTCGTGCACGTCGATCGCATTACGGGGGAATGGCGCCTGCGCAACAGCGGCGACGCGTTCTCTTCAAATAAGAATGCTGAGTTTGCAGCCTCACTCGAAGACATTTACGCTCGGATGCCATCCGGTCGGCCCGCGGTCGAAGCGGCTCGGGTTGCGACGATTCAGAACGTTCGCAGCCGGCCACCCGGATACGTTTTTCCGCCGACGATGAGCCTTCGTAGATGAACGTGCGCATCGGCGTGATCGGCTCCGGTCGAGTCGGCCAGATCGGACATCTTGGTCCGCTCTCCGAGATGAACGACGTCACGCTCGTCGCACTGGCTGAGCTTCGCCCCGAACTCGGAAAGCGCGTTGTGGAACGCTACGGCGTGCAGCGGCTCTATCGCACGCATCGCGAGCTGCTCGGCGATCCTGACGTCGAAGCCGTCATCGTCGTCACGCGGCGCGAGCACACGGCGGGTGTAGTCGTCGATGCATTGCGGGCCGGCAAGCACGTGCTCTCGGAAAAGCCGATGGCCCAGACGGTTGAAGAGGCGCGCATGCTCCTCGACGCCGCCGCGGACGCCGGAACGACCTACGCAATCGGTTATATGAAACGCAGCGACGACGTCATTCATGCGTTGCACGCGCGCCTCGCATCGAACCCTTACGGCAATCTGCGTCAGACGCGCGCCCGGATGTGCTGCGGCGACGACACCGGGAAGAATGAAGCCCCCTGGATCATGACCGACGAGGCGCGCCCGGGAGAAGCTGAGCGGCGTGATTCAGAGCTCGGAACGTTTTTGAACGTCTACAGTCACGCCACGAATCTCACGCGCTATCTCGTCCGTGAGTCATACGTTCCGGTCGATATCGAGCGAGATGATGAGCTGCACGTTCGCGCTCGCGCGGCGTCCGGTTCGCCCATCGACTTTGTTTTGGCCGATCGACGCGACGGCGCGTGGGATGAATCGATAACGCTTGAATTCGAGCGCGCGACCGTGCGCGTCATTTTACCCGCCCCCTTTCAACGCGATGGACGCGTGCAGGCATTCATCGAAAGCGGCGACGAAACCGAGACGCTCGTCTCGGACGTCTGGGCACATGCGCGTCAAGCGCGCCGTTTTGTCGAAGCCGTTCGCGGCGGTGAACCGATGCCGTGCTCGGGTGCTGATGCGTTCTTCGATGTTGCATTTGCAACGGAGCTCATGCAGGTACCGGCGCAGTGATGGTTGCGACGGGAAGTGGTTTGCAAGCCTTTGGTCCGGCAGCCGAGAGATTCGCGGCGTCGCTGCCGGCCGCTCTCGACCTGATCGTATGGGACGATTCTGCGCACCAGGCTGCCTATCGCGATGCCGTCGAGCGGCGCGAGCGCGGCGAGACGTTCTATGTGATGCCGCTGCTGCCGGTGTCATGGGCCGCGCGCGCATTCGTGTTGCTCGAGCGTAGGTTGGGACGAGAAAACTTGAGTGAACTGTGGCGTAGAATTGCCCGGGCCGAGCAGAAGATAGACGATTTGCTCGATGCCGACGGGATGTCTATCCCCGTCGAAATGGGTCTCCCCGTTTACGATATGGCTCAGCTCGGCGCCGGACTCGTCCTACGCTCGTGGGCTGAAGCGGAGCGTTGGCTTGAGAACATTCCACACAAGCCCGAGCGTCTTGGAAGGCTCGCGTTGCCGGACGCGGACATCCCGAAGAGGCTCGCGCGCGCGGCGCTGCGTGGCGTTGTCGTTTGGGCTCCACATCTGAGCGCAGAGCAAGCTTCTTTTTTTGACTACGCGCTCACCGAGATCGGCGATGCCGTCACGATCGTGTGCGGTTCCGGCAAGCCTCCTTCCGAAACGCGCGCCATGTATTGCGGCGTGGAACGCTCGGCACAAAGCCTTTCAGAGGCGCGCTGCGTTCTGGTTGCAGATTTCGACGATCCCGGTGCAGCGCTTGCGCTCGCCGAGCTTGGAATTCCACTTGCAGTTCCGTTTTCAGCGGGTGCGCACGAATATCTGAACCGAGCCGCGCTCTTCAACGATTTGGATCCGATTGACGTTCGCCGAGCGGTCATCGATGCGGCTGCTTTGCCGCCGCCGATGCGCCTTGCACTTCCGTCGATAGATGCGTTGCGGACGGCCATCGCCGATCAGCTCCCAAAAATGACACGCGGTCCGCTAGTGTCGCTCGTCGTGCCCTCGTACAATCGCCGGCATTTACTCGATCGGGCCTTGCGCCGTTTAAGTGCCCAAATCTACGAAGACCTCGAGATCATCATCGTCAACGACGCCGGCGAGCCGATCGACGACGTCGTTGCGCACCATCCCAAGGCGCGGCTCGTCAATCTTCCCGAAAACTCCGGCGTCGAGGCCGCATCGGTTGCCGGCATTAAGGCTTCACGCGGTGCGTACATCGGAACGTTCGCCGACGACGATCCGGTTTATCCGGATCATGTAGCCCGCTTGATGGAAGCCATTACGCGCACGCAGATGCCGACGGCGCGAACGAGCATTCTTTCGCGCTATCTGCGTCAGCGGCCGGACGGAAGCTATCGGCTCGCCGGTTTTTCTGTCGGCGATTGGGCTTTGACGCCGGAACCGTGGGAACTCGTCACCGGCGGGGCGATCGGCATCGGTGCATTTCTGATCGCGCGTGAGGTCATCGAACGCATCGGCTTCTATTTGGTCGGGGAGCTCCCGATTCTCACGGACGTTGAATTTCTGATGCGCCTCGTAAAAGTGTCCGATTTTCCTCACGTGCGCTACGTGACCGCTGAAGGCGTGAGCCGCGGCGACGATTCGAACCTCGGCTACCGGTTCGACGCCGTCATCGCCGACACGCAACGGCGCGTCTTCGAGATGCACCCTGATGAGCGTCCGTTCATCAAAGAACGGCGCGCACAGATCGTCAAGAAATTCGAGCAAGTCGCCGCAACCAAGGGATTTGGAACCATGCAACACGAGCGCTTGCATATCAAATTCGATGACAATTGATCCTATGAAAACGCTCTATGAATACTACCGTGACCGCGAGATGTTGCCGACCTTCGCGGGCTTCGAAGACGAAACGCAGCTGCTTCGATACGAGGCCATGCGTGAGCGCGTCCTTTGCGACCGGTTGAATTTGCCGCGGCAGGTTTTTGCCGGCGGACGTGTTTTGGATTATGGTCCCGATACGGGTGAAGACGCGCTCGTATTTGCGCGCTGGGGTGCGCAACTCACGTTGGTCGAGCCAAACGAGCTCGCGCACGCGACGATCCGCAGCTATTTCGAACGGTTCGGATTGGCAAGCTCGATCGAGAATCTGGTTAAGGCCGATGTGCTGACGTACGCCGACGCTCGGCCACACGACGTCGTCGTAGCTGAAGGCTTCATCTACACGGTGCAGCCGACGCGCGCGTGGTTGGAAGCGTTCCATCAGCGTCTGCGAGCCGACGGCTTTCTTCTGGTCAACTATTACGAACGCTTTGGTGCGTTCGTCGAGCTGTGTCTGAAGGCGTTGCACGCTGCATTCCGCCGCATGAACGGTCTGGAGCCGGTCGAATCCGCGCATCTGCTCTACGAAGCAAAATGGAATTCGATTCCGCACACGCGCAAGTTTGAATCGTGGGTGTTCGACGTGCTCGAGAATCCGTTCGTGCGCGCCGGCTATTTGATCGACGCGGCTGCGATGCTACGCGAAGCTGCGGACGTGGGATTCGAGCTGTATTCATCCTTCCCGGTCTATCGCGATCCGCTGATCATGGGCTGGCACAAGGCGCCAATAGATCCGCAACGTGCGCTCGAGCAGTCGATCTCGCATATCGAGCGCAGCGTCCTGAGCTTTCTCATCGGAAAGAAGCTGTACTTGGCGCGTGCGCACGAGGCCGAGCAGGCGCATGTGGTCGCACATGAGCTCGTGAGCGGCGTCGACGCGCTCGTTGAACGTGACGATGCCGAAAGTTACGCTCAGGTCGCAGCCGGTTTCGATGCGCTGGGAGCGGCCGCCTCAGAGCTCGAGATGGTCGCCGATGACGACGACCGCGCGGAGGCCGCGCGGACGCTCGACGCCCTCGCACGCGCTTTTGCGCTCGCGGCGTCCGGCGATCGGGAAGGCCTAGCGAGACATGCACAAGCCGACCAAGCGTTCATCGCCGCATGGGGCGTCCCGACGCACTTCGCCGTCGCCCGGGCGCGGGGCGCCTAACTCACGTGCCGGGCCGCCTGAACCGATACCTCGGGTGAGATGATCGCTCCGGAAACCAGCTCGTCCCTCGACCGCTTCGCGGAAAACGGCTTCGCCGTCGTTCCGGTGGAGCGTCGTGACGTTTTAGACGACCTGCGCCGCGCGATCTTCGAACACGCCAAGACGCTCGTGCCGTATCGTGGCGAATCGATCGACGATTTTCTCAATGGCTTTCACCGCTACGAGCTGAAGAGCACCGACCTCAACGCGTTCCGGTTGGCGCTCGTCGATTTCATGTCCACGAAGCTGGACGTCGCGCAAAGCATCCTCGATGCATTCGGCGGCAGCATCCGTGCCCTGGTCGGTCCCGATATCGCGACGCAAAAGGTCGTGAACATCGTCGTCCAACAGCCAGGCGATGCCGACCAAGTGCCGATCCATCGCGACGCGCCTTCGAATTCGCACTTCGAGCTCATCGTGTGGCTGCCGCTGGTCGATTGCTACGGCACGAAGAGCATGTTCGCGATGAAACGCGACGACACGGCCGCGGGACTTGCGATGCTGCAGGACGGCAAGTCGTTCAAGGATTTCTCTGGGCACGCGCTCGAGCGCGGCATCGACCTGTCCGTGCGATACGGCGAAGCATTTTTCTTCTCGGCGGGCTTGTATCACGGCTGCAAGGTCAATCTCGAACCCGAGACCCGCTGGTCACTGAACATGCGCTACAAGAACCTGTTCTCACCCTACGGCCCGAAGGGACTGGCAGAGTTTTTCCGGGTCCTCGAGCTCTCGCCGCTCACCAAGGTCGGGTTCGCTTTTGAGGACCAAGAGTTCGGCCGATGACCAGGCGGTACTACGCCGTCCCGGATACGAGCTACGTCCGGGAAGTGCCCCAGCCGCTGCAGCATCTGGCTAACGGCGACATGGCCAAGCGTCTCGGCGGCGAGATCGTGTTCTACACGATGGAAGACCACTACACGCTCCGGAGCATGGAGGTCATCCTCGGAAAGCTGGCCGACAAGCCTGAAATCGACGGCGTCGTGTTCTTTCGCCTGGCCCAGTTCTTCGATGCCGGCCGGCTGCAGGTCGACCTCATCCGCAGGATCCTCGATCTGGGTTACTCGATCGCCTTTGCCCGGGAACGGCTCTCGATTCCCGACGCCGCCGCGCTCCGGTCGATGTACCCGCTCATCTGGAGCTGCGCATATCTCGAGACCCGGGATGCGGACCGCAGCTTCATCAAGGCCTGCCTGGGGGAAATAGCGACCGCACCGCTCGCTTGATTCTGGGAGCCCTACGCAGGCAGCGCCCGGATGCCGATAAATAGGGATATGGCGACGGCTACCCCGGCGAACGTTCGATATTCCTATCTGGGTCAGCAATTCGCAGATCCCAGCGAGATCCTCCAACGGATCGCAAAGGTCGTTGCGAGCGGCAAGTTCACGCTCGGCCCTGCCGTGGCGCAGTTCGAACGGGAATTTGCCGAGCTGATCGGCACGAAGCACGCGATCGGCGTCGCCTCCGGAACCGACGCGCTCAAGCTCGCACTGCGGGCTGCCGGCGTCGCGCACGGCGATGAAGTGATCACGGCGGCGAACACCTTCGTGGCGACGGTTGGCGCGATCGCCGAGCTTGGCGCCCGTCCCGTCTTCGTCGATTGCGACGACAGCTTTTGCATCGACGTCAAAGGCATTGCCGAGAAGATCACGCCGAAGACGAAGGCGCTGCTCCCGGTGCATTTCACCGGCGAGACTGCCGACATGCCGGCCGTTATGGAAATAGCAGAGCAGCACGATCTCGTCGTCGTCGAGGACGCGTGTCAAGCCATTCTCGCTGAAGCGTCGGGGAAGCGTGCCGGCACCTGGGGCGTTGCGGGCGGCTTCTCGCTGCATCCGCTCAAGAATCTGAACGTGTGGGGCGATGCAGGCGTCATCGTCACGAACTCCGACGACGTTGATGCGCAGCTGCGGTTGCTGCGCAATCATGGCCTTACTTCTCGTGATGACGTCGAAGTGCTCGGCTTCAATTCGCGCCTCGATTCGGTACAAGCCGTCGTCGGCTCGTGGCTTATCGGCAGCACGCACGAAATCACGGAACGCCGCATCGCAAATGGCGCGTTCTACGATGAGGCCTTCGCGACGATTCCGGGTGTCAAGGTCCCCCCGCGGCGCGCGGATGCGAAACGCGTCTTTCATTTGTATATGGTGTTTGCAGAACGCCGCGATGAGCTGCTGGCGTATTGCATCGAACAGGGGATTCAGGCGAAGGTTCATTATCCGGTGCCGATTTACCGTCAGCCGGCGCTCGCGCCGTACGGATATCGTGCGGGTGATTTTCCGGTGTCGGATCGGCACGCGCGCGAGGTTATCTCGTTCCCGGTTGACCAGCACATCTCGCGCGAGGAGCAGGAGTATGTCGTCGACGCAGTTCGGCGCTTCTATCGAGCTCGCTAGCGCGCGCACCGTCCGGTTCCTGAACTTCGAGACGCGCTGGCTCGAGGAGCGCGCGGAGCTCGAATCGATTCTTGCTCGCATTTTTGCGAGCGGTCAGTTTATCGGCGGTGAAGAGGTCGATCGCTTCGAGGCCGAGGTTGCCGCGTATCTGCACGTCAAGCACGCGATCGCGCTGAACTCGGGGACCGATGCGCTTATCTTCGCATTGCGCGTGCTCGATATCGGCCCCGGCGATGAAGTCATCACGGCGTCGAACTCATTCGTGGCATCGGCGGCGGCAATCGCGCACGTCGGCGCTACGCCGGTATTCGCCGACGTCCTCGACGATCAGACGATCGATCCGGCCGCCGTTGCTGCAGCGATCACGCCGCGCACGAAAGCGATCATGCCCGTCCATTTGACGGGACGCGTCGCGGACATGGATGCCATCGCCAAGCTGGCATCGCGCGCGGGGATCGCGATCGTGGAAGACGCCGCGCAAGCCTTCGGCTCGAAGGACGGCGAGCGTTTCGCCGGGACGTTCGGCGTCGGCGCGTTCTCCGGGCATCCGCTCAAAAATCTCGGGGCAGCCGGCGACGCCGGTTTCATTACGACGGATGATGCGGCGCTTGACGCCCGCTTGCGCCGGATGCGCAATCATGGTTTGCGCGATCGCGACACGTCGCTTGCATTCGGCTATGTCTCGCGGATGGATACGCTGCAGGCCGCCGTCCTGCGCTATCGTCTGGGCAAAGTCGACGACGTCGTCGCGCGACGCCGTGCGAACGCAGCGCGATACGATGCACTGCTGGCGCGCACGCCGGTCTTCGTACCGGCGATTCGCAAAGGCTCGACGCATACGTATCATCTCTACGTCGTTCAGGCGCCCAAGCGCGACGCGCTGCAGACGGCGCTTGCGGAGCGTGGCATCTCGACGAAGATCCACTACCCGGTTCCGATTCACTTGCAGCCGGCTGCCGAGTACCTCGGCTACCGTCGCGGATCGCTTCCGCGAACCGAAATGCAAAGCGATCGGATTCTCTCGATTCCAATTCATGAGTCGCTCTCGCACGACGACATCCGTTACGTCGCCGGCACAATCGAGGCGTTCTACCAATGAGCGCATCGGCAGTGCTCGGGCGGCGTATCGATCTCGTGCAGTCGCTCCATGCGTCGACGAAGCGCAACTATGTCGCACGCGTCACCGACTACGACAAAGCCGAGTGCGCCGAAGTCGCATCGCAGTTCGGCGCGGAGTATTGGGACGGCGACCGGCAATACGGCTATGGCGGCTACCGCTACGACGGCCGCTGGCGCGCCATCGCGGAGAAGCTCGCCGAGCTTTACGGTCTGCGCGCGGGCGATCGTGTCCTCGACGTCGGCTGCGGGAAAGGCTACTTACTTTACGAGCTTACGCAGGTCGTGGCGGGACTCGCCGTCACGGGGCTGGATATCTCTGCGTACGCGATCGCCGAATCGAAGCCCGAGATCCGTTCGCAACTAGTCGTCGGAGATGCAGCCGCGTTGCCGTTTGCCGATGGCAGCTTCGACGTCGTCGTCTCGCTCGGGACGCTCCACAATCTTCCGGTCGCATCCCTTTGGGCGGCGTTGCGCGAGATCACCCGCGTCGGGGCGAGCGAGCGTGCGTACATCATGGTCGAGTCGTTCCGCGATCAGCGCGAGAAAGCCAATCTGCTCTACTGGCAACTCACTTGCCGTAGCTTCTATAGCGTCGAGGACTGGGAGTTCGTCTTCCGGGAAACGGGCTATCGCGGCAACTACGGCTTTATCTTCTTTACGTAGGTTCGTTATGCACGTCGTCGATCCGAAGTTATCCGCACGTAAGGTCCACGAGCTCGCCGATTTGGCGAAGATTCTCGAACGCCATCGCGCCGCCGGGCAAACCGTCGTGCACGCGCACGGCGTCTTCGATTTGCTGCACGTCGGACACATTCGTCATCTCCGGGATGCGAAGCGGATGGGCGACATCCTTGCGGTGACGATCACCGAGGACATTCACGTCAATAAAGGGCCGAATCGTCCCGCCTTCACCGAGACCCTGCGCACCGAAGCATTGGCTGCGCTCATTGACGTCGATTATGTTGCGATCAATCGCGCGCCGACCGCCGTTGATGCGATTCGTGCGCTGCGCCCCAACATTTACGTCAAAGGCCCCGATTATCGAGTACGGGAAGGCGACATCACCGGGATGATCGACTTCGAGGAAGCCGTCGTACGCGAAGTCGGTGGACGAATCGAGATTACCGACGACATCATGTTCAGCTCGTCGAACTTGATCAACAGCCATTTCCCGTCGTACGCCGAGAACGTCGAGCGCTATCTGCGCGACTTTCGAACGCGCTGGTCGGAAAAGGACGTCACCGAATTCCTCGACCGGCTCTCACAAATGCGCGTCGTCGTCGTCGGGGAAGCGATTCTCGACGAGTACGTTTACGTCGATCCGCTTGGCAAATCGTCGAAGGATCCCGTCCTTGCGGTCCGCCACGAGCGCGGAGAGACGTATGCCGGCGGGTCGCTCGCCGTCGCCAACCATCTGGCATCGTTCTGCAAATCCGTCGAGTTGGTGACGTATCTCGGCGCGACCGAGGGTAACGAACGCTTCATTCGCAGCGGGTTGCGTCCAGGCGTCCGTCCGAATTTCATCTACAAGAGCGATTCGCCCACGATCATCAAGCGGCGTTATCTTGCGCAAATCTTGAATACGAAGTTGTTCGAGGTCTACCACATCAACGATACGCCGCTCGACGAAAACGAAGAAGATCAGCTCTGCACGCTGCTCGATGCACGGCTTGGAAGCGCCGACGCGATCGTCGTTGCTGATTTCGGACACGGCCTGCTCGGCGCGCGCTCACGCGAGCTGCTGGCGAACAGCGGGAAGTTCATGGCCGTCAACACGCAGATCAACGCGGCGAATATCCGCTTTCACGCCATTTCGAGCTACAGCCGCGCCGACTACGTCTGCATCAATGAGGGCGAGCTGCGGCTCGACGCGCGCGACCGCTCGACGTCGCTCGACCGGCTGGTCGAAGGTCTCTCGGGCAAGCTGAGCTGCAACCGCTTCCTGGTTACGCGCGGACAATCGGGTGTTGAGTATTTCTGTCCGCAAGGACGGTACGAAGTGCCGTCGCTGGCGAGCTCCGTTGTCGATCGGATCGGCGCCGGCGATGCCGTCCTCGCGATTACCTCGGCGTGCGTTGCGGCCGACATTCCGGCCGACGTCGTGGCGTTTGTCGCCAACGTCATCGGAGCGCAGAAGGTCGCGACCGTCGGCAACAGCGTCTCGGTTGACCGCGTGCGCACGATCAAGTTCATTCAGGCGCTGTTGAAATAGATGCAGCTGCGCGAACAGAATCCCGAAGTGTTCTATGCCTCCGATCGGATCGTCACGGTCGGTGAGGAGGAGATACGCTTTCTCAAGGAGCGCGCGGCTCAGAACCCGCGCTTGCGAAGCCGGTTGTGCACGCATCCGGATCCGTCGGCGTCGGTGCACGAGATGCTCATCGTCCACCATCAGAGCGTTTACGTTCGGCCGCACCATCACATCGCGAAGAGCGAGTCTTTCCATATCGTCGAAGGCGCCGCATCAGTCGTTCTCATGGATCAAACCGGCGGCATCGTCAGCGTCATCCCGGTCGGCGACCCGAAGACCGGCCGTTCGTTCTACTATCGGATGCCCGATACGCTGATGCACACGTTCATCATCGAATCGGAATGGCTTGTCTTTCACGAGACGACCGGCGGGCCGTTCGACCCGCAGAAAACGGTGTTCGCAGAGTGGTCCCCCGATGGAACCAATGACAAGCAAGCTCAGCATTATCTCGCCGACCTGTCGTCACGGGCGCGCGCGTTCCTCGAGACAAGGAGTCCCATCCAGTGACCACGTCAACGCTTCCCCAACTCTACTATTCGATCGATCATTGTCTGCTTTGCCTGTCGCGCAACCTGAAGCAGGTTGTGCCGCTGCAGCCGATCCCGATCGCGACGCCCGTCATGCACGTCCCGGATGATCTGCGCGACGATCCCCGCCTTTACGCGGGTGTTCCGCTGAACCTGAACCTTTGCATCGATTGCGGACAGATTCAGGTCAGCCACAAACCCGACGTGGAATTCGAATATCGCAACTATGCCTACAGCACGTCGCTCTCGGCCGGATTGCGCGATCACTTTGCTGCGTACGCAGCCGACGTGCTCGAGGCTAACCCGTTACCGAACGGGTTCGTCGTCGAAGTCGGAAGCAACGACGGAACCCTTCTTCGCAATTTCCGCGACCGCGGGTTGAAGGTGTTGGGTGTCGATCCGGCCCTGCGCATCGCGAAAGAAGCGACGGAAGCGGGGCTGCCGACCTTAGCCGAATTCTTTACGGAATCGCTCGCAAAGAAGATCCGCGCCGAGCACGGTGCGGCCGACGTCGTCATCGCGAACTTTGTCACCGCGAACCTGCAGAACATGGTCGATTTCGCGAAGGGCGTTCGTGCGTTGCTCGCCGATAATGGAATCGCCGTGTTCGAGACGCAATACGGCGCCGACGTCATCGAGAAGAACCTTCTCGACACCGTTTATCATGAACACGTCTCGTACTATACGGTCACGCCGCTGCGCGATCACTACGCTCGGCACGGGATGGAGCTGATCGACGTCAAGCGCGTTCCAACCAAGGGCGGGTCGATTCGCTTGACGTTCCAACCACACGGTGCCGGGCGGGAACCCGCTCCTATCGTCGCGGAGATCCTGGCCGAAGAGGCGCGCAAGGGAGTCACCAAGCCCGCGTACTTCGAGGAGCTGCCGCGCTGGATCGCACGCATTCGCGATGAGATCGGCACGCTCGTTGCCGCAGAAGAAGCTGCGGGACGCGAAGTCGCCGGCTGGGGCGTCTCGATCGGTACGTCGGCGCTCTTGCCGCAGTTCGGACTGAGCACGAAGATTGCGTTCTTGCTCGACGACGATACGAAAAAAGATCCCGTCCTGTGCGGGCCCGACTACAACATTCCGGTCGTTCCGGTCGACGAGCTCTACGCGCGCAATCCGGGCGCGATTGTCGTCTTCGCGTGGCGCTATATCGCCGCAATCATGGAGAAGCACCGTGCGTACCTCGAAAACGGCGGCACGTTTATCGTTCCGTTGCCGAACGTCACCGTGATTCGTGGCGCCGACGCACAACCGCCGAATACGATCGGACTCTGATGGATCTCCGTGAGGCTCCGCCGCGCAGCGTGCACGATCTCTACCTCGGAATCGTCATGCTTGGGCGAACGTTCGACAAGGCGCGCGCGCGCGCCGGCCAGACCGAAGGCGGCTATGAATATCCGTGTCCGCTCGATCGCGCGATCCTCGCGTGGCTCGATATCGATACGGACGAGTTCCTCGTCGTCGTGCGCGAAGCGTTACGCGATCCGGAGCACGAGTCGGAGCGCGTCGAAGGCTACCTGCGCTCGTTCGTTATGCGCAAGAGCGCGGATGAGATTGTGGAGTTCAACTATCGCTGGGTAACCTACGTCCCGGCCGAAGGCTCAGACTCGGCGCGAAGATTCCATGAATTGCGCGATCGGATCGCACCGGAGCGCACCGACATCGTCAATTGGTCGGATCTCATCGATATTGAAGAGGGTCGCGCGGTTCCGATCGGCGGCCGCGCAAGGATGTACCGGCAGGTCGCCGTCTGACCGGATATATCCGGCGCAGCTCGCGCGTTCTGTATGAGAACGAGTGGGCTCGCTTCGAGCTCCACGACATCGTGCACCCGAGTGGTGCGTCCGGCGAACATTGGCTCATAAAAGTTCCGCCTGCGAGCGGCGTTGTTGTGCACGATGGTAAGGATGTCATCCTGACTGCGCAAGACCGGTTCGCGCTCGACCGGCGCATGATCGAAATCGTCAAAGGCGGCGGAAAAGACGACGAGGATTCGCTGGCGTGCGCGCAGCGCGAAGCGCGCGAGGAACTGGGCGTCGTCGCGGGCCGCTGGATTCCGCTCGGCTTTGCCTACGAGATCCCGTCCATCGTCGAGGGGAAGATCGCGCTCTTCGCGGTTACGGATTGCCGCTTTGAATCGGCGCGTCCCGAGCACGTTGAATCGATCGACGGCGTGCGCATGCCGCTGCGCGAAGCACTCGCGATGTCCTTGCGCGGCGGACTCGACGACGCGATTACGGT
>Ga0335072_10002315_pt1 | contig 29666 bp, 29 predicted proteins | sample Lox_Sample_21_FD_206725 | JGI IMG/M metagenome (GOLD analysis project Ga0335072, IMG submission 206725) | Soil microbial communities from Loxahatchee National Wildlife Refuge, Florida, United States - Lox_Sample_2.1 | ecosystem: Environmental > Terrestrial > Soil > Wetlands | place: USA... | reverse complement strand
GTCGGTGGAATATCGCTTCTAATCAAACGTGATATCAGCTCCAACAAAAAGAGCGCCCTGCGGCGCTCTTTTTGTTTACGGTGGCGGCGAGGCGATCAGCCTTTCCACTGCCCGAGTGCAGCCAGGCCATTGTCCTTGGCGCGTGCGTGCACCACCTTCTGCGCTTCGCCGTAATTGCTCTTCATGTCATGCGACCACAGTTTCAGCGCAGCCTGCTGCATGGCGCGGCCGTAGGAGAACGACAGCGGCCACGGATGCGGACCCATGCGGTTCATGGCATTGAGGTGCGCGGTGGACTGCTCGTCGGTCTGGCCGCCGGAAAGGAACACGATGCCCGGCAGCGTGGCCGGCACTGTGGTCTTCAGCACGCGTACCGTGGCCTCGGCCACTTCCTCGACGTCGGCCTGTTCGTCCGCATCCTTGCCCGGAATCACCATGCTGACCTTCAGGATGGTGCCTTCCAGCAGCACGTTCTGCTCATACAGCGCATTGAACAGGCTGCGCAGCACGGCTTCGTGCACTTCGTAGCTCACCTCGATGCTGTGGTCGCCGTCCATGATCACTTCCGGCTCGACCATCGGCACCAGGCCGGCTTCCTGGCAGAGCGCGGCGTAGCGGGCCAGCGCCTGGGTATTGGCTTCGATGGCGGTGGAGCTGGGGTTGTCTTCGCTGATGTTGATCACCGCACGCCACTTGGCGAACTGGGCGCCGAGCTTCACGTACTCGGCCAGGCGCTCGCGCAGGCCGTCGAGGCCTTCGGTGATCACGTCGCCCGGGAAGCCGGCCAGCGGCACGGTGCCCTTGTCCACCTTGATGCCCGGGATGATGCCGTGCTTCTTCATGATCTGGGTGAACGGCACGCCATCCTTGGTGGATTGACGGATCGTCTCGTCGTACAGGATGGCACCGGAGATGTGCTCGGAGAGGTTCGGCGTGGTGAGCAGAAGCTCGCGATAGGCGCGGCGGTTTTCCTCGGTGTTTTCGATGCCGACCGCCTCGAAGCGCTTCTTGATCGTGTTGGTCGATTCATCGATGGCGATGATGCCCTTGCCGGGTGCCACCATGGCCAGGGCAACGCTCTCGAGATCTTCAATGCTCATTGGACGACTCCGTGAAACTTTGGCGGCGCGAGGCCGCAAGGGAGGGAGGCCGCCCCAGCGGGCGGACAAATGGAAAGCGCGCAATTATAGCCCCAACCCGTAATTGGGGCGTTTAGGATGCTCTGTCTAATTGGGCGCGGGCCGCTGCGGACTGCGCTGGATTAAATCAGAGCATCCTCAGGGCCTGCCTCTGCGGGGTCAGCCCTGGCCGTAGCCGGGCAGTTTGCAGGGCGCCATCAGCTGTGCGCGCTGGGCGGGGTCGTCGGGGGAATTGAACGGAACGACGTAGTAAGTATCGACCGGCATGTGATTTTTATTGGTCAGCGACGGACCGTAGCGGAAGTGGGAGACCGCACTCACTGCCGCCTTGCCCAGATCGCTGGGCGGGACCATCTTGGCCACCCGCACGTTCATCGGCACGCCGTCGGTACCGATCAGGTAGGTGACCGCGATGCAGCTTGGCTTATAGATATTCACGCCGCTGTTGGGCACGTCGACCGAGACATCGCGGTTGAGCAGGAGCCAGTCGTTGGGGAGTTGCTCCGGGGCCACCCGGCGCGCTTCCTGCGCCACCGCCGGCATGCCGGCTGCCAGCAGTGCGGCCACAAGCAGGGATGGAGCGAAACGAATCGTGCGCATGGCGGAACCTCCGATGTAACTGTGGGGACGTGGCGCCAGTCTAGCCAACCCGCGCCAATCCGGCGCGGGTCGGCATTGCGCTGCTTAAAGATCGCGCAGGCTTTCCACCACGCCATCCGCTCCCACCGACAGCAGCTTGAGCGTATTGGTACCGCCGCCCTTGCCGATGTGGTCGCCGTGCGTAAGCACCACGCGATCGCCTTCGGAAAGCTTGCCCGCGCCGAACAGCTGGCGCACCGCTTCGCGCGCCGAAACGGCCGGGTTCAAGGTGTCGTGCGTGAATTTCACCGGTTGCACGTCGCGCAGCACCAGCATGCGGCGGCGGGCATCATCGAACGGTGACAGTGCGTAGATCGGCACCGCGCTGCGGTAGCGCGACAGCCACTGCGCGGTGGCGCCGGATTCGGTCAACGCCACGATCGCGCGCACACCGATCTTGCTGGCCAGCAGCATGGCTGCCAGCGCGATGGCCTGATCGGTGCGATCGAGATGGTGCAAATCCCTGGTGAGATCTTCCGTCGGCTCGAACTGGCGCTCGGCGCCCAGGCAGATGCGGCGCAGTGCCGCCACCGCCTTGTCCGGATGTGCGCCTGCGGCCGATTCTTCGGACAGCATTACGGCATCGGTGCCATCGATCACCGCATTGGCCACGTCCAGCACTTCGGCACGCGTGGGGATCGGCGAGCGCACCATCGATTGCAGCATTTGCGTCGCGGTGATGACGGCGCGATTGCGCTGCACGGCTTCGCGGATGATCTTCTTCTGCAGGCCCGGCAGTTCGGCGTCGCCGATTTCCACGCCAAGGTCGCCACGCGCCACCATTACCACGTCGGAAGCATCGATGATTTCACCGAGCACCGGGATCGCATCCGCGCGCTCGATCTTTGCCACCAGCGAGGCGTTGCCGCCAGCTTCCTTGAGCAAGCGGCGCGCGAGGTCCATGTCGGCGGCAGAGCGCACGAACGACACCGCAAGAAAATCCGCACCGATCTCCGCGGCCAGTTTGATATCCGCCTTGTCCTTGTCGGACAGCGCGTCGACGGACAAGCCGCCGCCCTGGCGATTCAAACCCTTGCGGTCGGAAAGACGTCCGCCGATCAGTACCTGGCAACGTATTTCGGTGCCGGCCACCTCAAGCACCGTCAGTGCCACCAGGCCATCGTCCAGCAACAAGATGTCGCCCGCATTCACGTCCTTGGGCAAGCCGAGGTAGCTCACGCCCACGCGCGTGGTGTCGCCGGGCGGTGCGTCAGCGCGGCAATCGAGCACGAACGGATCGCCATCACGCAACTCGATCGGACCGTTGGCGAAACGCTCCACGCGAATCTTCGGCCCCTGCAAGTCGGCCAGGATGCCCACCTCGCAGCCAACCTTTTCGGCCGCCTTGCGCACTGCCGCCGCGCGCGCGCGATGGTCGTCGGGTTGCCCATGCGAGAGATTGAGGCGCACGACGTTGACGCCTTCGGCAATAATTTTTTCCAGCATGCCGGGCGCGTCGGTGGCCGGGCCCAGGGTGGCGACGATCTTGGTGCGGCGAGAGTGAGTGTCAGTAGCCATTGCGGGGAGTTTTTGAAATTTGTCGGACGAGACTAACAGAACACCATGGCGACCCTGCAATATCTTTTTGCGTGCAAACGTATGCAAGATTGCGTGCGGCACTGCCGCAAAGCGGGCGCCTGCGATTGGACGGCTAGACGTAAATGGGTTTATCCCATCTGCGCAGCCCCTTCATCTGTTCGGCTGCTTGCTCGCAGGGTCGATACCTTTGCGCATGGTCATCGATACGCGCCGACGTACCCGGCGAGCGTCACAAAACCGCCATCTCGTCCGCGTATCGGTCAGCCATTCTGCAGGGCCAGGTTCAAGACCTCAGCCAGCCGCCTGCCCGCTTCGCGCAGGCGACTGTCGGCCACCGGCAATTCGGCGTCGATATAAGCCTGGTCGATCTTGTGATTGGCAGGATAGATGTCGCGCGTGATCTGGCAGGATTCTTCCGCCCACTGCGCGGCAGGCTTGTCGAATGGAGCGATCGGCGGCGGCAGCGGGGCGATGCCTTCGGCGTCGAGCCGCTGCGCATAGGCCTTCCCATTCAGACCGCGTGTGTTGAGCAGGCCCGAATCCCACACCCTGTGCAGATTCATGCCCTGCCCCTGGAACTGCACCTGGTAGGCGTTGCCGCCCGCGTCGTCACGATACCCCGCGTGCAGCGGCTGGTGAATATCGCCCACGAAGTGCACCACGAACTTCAGCGCTTGCAGCCGCACGGCATCCGGCTGCCTACGGTCGCCCAGGATAGCGAGGTAGTGAGGAATGGCCTCCACCACGCACTGGCCATTCCTGCAATCGCGCGGTCGCACGTACTTGCAGGACGGATCGCGAAAGTCGATGTAGTGCGACGAACGCGTTTGCTTCCACAGATCCTGTTGCTTGGGGTCGTTACGGATCTCGTCGGGCCAACTCGCGATGTCGGCCAGTGAGTGGGTGTGGTCCAGCGCCAGCAGGTGCTCCACTTCCGTCTCGGCCGCCGGGCTCAGATGCCGCTGCGCCAGCGCCGCCACCACGCTATGCCCGAGCGGACCCCACGCGTAGGCCGAAGGCGTAATCGCCAAGGTCGCAAACAAGGCAGCGGCAAGGTGGCGTACGGGAAGCATGCTGGAAACCCTGATCATCGAACCGCGGATGATGCCATACACCTTATGACAATCAGACCAGACTGCTGTGCACCACGGCGCCGGTGGCATCACGCACGGTAACGTCCACCGCCACACCCTGGCGTACGCTCTGGGTCACGATGCAGAAATCCTCGAACTGGGCCAAGACGCGATCGGCGTGCTCGAAGCTGGACATCGCCTGGGCCAGCTGCACATCCACCTTGACACCCTGGATGCGCCAGCGGCCATGTTCGTTGCGGTCCAGCACTGCGCGTGCCTTGGCGGCCAGCTTGTCGGGCGCGTTCTTGTATTTGCGCAAGGCGAACAACAGGCTGGCAGACAGGCAATTGGCCACCGCCGCCGTCAACAGGCGTGAGGGATTGGGTCCGGCGTCACTTCCCAAGGGAGCACTTTCGTCCGTGGTCATCTCAGGTATCGAAGTGCCATCGAAGCGCACCCGGAACTCATATTCGCCCGTCTGTTCCAGCGTCAGCTCAATGGATTTTTCTTCGCTCATAGCGCGTTCTCAATGCGGGGTGGCAGCGCATCATGCACGATTCCGCAACGCCCCGGACGCCCCGTAGGAGGGATGGCACCGGTTCGGGCTAGAATGCGAGTTTCGGCGGCCCCTCTGGCTGCCGCTTCGCTGCCCCATCATTCCTTTGGAGGACGCTGTCTCATGGCCATCAAGGTCGCCATCAATGGTTACGGTCGTATCGGCCGCAATACCCTGCGCGCGCTGTACGAAGCCAAGCGCACGAACGAAATCCAGATCGTCGCGGTGAATGATCTCGGCAACGCCGAGACCAACGCGCACCTCACGCAGTACGACACCGCGCATGGCAAGTTCCCGGGTGACGTGTCGGTGGATGGCGGCGAGCTGGTCGTCAATGGCGACCGCATCAAGGTTTGCGCCGAGCGCGACCCGTCCAAGCTGCCCTGGGCTGACCTTGGCATCGACGTCGTGCTGGAATGCACGGGCTTGTTCACCTCCAAGGCCAAGGCCGGCGCGCATCTCGCGGCTGGCGCCAAGAAGGTGATCATTTCCGCCCCTGGCGACAAGGACGTGGACGGCACCTTTGTCTTTGGTGTGAACCACGACAAGATCACCGCCGCGCACCAGGTGGTCTCCAACGCCTCCTGCACCACCAACTGCCTGGCGCCGCTGGCCAAGGTACTGCACGAGAAGATCGGTATCGTGCATGGCCTGATGACCACCATCCACGCCTACACCAACGACCAGGTGCTGACGGACGTCTATCACTCCGACCTGCGCCGCGCCCGTTCGGCCACGCATTCACAGATCCCGACCAAGACCGGCGCCGCCGCTGCCGTGGGCCTGGTGCTGCCGGAACTGGCCGGCAAGCTCGACGGCTTTGCGATCCGTGTGCCGACCATCAACGTGTCGGTGGTGGACCTTTCCTTCGTCGCGGCACGCAATACCAGCAAGGAAGAAATCGACGCCGCTATCAACGAAGCCGCCAATGGCCCGCTGAAGAGCATCCTGGCGGTGAACACCAAGCCGCTGGTATCGATCGACTTCAACCACAACTCGCACTCCTCCATCTACGACTCCACGCAGACGCGCGTGATGGGCGGCACTTTGGTGAAAGTGCTCAGCTGGTACGACAACGAGTGGGGTTTCTCCAACCGCATGCTGGACATGACCAAGGCATTGATGGCGGCGAAGTGAGCTCAGCCATAACGCTGCAAAAAAGCCGGGTTTTCCCGGCTTTTTTCTTGCCCGCAGCGGCCTCTTGTCGCAGAGCCAATCGATCCGCCGGTGGTAGCATGAATGGATGCAAGAACCATCAATACTCGACGTTTCGCAGATCGCCCGGCTGGTCGATCGCTTCTACGATAAGGTGCGCGTCGATCCCCTGCTTGGCCCCGTTTTCAACGCCGCCGTGCACGACTGGGACGAACACAAGCGCACGCTGACCTCCTTCTGGAGTTCCGTGGCTTTACGGGCCAACAGCTATCGCGGCAACCCGATGGCGGTACACCGCATGCAGCCTGGCATTCGCACCGAACATTTCGAGCGCTGGCTGGCGTTGTGGCAGGTCACGACGCGCGAGGTGCTGGATGAGAACGACGCCAAGCTCATGCTTGAACATGCCGACCGCATCGGGCGCAGCCTACGGTTGGGGATAGGACTGCCGGAGCGCCTCGGCGGCAGTCCATTCGCCGTTCCCGTAGTCGGTCAGCGTTGAGCGTGCGTACTCAAGCGAGCGCTTTCAGCGCCGCATCGTAATTGGGCTCGTTGGCAATCTCGCCGACCAGTTCGGTGTGCAGCACCTTGTCGTGCTCATCCAATACCACGACCGCACGCGCCGCGACGCCAGCCAACGGGCCGGATGCGACCGCCACGCCGTAGTGCTTGAGGAAATCATGGCCACGCATGGTCGAGAGCGTCACCACGTTGCTCAAGCCCTCGGCACCGCAGAAACGCGCTTGCGCAAACGGCAAATCCGCCGAGATGCATAGCACGACGGTATTGTCGAGCTGGCTGGCTTTTTCGTTGAACTTGCGCACCGAGGTGGCGCAGGTGGGCGTATCGACGCTGGGGAAAATATTGAGCACCTTGCGCTTGCCGTCGAAGCTGGCGAGGGTGGCGTCGGAAAGATCCTTGGCGACGAGGCTGAAGGATGGCGCCTTGCTGCCGACGGCCGGTAGCTGGCCATCGACTTGGACCGGATTGCCCTTGAGGGTGACTTGGGACATGCGAATCTCCTGGCGTCTGTGAGAAAGGGATCGCCGGAAGATAGCGCCGATGTCCCGGCGCGTCACCTTTTTCGATGGTTGACTGTGTCAGGTCAATCAGGACGCTTTCAAAGGCGCGATCACCTGTTCGATCGCACCAAAGATCGACGCGCCATGCGTGTCGGTGATCTCGATCCGCAGCGTATCGCCGAACGTCAGGAACGGCGTACTCGCCTTGCCGTCGCGCAGCGTTTCCACCGTGCGCTGTTCGGCCAGGCAGGAGGCGCCCTTGCTGGTGTCCTGGTTGGCAATGGTGCCGGAGCCCACGATGGTGCCCGCGGTCAGCGGCCGGGTCTTGGCGGCATGCGCGACCAGCTGCGCAAAATTGAACTGCATGTCGACACCGCATTCGGCTTCGCCGAACCACTTGCCGTTGAGCCAGGTGCGCATCGGCAGGTGCAGCTTCTCGCTTTGCCAGGCATCGCCGAGTTCGTCGGGCGTGACGAACACCGGCGACAACGCCGAACGCGGCTTGGATTGCAGGAAGCCAAACCCCTTGGCGAGTTCGCCTGGAATCAGGTTGCGCAAACTGACGTCGTTGATCAGGCCAACGAGCTGGATATGGCCGGCAGCCTGCGCTGCGCTCGCCGCCATGGGCACATCGTCGGTAACGACGATCACTTCGGCTTCCAGGTCGATGCCGTAATCCTCGCTCGGCACCACCACCGGATCGCGCGGCCCGAGAAAGCCCGCACTGGTTGCCTGGTACATCAGCGGATCGACGTAGAAGGACTCGGGCACTTCCGCCCCGCGCGCGCGCCGCACGCGCTCGACGTGCGGCAGATAGGCGCTACCATCGACGAATTCGTAAGCGCGCGGCAGCGGTGCCGCGAGCACGGACATGTCCAGCGCAAACGCGCCGGCCGCCTTGCCTGCATTGAGTTCATCCGACAAGGCATTCAGGCGCGGCGCGACGTTCGACCAATCGTCCAGCGCCGCCTGCATGGTCACAGCGATGCCGGTGGCTTTCACCGCCCGCTGCAAATCGCGGCTGACCACGACCAGTGTGCCGTCGCGGCCGCCTTCCTTGAGACTGCCCAGTTTCATGCATTCACTCCAGCGGTTGCGTTAACCGCAACCTTCCACGTAATCGATCTGCAGCGGCACGCCAACGCGCGCCACCGGGTTATTTTGCCAGCCACAACCGGCGAGCACGGCCACCTCAGCGATAACGAGCCACGCGTGCTTCACGCACGCTCCGGATCAAAATGCTTGGCAATGCCTTGCCAGCACTGGTAGTAATCGTGCTGCAGCTGCGGCGCATCCAGCGCCTGCCTGGTGGGATGAATCACCTTGCGCGTTTCGAACATGAAGGCCATCGTGCCGGTGATGTGATCCGGCTTGCTGACGTCGGCCTTGCTGGCCTTCTCGAAGGTTGCCGCATCCGGGCCATGCCCGCTCATGCAGTTGTGCAGACTGGCGCCGCCCGGCGCAAAACCGCCGGCCTTGGCGTCGTACACGCCTTCGATCAAGCCCATGAATTCGCTGGCGACGTTGCGATGGAAATACGGCGGCCGGAAGGTGTGCTCGGCCACCAGCCAGCGTGGCGGGAAAACCACGAAGTCGACGTTGGCGGTGCCGGGCGTGTCGCTAGGCGACGTCAGCACGGTGAAGATGGACGGATCGGGATGATCGACGCTGATCGAGCCCACCGTGTTGAAACGCGTGAGATCGTATTTGTAGGGCGCATAGTTGCCATGCCAGGCCACCACGTCCAGCGGCGAATGGCCGATGCTCGCCTTCCACAGCGCGCCCTGGAATTTCGCGATCAGTTCAAAATCGCCTTCGACATCTTCATAGGCCGCGTGCGGCGCCAGGAAATCGCGCGGCAAGGCCATGGCGTTGGCGCCGATCGGGCCGAGATCCGGCAAGCGCAACAGCGCGCCGAAGTTTTCCGCCACGTAGCCGCGTGCTTCGGCATCCAGCAGTTCCACGCGAAAACGCACGCCACGCGGAATCACGGCAACGTCCAGCGGCTTGATCTCCAGCACGCCCAACTCGGTGGCGATGTGCAGCCGGCCCAGCTGCGGCACGATCAGCAGCTCGCCATCCGCGTTATAGAAGAAGCGCCCCTGCATCGAGCGATTGGCGGCGTACACGTGGATACCGCAACCGGCCTGCTCGGCCGGGCCGCCGTTGCCGGCGAGGGTGACGAGGCCATCGACGAAATCCGTTGGCTGCGATGGTAGCGGCCAGGGGTCCCAGCGCAGCTGATTCGGCGTGGCCGGCGCCTCGTCGAAGCGATTGTGGAAGCTTGGGTGCGCCAGCTGCTCGAACGGCTTGTGCATCGCAGCCGGCCGAATGCGGTACAGCCAACTGCGGCGATTGGCATGGCGTGGCGCGGTGAAGGCGCTGCCGGAAAGCTGTTCTGCATACAAACCATGCGCAACGCGCTGCGGCGAGTTCTGCCCCAGCGGCAGAACGCCCGGGATGGCCTCGCTGGCGAATTCGTTGCCGAAGCCGGATTGGTAGCCGTTCGATTGCATCATCAAGCTCACTCTAACCTCGTCCAGACTCCTCCCGGCGTGAGAGGGGCTTTGAATTTACAGCACGCCACGGCGCATCTGGTCGCGCTCGATGGATTCGAACAGCGCCTGGAAGTTGCCTTCGCCGAAGCCCTCGTTGCCTTTGCGCTGGATGATCTCGAAGAAGATCGGGCCGATATTGTTCTGCGTGAAGATTTGCAGCAGCTTGCGCTGCTTGGTCTCCGGATCGGCGTCGATCAGGATCTTGTTCTTGGCCAGGCGCGCTACGTCCTCGCCGTGGTTCGGAATGCGCATGTCGATCACGTCGAAATACGTATCGGGCGTATCCAGGAACGCCACGCCTTTCGCGCGCATCGCCTCCACCGTTTCGTAGATGTTGTCGGTGAAGCAGGCGATGTGCTGGATGCCTTCGCCATGATAGGCATCGAGGTACTCGTTGATCTGGCTCTTCGGATCGCTCGACTCGTTGAGCGGAATGCGCACGATGCCGTCCGGCGCGGTCATCGCCTTGGATACCAGGCCGGTCTTCGCGCCCTTGATGTCGAAATAACGGATCTCGCGGAAATTGAACAAGCGCTCGTAGTAGTCGGACCACTGCTGCATATTGCCGAAGTACAGGTTATGCGTGAGGTGGTCGATGAAGGTCAGGCCGAACCCGGCCGGATGTTGATCGGCGCCCGGTACCGGCTCGTAGTCGCCGGCATAGATGCTGCCGGCGTCGCCGTAGCGATCCACCAGATACAGCATGCAGTCACCGATGCCCTTCACGACCGGCGCATTCACCGCCTTGGTATCGACCTTGCCGGCCGGAATCTCGCCACCATTGGCCAGCACCGCCTTGAGCACGTCGTTGGCCGGCCTCTTGAAGCGGATCGCGAAACCGCAGGCGCAAGGGCCATGCTTGGCGGCGAAATCGGCGGCGAAGGAATCGGGGTCTTCATTGACCAGGAAATTCACGTCGCCCTGGCGGTACACGGTGATCGGCCGGCGCTTGTGCTTGAGCACCGCCGTAAAACCCATGTTCTGGAATAACCTATGCAGATCACCGCTGCGGCCTGCCGGGGCGGCGAACTCAACGAATTCGAATCCGTTGATGCCCATGGGGTTCTCGAAGGTGGTGACGTGCATGCCGAGATTGGGTTGGGCGTTCATGGCGCTCTCCTGGAAAAGCCGATGCGCGACGGCGGCAGTGTCAGCGTGCCACCATCTGGACTAAACCACCCTTATAGTTACAGTTGAAACTAATTGCAAGGAACACCGCCGCAAATGTCCCATCCGCGCAAGCCCGCACCCGCCGGAGCCGAACACGCCCCACTCGAACTGGAACGCTTCCTGCCGTATCAACTGTCGATTCTTTCGAACACGGTGAGCCAGGCGATCGCGAACGATTACCAGCGCCGCTACGACCTCAGCATGACCGAATGGCGCGTGATGGCGGTGCTGGCTCGCTTCCACGGACTTTCCGCGCGCGAAGTGGCCGAACGCACGGCAATGGACAAAGTGGCGGTGAGCCGCGCGCTGGCCGGCCTGGTCGAAGCAGGCCGCGTGCACCGGGAAACCCACGGCAACGACAAGCGGCGCTCGGTGCTGAGCCTGACCGAGGCCGGCTGGCTGATTCATGACGACGTGGCGCCGATGGCACGCGCGCACGAGCGAGAGCTGCTCGCCAAGCTGGACGAGAACGAACGTCAGTGGCTGATGCAGATCCTGGACAAGCTGCTGGAAAATATGCCCGGAATGAAGCCGGGCGAGCGCTGAAACGCCTCAGCGCCGCCGGCTCCCGGCCGGCTACTTCACCCCATGCATCAAGCGGTTCACGAGCGGCGAAATCAGCAGCAGCAGCACGCCTGAGCCTGCCAGCACGTAGAAGCAAAAGGTGAACCCGCTCAGCGCCGAGGCCGCGGTCATGCCGGTAGCGCCGCTGATGTGCGAGGCGAGCATGCCGGAGAGGTTGCCACCCAAGGCGGTGGACAGGAACCATCCACCCAGGCCAAGCCCAACCAGGCGCGGCGGCGCCAGCTTGGTCACCATCGACAGCCCGATCGGCGACAGGCACAGCTCGCCCACCGACTGGAACAGGTAACACATCGCCAGCGGCCAGAACGGAATCAGACCACGGCTATCGAGCAGGTGCGACAGCGCATAGATCAGGCTTACGAAGCCGACGCCCTCGAAGATCAGGCCCAAGCCGAACTTGCGCGGAATGGAAGGCTCCTTGTGGCGCTTGGACAGCCAACCCCAGGCCAGCGCGGTCAGCGGCGCCAGCGCCACCACCCACAGCGGCGTCATCGCCTGGAACCAGCCAACGGGAAACACCCAGCCGCCGAACATCTGCCGGTCGACCAGGTTCTCGGCCAGGAAATTGAAGGTGGTGCCGAACAGGTAATAGAACACCCAGAACAGCACGTTGAAGGCGAAGATGATCAGCATGGCGATCACGCGATGGAGCTGCACGCGATCGTGGCGCAGGGCTTCGGCAATCAACACCACCACCATGCCGACGAACAGTGCACCCATCACCCATTGCAGGCCGACCGCACCGAGCTTGGCCAGCAGCAAGTACGTCACCGGCACGGCAATCGCCACGCCCACCACCACTTGCAGCACACGCATGCGGCTTTCGCAGCCCGGTGACGGACGCCCGACACCGCGCAAGCCACGCCGCCCGAACCAGAACCACAACAGGCTCAACAGCATGCCCACGCCGGCCGCCGCAAACACGATGCGGAAGTTCTGCTGCAGCGGCGTCTTGGTGAAATAGCTGGCCATCCAGCCGGTGATCAGCGGTGCCAGGAAGGCACCGCAGTTGATGCCCATGTAAAACAGCGTAAAGCCGCGATCACGGCGCTCATCGCCAGGTGGATAGAGCTGCCCGACCATCGAGGAAATGTTCGGCTTGAACAAGGCATCACCCACGATCACCATCGCCAGGCCGAACAGCAAGGCGTCACGGCTAGGAATCATCAGCACGAACAAGCCCGCCGACATGACCACCGCGCCAAGCAGGATCGAGCGCTGATAGCCGATGATCTTGTCGGCGACATAGCCCCCGAACACGCCGAAGGCAAACGCCAGCGCCACGTAAGCACCGAAGATGCTGCTGGCCCAGCCCTGCCCGGCAGGATCACCGTGGTAGAACTGCGCGACCGCGTACAAGGCCAGCACCCAGCTCAAGCTGTAATACGCGAAGCGTTCCCAGAACTCCGTCATGAACAACATCCACAGGGGGCGCGGATGACCGAACAGTTGCGGAAAGTCGGGCGTAGGCTGGACGCCGGCTTCGGAATGCTGGTTCACGGGAATACCCCTGGGATTGGACCTGGAAGATGTAATGGGCGAGGCACACCCAAGTCAATCACTATGCAACAAGGCCATACGGCAAGCGTACTGACATGACGCTCCTTTGTGCGGAATTGATCCCTGACGGCGCACAAAAGCGCCGGACAAGATTGGCGGTCGCAGGCGGGGATGCAATCCCAGCATCACAAAACCACGAGAAAGCTACCGTTTTGCCTTTGATCTAGGTGCCAAGCACCGTCCGCACATCCAGCAACTCAGGGAAAAACTCCAGATCCAGCGCCTTCTTCAAGAACGCCACCCCCGAGGAACCACCCGTGCCGCGCCGATGTCCGATGATCCGCTCCACCGTCTTCATATGGCGGAACCGCCACAGCTGGAAGCTCTCCTCGATGTCCACCAATTGCTCGCACATGTGGTACTCCGGCCAGAATGCCGCGCGCTGCTCGTAAATGCGCTTGAACACCGGCAATAAGCCTTCATGGCGCTGATACGGTTCGCTCCAGTCGCGCTCGATCCGCGCCGCCGGTACGGCATGCCCGCGGCGTGCGAGATAACGCAAGAATTCGTCGTACAAACCCGGCGCCTCCAGCACACTGCGCAAACGTGCCTGCGCCGCCGGGTCATACTCGAACACCTTGAGCATCTGCGCGTTCTTGTTGCCCAGCATGAATTCGATCATGCGGTATTGCAGCGATTGAAAACCGGAAGAAGAGCCCAAGGCGTCGCGAAATTCCAGGTATTCCGACGGCGTCAGCGTTTCCAGCACTGCCCACTGCTCGAACAGTTGCCGCTGCACGTGCTTGACGCGCGCAAGAATTTTCAGGCACTCGTTCACGTCATCGATGCGCAGATGCGCAATGGCCGAGGTCAGTTCATGAATGAGCAGCTTCATCCACAGCTCGGCCACCTGATGCATCACGATGAACAGCATTTCGTCGTGATGCGGTGGCTGGGTGAGTGGCTGTTGCGCGCTGAGCAGTTGATCCAGCCGCAGATAGCCGCCATACGTCGTCCGGCCGCTCAAGTCGAGTTCGATGCCTGCCTCGAGGTCCCGCTGGTTTTCCGTCATGGCGCCCGCAAACCCGCAAAAATGGAATGTTAACCGTTCTGCCGAACCCCACCTACGGACTCGCATGCTGCAGTGTAGCTTGCGACGCAGCAGGGCGCCTGCTATCAATTGGCGTTTGTCTGGGTTCGAAAGAGTACGCTCCGACTACACACACAACGTGGTGACGCCCACGTAAAATAGTCAAAGCATCCTCAGCGCGTCCGGCCCCACTGGATGGGCCGCGCCTCCCCCGCACCGTTTTCCCCTACCCCATCCGGGAGCGAGTCGTGTCCATCGCCGCCAAGTTTGAAATCGAATACCTGCAATATCTTGATGCCGAAGGCAAGCAGGTTAGGGATGACCTGCCCGAATTCACCAAGGACCTCGACCACATGGTCGAGCTATACAAACTGATGATGTCCACCCGCGTGTTCGACGCCAAGTCGGTGGCCTTGCAACGTACCGGCAAGCTTGGCACCTATGCAAGCTGCCTTGGTCATGAAGCTTCGCACGTCGGCATCGGCAGCGCGATGAAGCCGGAAGACGTACTCTCCGTGAGCTATCGCGAATACGGCGCACAGCTCTACCGCGGCGTGCAGCCGCGCGAGGTGTACATGTACTGGGGTGGTGACGAGCGCGGTAACGATTACCAGAAAGAACCTGCACGCCATGACTTCGCCTGGTCGGTACCGATCGCCACGCAATGCCTGCATGCAGCCGGCTGCGCGCTGGCCTTCAAGATCCGCGGCGAAAAGCGCGTGGCCGTGTGCACGATCGGCGACGGCGGCTCGTCCAAGGGCGACTTCTACGGCGCCATCAACATCGCCGGCGCACAGAACCTGCCGCTGGTCGCCGTGATCGTCAACAACCAGTGGGCGATCTCGGTACCACGCAAGATCCAGTCCGGTGCGCCGACGCTGGCACAGAAAGGCATCGCTGCCGGCCTCTACTGCATCCAGGTGGACGGCAACGACATCATTGCCGTACGCAAGGCGATGGAAGATGCGCTGGAGCGCGCCCGCAACGGTGAAGGCGGCAGCGTGCTGGAGCTGGTTACCTACCGCCTGAGCGATCACACCACCGCCGACGACGCCCGCCGCTACCGCGGCGAGCAGGAGGTGAAGGACGCCTGGGCGAAGGAGCCGATGAAGCGCCTGCGCAACTGGCTGGTCGCCAAGAAAGTATGGGACGACGCAAAAGAAGAAGCATGGAAAGCCGAGTGCGACGAGTGGATGGACAACGAGGTCAACGCCTACCTCCAGACCAAGACCCAACCCGTCACGGCGATGTTCGACTACACCTTCGCCGAAGTACCCGCAGACCTCGCCAAACAGCGCGACCTCGCGCTCTCGCTCGACAAGAAGGCGCACTAAGCCATGGCACAGATCACGCTTATCGAAGCCGTCACCCAGGCTCTTGCTTATGAAATGGCCCATGACGACAGCGTCGTCGTGCTGGGCGAAGACGTCGGCGTCAACGGCGGCGTATTTCGCGCCACGCAAGGTCTACAAGAAAAATTCGGCGCCTTGCGCGTGCTCGACACGCCGCTGGATGAAACCACCATCGCCGGCGTTACCGTGGGCCTGGCTGTCGCAGGCATGAAGCCGGTCGCCGAAGCACAGTTCGAAGGCTTCATCTATCCAATGATGGAACAGATCGCCTGCCACGCTGCGCGCATGCGCAACCGCACGCGCGGTCGCCTCACCGTGCCGGCCGTGTGGCGCGCGCCGTGGGGCGGCGGCATTCGCGCGCCGGAACACCACTCCGAAGCGAACGAACACCTGTTCACCAATATTCCCGGCCTGCGCGTGGTGATGCCTTCGTCGCCCGCACGCGCCTACGGACTGCTGCTCGCCGCGATCCGCGATCCGGATCCGGTGATGTTCTTCGAACCCAAGCGCATCTATCGCCAATACAAGGAAGAAGTGCCCGATGACGGCGAAGCGCTGCCGCTCGACGTGTGCTTCGTGTTGCGCGACGGCACCGACGTCACCATCGTGACCTGGGGCGCCCAGGTGAAGGAAGCGCTGGAAGCAGCCGATGCGCTGGCCGAGGAAGGCATCAGCGCGGAAGTGATCGACGTGGCCACGCTCACACCGCTCGACTTCGACACCATCGCCGAATCGGTGCAGAAAACCGGCCGCTGCGTGATCCTGCACGAAGCGCCCAAGACCGCCGGCTTCGGCGCGGAGATCGCCGCGCGCATCGCCGAGGAATGCCTGTATGACCTGCTCGCGCCGGTGGAACGCGTGACCGGCTGGGACACCCACATCCCGCTGTTCCGCCTGGAGATGAAATACCTGCCTAGCGTGGAACGCGTGGTGGAAGCCGCCAAACGCGCACTCGCCGCCAGCTGATGCCCGTAGCCCCTTCCCCTGCTTGCAGTGGAAGGGGCCAACAACGAAACACCTACTTTTCGGAACTCCGAACATGGCCGACATCAAGACGTTCTACCTACCGGACCTCGGCGAAGGCCTGCCCGACGCGACCATCGTCGAGTGGCACGTGAAGGAAGGCGATCAAATCAAGCTCGACGCGCCGCTGGTATCGATGGAAACCGCCAAGGCGGTCGTCGACGTACCTTCTCCTTACACCGGCAAGGTCACCAAGCTGCATGGCGCTGCCGGCGACGTGATCGACACCGGCGCCGCCCTGGCCGAATTCGAGCCCGATCCGAACGCCAAGCAGCGTGCGGAAGCCGAATCCACCGGCCACCATCATGGCCCCAAGAAAACCGCCGCAGCGGAAGCGAGGAAAGTCACCGCATCGGCGCAGGGCGGCGAAATCGAAGCCAGCAACGGCCAGGCCGAACGCGAAGACGAAGGCACGGTGGTCGGTGCGATGGTCAGCGGCAGCCATGTGCATGTCGAACAAGCCTCCAGCGTCGGCGGCGTCAAGGCAGTCCCGGCTGTGCGCGCCCTGGCGAAGAAGCTCAAGATCGACATCACGCGCGTACGCGCTAGCGGCGCCGATGGCGTGGTGACCATGCAGGACGTGAAAAACGCCGCAGCGAACGGCACCGCCGCGCTTGGCGCAGCGCCACCTCGCGCGGTGCCGGCCTCCGCCGGTCGTCATCTCGCCCCTGAACTGCCGCAGCCGGAGCCGGCTCGCACGGCCGTGTCGCTGGCCGGCAAGCCGGTGCGTACCGCACCGCCGAGCGTGCAGGCCAGCGGCCAACCGGAACAGCTCAAGGGCGTGCGCCGTAACATGGCGCGCGTGATGGCCGACGCGCATGCCAACGTGGTGCCCACCACGCTGGTGGACGATGCCGACCTGCACGCCTGGATCGGCAAGCAGGACATCACCGCCCGGCTGATCCGCGCCATCGTCACCGCATGCAAGACGGTGCCCGCACTCAACGCTTGGTTCGACGGCAAGAACCTCACCCGCACCCTGCATCCGCACGTGGACATTGGCATTGCCGTCGATACGGAAGATGGCCTGTTTGTGCCGGCGTTGCGCAATGCCGACGTACTGGACGGCGCCGGCATCCGCGCCGGCATCCAACGCCTGCGTGCGCAGGTGGAAGACCGCACGATTCCCTCCTCCGAACTCAGCGGCTACACCATCAGCCTGTCGAACTTCGGCATGTTCGCGGGTCGTTATGCAACGCCGGTGGTGGTGCCGCCGTGTGTCGCCATCATCGGCGCCGGCAAGCTCAGCCACGACGTCGTCGCGGTGATGGGTGGCATCGAAGTACACCGTCGCATGCCGATCAGCCTTACATTCGATCATCGCGCCGCGACCGGCGGGGAAGCCGCACGCTTCCTGAAGGCGCTGCTGGATGATCTGTCGCTGCCAAACTGATCCATCAAGCCGCTTGGAAATGAAAAAGCGCCCGGTATGGGCGCTTTTTTTGCCACTCAAACCCGCCAACCTCGTATCTTGGTTTTTGTCCAGGTCGCTCCTGGACAAAAGATGACCGAATGCCGTCTCCAACTTTTACTTCAAGCTGCTGCGTAGATCTCGCACCGGTCATCTGATTTTCACTTGCGACACGTCGAACAGTATCTTCGGCCCGGCGACCCTTATTGAGCAGCCAGCGCGGCGATCCTGCAATGAAACAAGTTGAGCGGCACGTCATCCAGCAGGATTTTTTCGTCTTTCTGCCGGGCGCCATCTCTGTAGCCGTCAGGTCCTTTCGCGACCAGTACCTGTCCATCTCCGCTACCCATGATGGCTCCTTCCATCGTGCGGGGCGTGGGCTGCGCCCCATTTCATATCAGCCGTCGGCGTGCCTCGTTTTCGTTAACCGCGCAGACCACCCAGCATGAGGTACTTCAACTCCATGTATTCGTCGATGCCGTATTTGGAACCCTCACGACCAAGGCCGGATTCCTTGACTCCGCCGAACGGAGCCACTTCGGTGGAGATGATGCCCTCGTTGATTCCCACCATGCCGCTTTCCAGGGCGCCGGCCACACGCCAACTGCGCGCCGTGTCGCGCGTATAGAAATAGGCAGCCAGGCCGAAGGGCGTATCGTTGGCCGCCGCCACCGCTTCTTCTTCAGAATCAAAACGGAAACAGGCGGCGACAGGGCCGAAGGTTTCCTCCTGGGCGACCAGCATGTCGTGCCTGGCATTCACCAGCACGGTGGGCTCAAAGAAGGTGCCACCCAACTCGTGCGGCTTGCCGCCGGTCAGGATACGTGCACCCTTGCTCAAGGCATCCGCCACGTGCTGCTGGACTTTGTTCAAGGCTGCCTGGTTGATCAACGGGCCTTGCTCGAAGTCGCCGCTCAAGGCGTTGCCGACGCGCAGCTTGCTTGCGGCGTCGGCGAGGGCCTGGGTAAAGACGTCGTAGATGCCGCTCTGCACGTAGAAACGGTTCACGCATACGCAGGTCTGTCCCGTATTGCGGAACTTGGATGCCATCGCACCGCGTACTGCCGCATCGATATCGGCATCCTCGAACACGATGAACGGCGCGTTGCCGCCCAGTTCGAGCGAAAGCTTCTTCAACGTATCCGAGCACTGGCGTGCAAGCAGCTTGCCGGTGCGAGTGGAGCCGGTAAACGAAAGTTTTCGCACAATGCTCGATCCCGTAAGTACGGCACCGATCGCCACCGCATCACCGGAGACGATGTTGAACACGCCAGCAGGAATGCCCGCCAGTTCGGCCAACGCAGCCAGCGCAAGGGCCGACAGCGGCGTTTCTTCCGAAGGCTTGAGCACCATGGTGCAACCGGCTGCCAGCGCGGGCGCCGCCTTGCGGGTGATCATGGCGAGGGGAAAGTTCCACGGCGTGACGGCAGCGACCACGCCGATCGGCTCACGCACGACCAGCATTCTTGAATGCGGCGACGAACTGGGAATCACATCGCCATAGGTGCGCTTGGCCTCTTCCGCAAACCATTCGAGGAAGCTGGCCGCATAGGCAACTTCACCCCGTGCCTCGGCCAGCGGCTTGCCTTGTTCGCGCGACAGCAGTTCGGCCAGCGCCTCGCGATGTACCAGCATCAGCTCGCCCCAACGACGCACCTTGCTGCCGCGCTCCTTCGCCGTCAGCGCACGCCACGCCGGGAAGGCTGCGGCAGCGGCGTCAACGGCCTGTCGCGCCTCCGCGCCACCCCCTTTGGCCACCTCGGCAATGACGGAGCCGGTCGCCGGGTTATGCACGGGATACGTATCCGCGCCGGTGTGCCAGGTGCCATTGATGTAATGGCCGGTGTGCAGGAGGCTGGTTTCCATACTCCGATCGTGATCGCTCATGCCGTTTTCTCCTTGAGGTTTGCAAACACTCCCTGCGCCGGACGCGGCTCCCGCGCGATACGGCGCCCGGCGGTGTAGTCGTTGATCAGGTCGCACGGGGTGTAGTTGCGATCCAATTCGTACAAATCTTCTTCGTCCAGCCTGGTATCGAGTGCAGCCAGTGCACTGTCCAATTGAGCCGGAGAGTCCGCCCCTACCAGCATGCAGGCGACATGCGGCCGTGCCAGCACCCAGGCTTGCGCGATCTGTGCAGCCGATACGCCATGACGTTTTGCCACCCGGGCGGCGGAAGCGGCGATCGCCAGAGAGGCGTTGTCGCCGTACATCTGCGCGGTGAAGAAATGCGTCTGGTTGCGCGTGGATGTCGCATCGCCGGGAAGCAGGCCGCCGGCCAGCGGGCTGAACGCGGACACGCCGATACCCTGGTCGGCGCAGTATGGAACCATTTCGCGCTCCTCTTCGCGATATGCGAGATTGAGCTGCAATTGCATGTTGATGGGCTTGTCCCAACCATGCCGTTCGCAACTCTGCATGATCTTGGCGAACTGCCAGGTGTACATGGTGGACACGCCGATATAGCGCGCCTTGCCGCTGCGCACGATATCGTTCAACGCGCCCATGGTTTCTTCCACAGGCGTGTTGACGTCGAAGAAATGCAACATGTAGATGTCGACGTAATCCATGCCCAGTCGCACGAGCGAACCATCGATGCCATCCATGATGTGCTTGCGCGAATGGCCGCCAGCATTGGGATGCACCCCCATGTCGTAACCCACCTTGGTGGTGATCACGACTTCCTCGCGCCGTACCAGGCGCCGGAGGATACGACCAACCACTTCCTCGCCCATGCCGATGGAATAGAAATCGGCCAGGTCGATGAAGTTGACACCCGCCTCCAGCGCGCGCCGTACGATCGGCTCGCTCCGCGCCTCATCGAAAATCCACGGCTTCCACTGTGGCGTACCCATGTTCATAGTGCCGAGGCACAACCGCGATACTTTTAGGCCGGATTGGCCAAGACGTATGTATTGCATGCGGTCTCCCGATATCCTTCAGGCCTTGGGCGTATAGAACGAATTGCTGACGTTGGCCGCCGCCGAGAACACTTCCTTGCTGTTCGGCAGGCCCAGCATGGCGGCGCGGATAGCGCTTTTGCAGGCGCGATAGTTGTTCTCGTAGACGACATCGAGATCATCGCAAGCGGGATTCACCCAATTGGCCGAAACGATGACCCAATCATTGTCTGCTTCGGGTGGCAACATACCCTCTTCCAGCGACTCCGCAACCGCCTTGGCGATGCCCGCCTGCGAGGCACCCCAGGTAGCGTTGCCATGGAATTCGTTGGCGATCGGCGCCTTGTTGACGTACAGCGTCAGCGGCTTGGCTGGCACGCCCGGACGGGCAATGATCACGAATGGTGCGTGCCCGGTGGAAGGTGTGGCCAGTGCGGTGGCGAACGCTTGCCCCGCGGGGCCATTGCGAGGGCCAAGCAGCACATTGATGTGCGCGAGGTTGACCCCAAGCCCTTCGAATCCTTCACCGATGTAAAGCAGTTTGCTATCCGTTGCGCTCACGTCTTCCGCCATTCAAAAACTGTCGAAGGATCGATTGTGCGGCGTTTGCAGCGGATAAGTGAGTCAACTTGCGCCGATATGGCCCTCGGCGATTGCTGTATGTGCCGTGCTGCCATCCCTACACAAACTCGTATCTTTTACCGCTGCAATACAGCAGACCAAGCTTTTCACGCTGCCACCGGCATACTGGTGTTCAGCACCATGCAGAGCACATGCCATGCACCATGCAAGCCTCCGTCAAGCAGTTTCCGCAGAGGTCTGCAACGGTAGGCGCATGAGCACTTCCAAGCCGCCATCTCGCAGGTTCCGCGCTGTCACCTCGCCGCTGTGCGCCTGCATGACCCGTTGCACGATCGCCAATCCCAGGCCGTGGCCACTGGCTTGCGCTGCATTCGTACCGCGGAAGAACGGCCGGAACATGAGCTGCAGCTCTTCTTCCGGCACGCCGGGACCATGATCGCGAACCTGCAGTTCGGCCAAGGCGTCGCGATGTCGCAGATCGATCTGCACGACGCCGTCGGGTGGACTGAACTTGATCGCATTGGCGATCACGTTATCCAGCGCGCGCTCCAGCAGGATGCCACTGCCCTGTACTTCGATCGGTCCATCATCGGCCATGTGCAAGACGACGCCGCGCGCTTCGGCATCAATGTGCGCCGCGGCGACGCGATCCCTGGCCAGCGCAACCAGGTCGACCGGTTCACGCACCATCCCCGGCAAGCCGCCTTCGAGCCGCGATAACGCCAACATCTCCGCCGTGAGGCGATCCATGCGGGAGATCTCGCGCTCGGCGCGCTGGAAATGCGCCGCAGCCTCATGCGGGTCCGCGCTGTGCTGGGCCAGATCCAAAATCAGATGCAGGCGTGCCAGCGGCGAACGCAATTCGTGCGACAGATCCTGCAACACGCCACGATCGTGCGCTACCAGATGCTCGATGCGCTCGGCCATGCCGTTGAAATCGCGTGCAAGCTGACCAAGCTCGTCATGTTTGTTGCTCCAGCGCCGGTCCACGCGCGTGGCAAATTCACCGGTGGCCATCTTGTGGGTCGCCACGCGCATCGCCTCGACCGGCCGCGACACACTGCGCGCCACCCACCAGCCGATGCCGGCGATCATCAACAAGGAAAGCCCCAACTGCACGCCGAGCAGTATCTTGCCGCGTGTCCGCGGCGGAATGCGCGAGCGCGAACTGCTTACCGCCACCAGTTGCCGTGCGTGGCCGTCGCTGCCGGTCACATTCTGCACGGCCACGTAGAAACCGGGCCATGGATTCATCGCAATGTCGTGGCCGGACGACAGCCAGGCCGGCAACACGTCGCGCACCGATGGCGGCAGCCGTATCTCGCGCAAGGGCTCGCCGTTTTCGTATAGCGTGGCATCCACGCCTTGTTCGCGCTGTTGTCTTACCCATGCGTCCAGGCCGACGCTCCCATCCGTTTCATAAGCCTGGTCGGCGGCCTGCGCCAAAGCCGACCAGTCGAAATCCTGTTGCATCGAGAAGGTGATGAAGCTGCGCGTCAGCAAGCCGCCAAGCATCAGCACCAGCACGTTGGCGATGCAGACGGAAACCAACAGACGCCAGAACAGGGGGCTGCGAAACGGACTCTTGAATGAATTCATGTCGACGCCGCGCTATGGGGTATCAGCACGTAGCCCGCACCGCGTACCGAATCGATGCGTGGCGCTTGTGCCGATGCTTCTGCCAGCTTGTGGCGAAGCCGGCTGACGTGCACGTCGATGCTGCGGTCGAAGCGCTCCAGTTCGCGTCCCAGCGCCACGCGTGTCAGCGAGGTCTTGTCAATCACTTCCCCGGCGCGCTGCGCCAGCAACAGCAACAACGCGAACTCGGCGCCGGTGAGGTTGAGCTCCTGCTCGCCCGCGTACGCACGCCGCTCACCGGGCAGCAAGCGCAAGACGCCGGCTGTCAACGTCCCCACGCTTTCCACCGTGTGACGGCGCAATTGAGCGCGCACGCGCGCCAACAATTCGCGTGGCAAACAAGGCTTGGAGAGATAGTCGTCTGCGCCCAATTCCAGCCCGACCACACGATCCACCGGCTCGCCGCGCCCGGAAAGCATGATTACCGGCAAACGGTACTGCGCGCGCAAATCGCGCAAGGTATCCAGGCCGCTGCGGCCCGGCATCATCACATCGAGAATCAACAGATCAGGGCGCAAGGCCGGATCACGCAGCCGTGATAGCACGCCTTCGCCGTCGTGCACCACGTCGACCTGCAGGCCTTCGCGCTGCAAGTATTCGGCGAGCAGCGAACACAGCTCGCGATCATCATCACCAATCAGTATTCGGGACATTAGCCAGACCGTCGACGGTACGTTCTTACTATCGCATGACAACGGCGGCCTGCCGCCTGTCGCTTGCACCGGGCTGACTTTACCCTTCTTTACACCGCGGCAAAGGTCTTAAACCCGCTCCTGCTTTCCAATAGTCACAAGCAAACCCTCCACCCCAGCAGGAGCTTTACCATGCGTAAGTCGATCACCCTGTCGCTCATTCTTTCCGCCGCACTCGGCGTGTCTGCGCTGGCCGTCGCCCAGGGCGGCCCCGGCTTCGGCCCCGGCCCGCACGGCCATCACCGCGGCGCCGAAATGGCCTTCCGCGGTTTGAATCTCACCGATGCGCAGAAGACCCAGATCAAGCAGATCGTGCAGCAGAGTTTTGCCTCGATGAAGTCACAGGCCCAGGCCGTGCGCCAGCAGCGCGAAGCGTTCGAAGCGCTGTCGCCGAATGCGTCCAACTACCAGTCCGCCGCGGCCAGCCTGGCCCAGGCTGAAGCCAACTTCACCAGCGCCCGCATCACTGCCCGGGCCGCGGTCACGGCGCAGATCTACAACACCGTGCTGACCAGCGCGCAGCAGAGCCAGTACGCCAGCAACAAGGCCGCCTTCCAGGCCCGCAAGGCGCAGTGGCAGCAGTTCAAGGCCGAACACCCGGTGCCCTCAAGCACTGGCTCAGCCCAATAAGACGTGGCAAGGCATAACAACAAGAAGCTCGGTTAGCGAATATTAGCGGACGTTCTAGCCGATCACCCTGAGCGACCGCCGCTGCACCGGCGGTCGCTTTTTTTTACGACCGGCCCCCATCGATGTTTCACATCGCAGCGGCGAGGCACTGTCATGCAGCTGTCGTGCGTAGCCCTTAGCTTTTATGGCGCTGACCACCGAGGGCAAGCTCATGCAGACCGAAGCGACTGCTGTCAGTGCCGCCACCTCCACCCAGGGTTCCGGACGCCTATTGGGCATTCTGTTTGGCCTGATCCTGCTGGTGGGTGCAGGCTATGCCGGCCTGCATCTCGTCGCCGATCTCTCTATCGTGCGCGCGCATTCGGCGACTCCGTTCATCCTGCTGGGTGTGGCCTTGCTGATTGCCCTCGGCTTTGAGTTCGTGAATGGCTTTCACGACACGGCCAATGCCGTCGCCACGGTGATCTATACGCACTCCCTGCCCGCCAATCTGGCGGTGATCTGGTCGGGCATTTTCAACTTCCTGGGTGTACTGACATCTTCAGGCGCGGTCGCCTTCACAGTGGTATCGCTGCTGCCAGTGGAACTGATCCTGCAGGTAGGTAGCGAGGCCGGTTTTGCGATGGTGTTCGCGCTGCTGTTCGCGGCCATTCTTTGGAACCTCGGCACGTGGTATTTCGGCCTGCCGAATTCGTCTTCGCACACCCTGATCGGTTCGATCATCGGCGTGGGCCTGGCCAACCAGCTCACGGCGGCCAAGACCGGCACCAGCGGCGTGGATTGGAATGCCGCCATCGGCGTGTTGCGCGGCCTGGTCTTCTCGCCCATCGCCGGCTTCCTGCTGGCCGGCCTGCTGATGCTTTTGGTGAAGACGCTGGTCAAAATCCCTGCGTTATACCGCGCACCGGAAGGGCACAAGCCGCCGCCGTGGCCGATCCGCCTGTTACTGGTGCTCACCTGCACCGGCGTCAGCTTCAGCCATGGCTCCAACGATGGCCAGAAGGGCATGGGCCTGATCATGCTAATCCTGATCGGTACGGTGCCTACTGCTTATGCCTTGAACGGCGCGGTATCCGGCGGTCAGGTGCAGACCTTCCATCAGGTGACGGCGCACGCCCAGCAAGTACTGGATGCCATCGATCACGGTACTCACGTGAACGGCAATCCGCGCGACCTCGTCACGACGGCGTTGCAACAACGCAAGCTTCAGCCCGAGACGATTCCTGCGCTGTCAGCTCTTCTGGCCAATATCGACCAGCAAGTGGGCAACCGATCTTCCTTGCGCTCAGTGCCGCAGGACCAGATGGGCAACGTGCGCAACGACATTTACCTAGCCAATGCAGCGATTCCCTTGGTGCTGGCGCAACCCGGGCTGAGCAGTGACCAGAGCACGACACTTACGACTTGGCGCGGCCTTGCCGTCAAGGCTACGCAATTCATTCCCGTGTGGGTAAAGGTCGCCGTGGCACTGGCACTGGGTCTTGGCACCATGGTGGGTTGGAAGCGCATCGTGGTGACGGTCGGCGAGCGCATCGGCAAGGAACATCTGACCTACGCACAAGGTGCATCGGCCGAACTGATCGCGATGGGCTTGATCCAAGCCGCCGACATGTATCACTTGCCGGTCAGCACCACGCACGTACTGACCTCCGGCGTCGCCGGAACGATGGCGGCAAACGGCTCCGGCCTGCAATGGGCCACTGTGCGCAATCTGCTGATGGCGTGGGTGCTGACCTTGCCGGCGTCGATCGTGCTGGCAGGCGTGCTCTTCGTTGCGCTCAAGCATCTGTTCTGAGCACGACTGCTCAGCTCGCACAACAAGCAGAAAACATCGTATTGGCGATCCAAGCACGTCGCTGAACCAACGCAACATTTCTTTGCGTTTTGCCACGTCACTTTCACGCATGGCCTGTTGCCATGTACACGCGGATCGATAGTGATGCGCCCTGCTTGCTTCCCTTCAATGTCGGCAGGCAGTCCATAGCTCCAAGGAGATTGCCAATGCGTAACCATTCCCATCTGCGCAAATCCCTGATCGCCACTGCAGTGATGATGGCCTTTGCCGCCATGCCATTCTCCCTGATGGCACAGAGCACGTCGCCATCATCCATGCAGCAGTCGACGTCCAACACCGACCAATCGACGATGTCCCCCAGCAACGAGACGGTGCCCGGCAAAGTCGACGATGGCTGGATCACGACCAAGGTGAAATCCAAGTTTGCCGCCGCCAAGGGCGTGCGGGCGAAGGACATTTCGGTGAGCACGACCGATGGCAAGGTAACCCTGACCGGCACGGCCACGTCCAAGACGGAAAAGAACCATGCCATCCGTATCGCCAAGGGCGTGAAGGGTGTGAAGAGCGTGGATGCTTCGGGCTTGACCGTGAGCGAGGCAGGTTCGACACCCTCGTCGAACGACTCTTCCAGCAGCAGCAAATAATGCGCGCGGCCCATCCTTTCCCCATCTGCGGGGAAGGGATGGGTCTTGCTTACTCGCTCTGTTCCTGCTCGGCGAGCGAGTCCAGCGCTGCGCGCAAATAGTGCAGCGCTTCATCGCGCTCGGCTTCATCCGCATACTCGGGCGCGGTGGCGACCGGCTCGCCATCCAGCTCCAACACCAGTGAGCGTGCCAAGCTGTGCACGTTTGCAGCGGCGCCGCCGAGTGTCTTCAGCCGCTTCTGGATCGCACCCGCTTCTTTGGGGTCCTTGAAGGATTTGGACAGCAGCAGCTCTTCGCCTTCCGAGGAAAACAGGCGGAAGCGGAAGCTGCCGTCGCTGTCGCGGAAACTGGCAAAACGCGGCGGCCTGGCGGCTTTCGGCATCGGCTTGGCCTTACCGGCCATTGCACCGCTCGATGACATCGCGCGCAAGCCCACAGCGTCGCGCAATGCTGCGATTTTGAGGCCGGCAATCACACGCGCCTTGCGCGCGCCTTCGCGCAGGATGCCTTCGATATCGGCAGGACGCGCGATCAGCTGTTCATAGCGCTCGCGCATCGGCGCGATGTCGGCTTCCAGGCGCTCGTACAGCACCTGCTTGGCTTCACCCCAGCCAATGCCCTCTTCCAGCGCGCGGCGGAACGCATTGCTTTCGGCTTCACTGGCAAAGGCACGGAAGATGGTGAACAGCGACGAGCTTTCCGGATCCTTGGCCTCGCCCGGCATACGCGAGTCGGTGACGACGCGCATGACAGTGTCGCGCAACTGCTTGGCGCCACCGGCAAACAAGGGAATGGTGTTGTCGTAGCTCTTGGACATCTTGCGGCCGTCCAGCCCCGGCAGCGTGGCGACCTGCTCCTCGATCACCACCTCCGGCAACACGAACAATTCGTGGCCGTAAATATGATTGAAGCGCTGTGCGATATCGCGCGCCATCTCGATATGCTGGATCTGGTCGCGGCCCACCGGTACCTGTTGCGCATCGAAGGCGAGAATGTCCGCCGCCATCAACACCGGATACATATACAAGCCGGCGGTAATGCCTGCATCGGGGTCTTCGCCCGCGTCAGTGTTTTTGTCCACCGCAGCCTTGTAGGCGTGCGCACGATTGAGCAGACCCTTGGCGGTAACGCAGGTCAGCAGCCAAGTGAGCTCCGGAATTTCCGGTATGTCGGACTGCAGATAGAACGTCGCCCTGTTCGGATCCAAGCCTGCGGCCAGCCAGGTCGCGGCAATTTCCAGCCGCGAACGTTCGATGCGCGCCGGATCGTCGCTCTTGATCAGCGCGTGATAGTCGGCCATGAAGAAGAACGCATCGACATCGGCCCGCTGGCTGGCGGCGATCGCCGGCCGGATCGCACCGACGTAGTTGCCCAGATGCGGCGTACCGGTGGTGGTGATGCCTGTAAGGACGCGTGTTTGCATGCGGCAATCCGAGAAAGATCAGACACCCGCGCACCTTGCGCGGGCGAAATTGTGAGTTTAAGGACTTTAATCCGGTTCGCGCATCAAGGTGGACTTGCCGAACAGCGACTCGACCAGTTCCACCGCCAGCCGCGCCGTGCGGTTGCGCTTGTCGTAGGCCGGGTTCAGTTCGACGATATCCAGCGAGCCCAGGCGACCGGCATCGGCGATCATTTCCATGCACAGCTGCGCTTCGCGATAGGTCGGGCCACCACGCACGGTGGTGCCTACGCCGGGCGCGATGGAAGGATCGAGAAAATCGACATCGAAACTCACGTGCAGATGGGTGTTCTCGTCCAGGCCGTCCAGCGCTTCTTCCATCGTGCGCTTCATGCCCACTTCGTCGATGTGGCGCATATCGTAGATATCCATCTTGGCCTGGCGCACGAGCCGCTTCTCGCCTTCGTCCACCGAGCGGATGCCGATCTGGCGGAATACGTCGGGCGTCACGGCCGGCACCTGGTCGCCGATTTCCACCAGCTCACGCGGCCCGTTACCGCACAGGCACGCCACCGGCATCCCGTGGATGTTGCCCGAGGGCGTCACGCGGGAGGTGTTGAAGTCGGCATGTGCATCCAGCCACAACACGCGCAGCTTGCGGCCCTGCTCGCGGCAATGGCGCGCGACGGCACTGATCGAACCAATCGCCAGGCAATGGTCGCCGCCCAGCATGACCGGCAGGCGGCCGGCCTGCAGTTCCTGGTGGATGGCCGTGTGCACGGCCAGATTCCAGGCGATCACTTCCGGCAGGTGCCGATAACCGTTCTCCGGCGGCTGCCAGGGGTTCATCGGCCCATGCAGATTGCCGCGATCGATCACCTCCATGCCACGCCGGCGCAATTTCTCCCCCAGTTGCGCCACGCGCAGGGCCTCCGGCCCCATCGACGCCCCGCGATGCCCGGCGCCGATATCGGTCGGCACGCCCACCAAGGCAACCACCTGTTTTTTCATGCCACTTTGCTCGTGCTTTTTTAGCGGGATGCAAGTGTAGCCGGTCGAAGCGGCATGGGCTTACCCCATGGATAGCGGCGAGGATATTGCCAATCAGTCAGCAAACTGGGTATCGAATACGGCCCTGGTTATTGTGCGAAGCGACAAGCGTAGCCAGAACGACGACATCCAACTCGCCAAGAAGCTCGCCAAACAATGGAGCGAATGACCATGACCGAGAAGCTGACCCCTTCGACCCCGCTGAACCACTACAGGACAATGAAGCCACCGCCATCTACATGGACGGCGTATTCGAGACGGGGGATGCCAGTTACATTGCGCACGCACTGGGGGTCGTGGCTCGTGCGCACGGCATGACGCAATTGGCTCGTGAAACCGGACTGGCCCGCGAACAGCTCTACCGCTCTTTCAGCGAAGGCGGCAATCCCACCCTGAAGACCACGCTGGCCGTTATGAAGGCACAGGGCCTCGACCTGATCGCCAAGCCGCATACTTCCAAGGTGAAACCTGCACCGCGCAAACGGGTTACGCGCACTGCGCCACCGAAGTCAGCTACCCGC
>Ga0335072_10002314_pt1 | contig 29668 bp, 31 predicted proteins | sample Lox_Sample_21_FD_206725 | JGI IMG/M metagenome (GOLD analysis project Ga0335072, IMG submission 206725) | Soil microbial communities from Loxahatchee National Wildlife Refuge, Florida, United States - Lox_Sample_2.1 | ecosystem: Environmental > Terrestrial > Soil > Wetlands | place: USA... | reverse complement strand
AACCTGCAGCAATTGCAGGCTTCGGTAAACGAATGTCAGCCCGCGCGTAACCCGGAGGAAAAAAGAAAGGCCAAGCGCTGAGCTTGGCCTTGAAGCAAGTCGAAAAATAATAGCTGGTTGCGGGGGTCTGCAATGCACCGAAGGCGCTAGTCTTGCCATTTCGTTATAAGTTGCCCGTTTCCCGTCATTTACGGCATAGGCGATTGGCCTAAACTCTGTTGCGCTCAACTGGTCTCTAAGCACAAAGTCCATCTATACTGCAATCATGGGAGCAATTTTGCTTGCGTTTGGCTCCGCCCTTGTTGGGGCTGTCGTCGGAGCAGTCCTTGGCGCATATCTCCAGAGGAAGTGGACTCCAGACTTGTCTGCGGAGGTCGCGAGGCTACGTCAACAAGTAACAGAGTTCCAGAACAAAGTCGAAGCACAGGATAACGAACGAAAGGTTCAGGAAGCGCGAGCACGATTCCGACCACGTGCCGAAGTTCATGGCGAGCCTCCCGAACGACAGTTCCTCGTGCTAACTGCCGACCGAGATTTCAGGCTAACGCGCTTAGACTACATTGCCGACACAGGGGCACTGGTCACGTTCGAAGATGTTCAGAAGAGCGGCGACAAAATCGAGACGCCTATAAATAGTGCCAAGGTGATACAAGTCTGGAATCTAGTGCCTCGGCAAGGAAGTTTGCCGATTCAGTTCCAGTTTCGATGCCACTTGAGCCTCGACGGATTTGAGACAGAGTCCCTCGTCGAAGCCTTGATTCAACCAACTTGGAAGTCTGTCGGGAGTGCACAGACCTTTTTCTGCAAGGTCACTCTGGGCTTGTAGCAGGCTACGGTTACCTCTCTTCCCGACCAGAACCAAACCTCTAATTACTCGAAAGACGCTCCAAAGTTCGGTCTAGCCACAGCCAATCCGCTACCCTTGACATACCCACCGTGGTCACCTAAGTTCTCGGCGAACGGGAGCACTAAGGTGGCGAAGAAAGCAAATAACCCTCAAAACGTGAGCGAGTTTCTCCAGCAGGTTACCGCGCTCAGGGACGCTTTGGGATTTGCAAAGGACGACCCGTGGGGGCCTTGGTTTCGGGGTCAGCAAAGGCATTACTGGCCGTTGAGGCCCAAACTCTACAGGGATTATGGAGGCTACACCAAGGTTAAGAGAGACCACATCGAAGATGAAATCCGCGAGGAATTCATTGTCCGGGCACCAATCCTGTCCGACACCAAACCGACAGGGAGTGACGATTGGGAATGGTATTTCTTGATGCAGCACTTCGGGGCACCTACGAGACTCCTCGATTGGACAGAGGGCGCACTCCTCGGCCTGTATTTCGCCGTTAAGGATAACCCCGGATTCTATGACGCTGCGGTGTGGGCACTCGACCCATTCGAACTAAACGAACGTGCAATCAACAGGGAGGAAGTGATTCCTCCGAGCGCAACTGGCGTTCTTCCGAAGGATAAGCGGCTTGTAAACCCGTGGCTCCCGCCTAGATTCAAGAACATGGCTGGATTGCCACAGCGCCCTGTCGCTGTGTACCCCACCCACATCGCCAGAAGGATAAGCACTCAGCGTTCATGCTTTACGATTCACGGGACAGATGAACGTGGATTGGACAGACTTCTGGAGAAGAAGAATTCGTGCTTACTGAAAATCATCATTCCAAGTTTCAGGGTACAAGCCATTCGAAGAGAACTAGAAGCCAGCGGAATTGACGAAGCTACAATTTTCCCGGACTTGGCAGGTCTTAGCCGTACCTTGAACCTAAAATGGCAGACTGACGAGCATGGACGACCTCATCATGGTGTCTTCACTCGACTCCGACCCTCAATAGTGCACAAAGGTGGAGTGGGCGTATTCGCAATCACGAAAATCAAGAAAGGAAGCCTTCTTTTTGAGGGAGACAACGAAGAGATGCTCTGGGTAGAAGAGAGCGAGATTCCGAAGATGCCAAGAGAGATTCGAAGATTGTACGAGGACTTTCCCGTGATAAGGGACAGCCGCTTTGGATGTCCATCAACATTCAATCGTCTGACGATTGCTTGGTACTTAAACGAGCCGAGAAAGGGCGAGCGCCCGAATGTAGGCTGTACCGACAGCTATGACTTCTACGCACTGCGCGACATCAGGCCGGGCGAGGAGCTAACCGTTGATTATTCCGCCTACAGCCGGTCACCGTAATCCTTGCGGAATTGAAACCATCGATTCGGAAAATGCGATGAACCCTTCCTTCGAGCAGACACTCATCGACGTTTGGCGGCAAGCCCTCGCCGAGAACGCCAAGGTCGTGGCGCTAGGTACGAAGCGTTACCCTGTTCGACGTACTCCCAAGAAGGGTCTGCGGCAAGTGGATTTCGTCTTCGACGGCAACGATATTCGTGGGCTGGAGCAGAACCCTGATACGAAGTCTCGGTGGGCACAGATGGCACGCTCTGGCAAGAAAGTGATGCAGTTCCTTAGCGAGGGCCGGTACGTGGCAAACGTGGTCGATGGGGAAGTGAATCTCTACGGGAAGCAAGGCGCGACGAATCGCTGACGAGTTCTCAGTGGCAGTTTCCGTCACCACTGGCCGCTCGCAGTCCTGTGATGATAGCGCCACAGATTAACCGAGAGGATTGCCACGCAAACTAGCACCGCACAGCCGACGACTAACCACTCCGGCAGGTCGGGATAAACAACTGCATCGAGGACACGCACCAGAAACGGCCCATGTGCGGGTTCGATGCCTGCACGCGCTTCAAGCCACGTTTCAGCCACGGTTAGCGGGCACGGTGGCCAAGGAACCAATTCGATGACGATGGCGTAAATGAGCGAAGCGATGTGCAGCACGCGCAGAAGCGGGCGGCAGCGCGTCACTCTCCAACCAAACAATACCCAGACGCACCAAAGCAGGTGCAGGAACAGGACGGCTTCCACGAGAACAAACGCTGCAAGAATGGGACAATACCTCGCTTTTCTGGCTAGCACCTAGCTCGGATGCATAATGCTCCTATGTCCGCATCGCTCAAGAAATTTCCGGTGGAGACTACACGCCGCATAATTCGGATTCAGGCGCTAACTCTAATCTGGATGAGCGTCGAGGCGACAGTTTCGTTAGGAGCGGCTTGGGTGGCTCGCAGCCCGGCGCTTCTCGGCTTCGGCGGCGACAGCGTCGTCGAACTTCTCTCTGCGGCAGTTGTGCTCTGGCGTTTCAATTCACACTCTCGCGGAGACCACGCGGAGCGACGAGCGGCGAGAATCGCGGGCGGGTTGCTCTTTGTTCTCGCTGCATTTGTTGCCCTCGCTTCTGGTCTGACGCTGCTAGGACACGTCGAAGCCCGTCCTAGTCCCATCGGAATCGTGGTGCTCATCATTGCCGCAGTGGTCATGCCTTGGCTTGCTAAGCAAAAGCGCCAACTCTCGACATCCACTGCCAGCGCAGCCTTGAGAGCCGATGCTGGCGAGTCTGCCGTCTGCGGCTATCTGGCTCTGATTGCCTTGGCGGGTCTCGCCGTCAATGCGATTTGGGGAGTGAAATGGGCAGACCCGGTGGCTGCGTTGGCTCTTTTGCCGCTGATTGTGCATGAGGGATGGGAAGCGATGAAGGGCGAGCCATGCTGCGACGCAGTCTGAGAATGTAACGCTTATAATCACTTCGAACCGAGTGGGCGATGCAACCCTCCAATAGAACCGTTCATGTGATGGAGTTTGTCGGCTTCGGAAGCAGCACCGCCGCTGTTGTGGCAGTAGCCACAGTCGTGCTGGCGGCATGAGGAACCCAAATCTGGACTGCTGGTACCGGTTGAAGTAGTTGATTGGCCGGTTGCAAAATGCCCTCGACCTGAGTCAGTAGCGGCTCAATGGCGTTGTTCATTTCATCTATCGGCCAATCCTTCGCATCAATTCGCTTGGTTGTGCAATGTTGAAGGTAGCGCGAGACACGGTCGTCCTGTTCCTCGTACTTTGTGAAAAGAGCCTGCCCTTGACCCTGAACCGTGTTGACCCAATTCGGAGCCGCTAGACCTTCCAATGTCCAGATATTTGTTATGTGAATATCGCCTTGTCTCAGCCGGTTCACCGGCTTGCCCAAAAACTCAATCAGATTCCTGTAATGAACCAAAAACGATTCGAGATAGACCCAAGCATCCCGTTCATGCTCCCACTGTTCTCGAATCAGTCGGCTGCACGCAAAGCGGAGCATGTAAATCTCGTAGAGAATCGTATCCGAGTGGCTGAGTTTACCTATGCGGGTTCGAGTGATGGGCATTTTTGGTTCTCCGAAGCCGAGCCTTCAATATTTCTTGTTCCGTCGGACTTCCTCAAACACGGGTAGTTCCCTGAGCATATTCGTTCAGCATTGCCACTGCCCTTTGATGCTCTGTCGGATAGTCCAAGAATGCTGTAGTGAGCAGAGCCGTAAAAAATGCGATTGGCATCGTCTCTCGCACCAAACTACAAACCTCATCATCTGTGTAGCTTGAAACTATGTCCGACCCGCTTGCCTGCCTTACCAGTTGCTCTTTGCCCCCGTGGGTGAATCCGTGCAACGCCTTGATTTTCGTCTTGAGCCACGGTTCAAGGCGAGGTTCCAATCCCACTTTCTCGTATATCTGCCTCCACACAACCTCAAATTCGGTTTTGTAAGTCCCTTTCCAAAGGGCCGCGACTTGATTTTCAGTTCCGCTCATGGCGACAAACAGTCTTAGGAACGCTTCTTCGAGGGGCCGCATTAGAGCGAACGCCGGAGCATAGAAACCGCGCTGGAGCAAAAGAAGCATCCCTTGATGATGTTCAAAGATAAGCGACCAATGGAGCAGGCAAAGCGCGTCGCGCTCAGTCTTGTTGACGTGCTGGCGGTCGTCACTGAGAAGCAGTTGAAGGTGTTCACTCAAGTTAGCTGCTTGAGCCACCAAGCCTTGAACGTCCATTGCGATTTTTGCGTTGGTTGACATCGAAGTGTACCGTTTCCGTCCCTTGCGGTCGCGTGGCTCAGAACATCCCCACGGTACCGTTAGCATTCAAGAAATCCCTCTCCTAATTGTAGTCGCTTGAATCGGCAGCAGATAGTGCCTCTGTATCCCTTTTTCAATTGAAAGTGGTAATTAGACGATGGGGCTTCATGCCCTTTCCTCCGCGAAGTCGCGGGGTGAGAGGCACCCCAATTCCTCGGCCCCCGAATGCTGGACAACTGGATGAACAAGGAAGAATGTTTCGCTCGATTCGACTACGTGAAGTTCTGGCATTCGCGGACACGCGAGTTGATAGCAAATTCAGAGACCTACAGCTATTCGGCATTTCAAGAATCGTTTCGTGAGTTGAGGCGAGAATCGCGAAGAGCCGAGTTCTTACTTGTTGTCGCGCTCTACCAATTCGAGCAGGAAATGGAGGAGCAAGCCTCTTATGGCAGCAAAGAATTGCGGTGAATCTATGGTGAGCGTTGTTAGAACTGGCTCGACTCAGACGCTTCATCTCATCACGGGAAGCACCCGCAGAGGGATGGTGACTTTTGTCTGCGAGTTCTCGGTCATGACAATCCACAGTCACGGCCTTCCTGCCCGCTGCCCCATCTGCGGGATTCGAAATCCACTTAGAGGACAACAGGAAAAAAAGTGAATAACGCGAAGGAACTAATCGTTCAGCAGCAGAAGGAAGCCCTCGAAGAACTTGCCAAGACTACGGTCACGCTGGCGCGGCTCCGAAAACTGATACGAGAACAAAGCAGTTATGGGTCTGAGGCATTCGAGGAGAGCGCCAAAGACCTATTCGAAAAACTGGTCTACACGAATCGGGCGTTTTCAGCGCGGTTGTCCGTTCTCGTCGCCTTGCGGTGCGGACGGGTCGAGGGTGTCCAATACGAGTGAGGCAATCAAAGGGAGACCAAATGAAACGAGCCGTTCTTTACGCAAGGGTGAGCACGCCCGACCAGCACCTTGAAACTCAGCTTTACGATTTGCGGAAGCTGGCTGCTCAGCGCGATTTTGAGGTCGTCCACGAATACTGCGACCGGGGAATCTCGGGGAGCAAGGCACGCCGTCCGGGTCTGGACGCCATGATGGCGGACGCAAGGCGCGGTGAGTTCTCGGTTCTCCTCATTGTTGCCCTCGATAGATTGTGTCGCTCGACAAAACACTGCCTACAAATTTCGGACGAGTTGAACAGCCTCGGAATCGAGCTAATTTCTGCGAGGGAAGCCATAGATTCCAGCACCCCCCAAGGAAAAATGTTCATCACGATGATTTCGAGTTTTGCGGAATTGGAGCGCAACATCATCGTCGAGCGCATCAAAGCCGGGATGCGGAGAGCACGAATGGAAGGACAGCGGCTTGGTCGTGCTCCACTCAACGTTGACCGGCCAGCAATTGTGCGTGACCGTCTCTCTGGCATGAGTCTCACCCAAGTGGCAAAACGTCACCGGGTATCGCGTGCGACGGTAGTGCGGCTCGTGAGCGAAGCGAAGCAGCAAAAAATGGTCGCAGCCGCGTGAGTGCTTCTGGTAAGCCTTATGTTTGGTGGGCTATTTCGCCGAGATAGGCAAATGCCCCTCTCCGCTAAGTCGTTGAGAATCCGTTCTGGTCAAAAATGGTTGTGACCGCAGGGGTCGTAAGTCGTTGAACTTGCAGGTTCGATTCTTGGGGTAACAGATGGTTCGGAGACTACAGTATATGAACCACAACTCAGAGTTAATTGGAAAAATCGCCCACGAAGTCTACCGGAGCCTCGGTTCAGGCTTCTCCGAAGACGTTTACGACCGCGCCTTGCAAGTCGGGTTGCGTCTCGCGGGCGCTCGTTATGAGAGCCAAAAAGTTGTCGAACTCAAATACCTAGACCACGGAGTTGGTGAGGGCTACCCGGATTTGCTCGTGCATCTCGACAACCAGAAAGTTGTGGTTGAGTTGAAGGCGGTGGCGAGTGAACTCGGGGCTTGCGAGGAGCAACAGCTACGGAACTACATGAAGATTCTTGGCGTCGAACGCGGCTTGCTCATCAACTTTCAAGCGCCGGGGAGAAAGCAAGGGGCGACGCAACTTGAAATCCGAGAGGTCGGGGCTGAGGGGCAGCCATGAGCATCCTCAGGACTTTCGTGAAGCTGGCGACGCCGACTTGCTTCGTAATCGGACTCATCCTTGGCACGTTCCTACTGTGCAATTTCTATCAAAGCTGGACGCCAGCATATTGGGTCATCGCAGGAATCATTGTCCCGCCGATTTCTTACTACATCTTTGACGCATGGAGTCGGCAAAGCACGAACGTCATTGCCACTCGTTTCGAGAAATTTCTCGCCACGGTCGGGGCGTTTGGCCGCTTCGTACTTCGTCTCTACTGGCGTCACATCGTGCTCGTGACCTATCTGTGGACTGCTGCGTTCCTTGCATGGCTGCTTGTCGGCGTGACAGCCGTTAGCGTGCTGGATAGAAATAAGCGTGCGTCGTTGGTCGGCTCCAGTGGCGCGGAGAGCGAGCACTTTTTCGGCTTCCTGAACGGAGTCACTGCCCCGATTCAACTTGTATGGGGTGGGCTTGTCGTGCTGTGGCAGGTTTTTGTTCTTCTCGTGGTTCTCTTCTTCGAGCAGGTCAGCACTCGGGTCTCGACGCATCCCATTATTTCGGCGACTGTCGCCATCATTTTTTATCTGACTTGGTTGGTCATCAACGCCAGCGAGTTGTGGAGCGAGGAGTTTCCCAGCCAGCCACCGACCGCTAAGAGCCCTGCTTACTCCCCGGCAATCGCTTCCGCCGCCCATTAGCTGGGATAACCCAACCCCTTCTCTTGACGGAAGACGGTTGGTCAAAGCTGTAATGCGCTTTCTTAGACTACCCTTCTCAAAAAGAGGACCAGTCTTCTTAGCTTCCTTGCATTTCCCCCGGACACTGGTAATAATCCGCTAAGTTAAAAACATGGAACCGGATGCGAATCAGCAGGGGTCTGCTACAGAACGGAACCCATTACAGTTCATCAGGGAAGTCGCCAAATATTTCATGGACTTCCTTGAGACCGACTTTCACAAGCAACGTGCGCCAAAGCGGGTTGTGCGGCTCAAAGACTCAAACAACCTATTAGTCGGGATAAATCTCAGAAAGTACCCCTCATTTCACCAGAAAATTCCATATCTGATTTCAAAAGAGTTTGCCAATTCCTTAGCGAATGAGATTTCAAGAGGGTCTTACCGGGCCGAAATCCCGAGGAACTTGCTCGAACTGGTAAGACAAGAGTCGGAGCGAATATCTGAAGAGTCCATCCTCCGGATTGTTTCCGCTGTCGCCGCCGAGATTAGGCATGTCTCGATTGCTCACGCCAAGGAGTACGACCGGGCACTGACCCTAGTCACCGAGGAGGCAGAAAAAGCCATTAAGCGGGAACTCGTAATCCCGCTTGTCGGTCATCTTGACAGGCCGCTCCGGAATCTTGATTTGGGTGACGAAAACCGGCTGTTCCTGACGCAGGAGGAACTCACAGGGGTACTTTGCGAGCTATTGAACAACAAGATTTCAGAACTCTTGAGGCTCACGATAGGCAAGCTAACCGTGGATTTAGAGAGCGAACTGCGTTCTGTGTTCTATCTTAACGAGGTTAAATTCAAGGTTTTGGGCTTCTTTGATACGTTGAAGGTAGGAGACTTGTTTCTCGACCTTTACGAACTAGAGCGGAACCAGAAGATTCTCGATAAACAGGAACTCTATCTCTACTTCTGCGACATTTCCTACGAACAATCGAAGTATCCAATTTTCTATATTCCGTTTTCGTTGACCTCTCGGAACGATGTGCTGGTCATCGAATTCGACGCACAGGTTTATATAAACAAGCGTGCTGTCGAGTTCGTGGTTCAGGAAATCAACGAAAAGACCGGGCGACGAGGAAACGTCAAATCCTGCGCAGAGCGAATCATCTATTTGGCACAGCATGAAAACGATTTTCCCGACCTCATCTCGTCCGTGCTAAGGGAACTGATTAATGTTCTCCAGCTTGATGGTGAAATCGTTATCGCCAAGCCCGACCATCAGGTTGCTAAGAGTCAGTTGGTCAGAATTTCAAACGACTGCTGCTTCGCACTATTCGACAAGGCTGACGAATCGCTGGTCAATGATTACGAAGAGATTCTCAGGTTGCTTGCGTTGGGCGCGGACAATCCGCTGGCCAAGGCGTTTCTCAAGCTGATTGATGACTTCATCCATCGCAACCCGCAGCCATTCAATAGTCTGGTCGAACAGGAATGGGACGATTCTTCGCCAAGCGATAGATTGGTCTTCAATAGCCCCATTCCGCTGAACAGTGAACAGAGACAGATTCTATCTGCACTCAACAAAGATGGATGTCGATATGTGACCGTTCAAGGACCACCCGGAACAGGAAAGAGCCATACGATTACAGCCGTGGTTTTCGATGCGATTCAGAAAGAACAGTCGGTTCTGGTTCTTTCTGACAAGAAAGAAGCCCTCGACGTTGTCGAGGAGAAAATTACAGATACGTTGAACAAAGTCCGAAACGATAAACATTTCCAGAACCCAATTCTTCGCCTAGGCCGTACCGGAAGCACTTACAGCAAGATTCTGTCCGCGTCGGCAATGACAGACATCAAAAATCATCATCGGGCTGTCAACAAAGAATACGAAAACATTGCTGGCAATATTACGGGCATCTCGACCTCTTTAAAAGAGGACATCGAGGCGGAAATCGTTTCCTATAGTGAAGTAAACACGCCCGAAATCCGTGAATTGATTGAGCTAGAGCAACTTCAATCGCAGTCACCCATACCTATCGACCTTGCTGAGTTCCTGAGTAACAGCGAAGGCGCATCCCATATGGAGGATATACGGGCCATTTTTGTCCGTCTACAACGGACTGTCGGTCCGAATAGCACTCCAAAGACCGAGATGGCAAGAGTTCTAAGGATACTCGGCTGGCAATCTGGCAAAACTGTTTCGGGGCCAGTTGTAGATGAACTTTTAGAACAGGCTGCCAGAGTCAACTCGGCTCTAAGCGGGATTCACGCCCTATCCGAGCAGAATCTTAGAGCCATCAGGCTATTCGAGAAATTTAGCAGGGCACTCCTGCCTGTTCTCCGCACCACAATCCAACAATATGATGACTGCCGGAATCGATTCTTCGGCTATCTGTTCAGCCGCCGCAAATTGGCAGAAATTGATAGCTCGGCTCAGGCCCAATTCAATTTCTCATTCACCGACAAACCGCATGCCATGCTTTTTCAACTCCGACAAGCGTTTGAGACGTTTGTCGCGATTAACCGTGTGACTCAGGACATTGCACAAACGCAGAGAGGCACGTGGGACGCGCTCGGGGCTGTACATCAAATTCTCATACACGCGGAACTGAGGACCAGTCTGGGAGAACTCGTCGAGCTACAGAACGACTGTGTCTACCTGCGCAAAGATGTGTTTCCGCATTACTCGAAGAGCCTGCAAATCGCCGGAATCTCTGAAAACTTAATCTCGACTTGGCTGGACAATTGGCTCATTAAGGTCAATCAGCGCGAATATGACCAATTGCTCCGACGCATCACTCTTAGCCACAAACTCCAGAAGGCTTTTACAAGTATTCCAAATGTGAACTACGGCGATGAGCAGTCCAGCCTAGAGGACCTTGTTACGGTCCAAATGACACATCTTTTGGACGAGAGGGTTATCGAGTTCTATGAACATAACAAGACCACTGCGAGTGCCTTGCGTGATGTCATCCGTTCAAAGAGGCGGTTCCCCAAAAATGAATTCTCGGTCCTAAAGAAAGCATTTCCTTGCATACTTGCCGGAATCCGCGATTATGCCGAGTACATTCCTCTGGAATCTGAAGTGTTTGACTTGCTCATCATTGACGAGGCATCTCAGGTCAGCGTTGCACAGGCATTTCCAGCGTTGCTACGAGCAAAGAGAGTTTTAATTCTCGGGGATAAGAAACAGTTCAGCAACATAAAGGCAGCACAGGCGAGAAGCGACACCAACCACGGGTATGTCAACCAGCTAAGGGAAGTGTTCATTAAGAATGTATCCGATGAGCCAGACAAGCTGGTTCGGCTTGAAAAGTTCAATATCAAATCATCCATTCTGGAATTTTTCGAGCGCATTACGAACTATGAAATCCAACTGTCCAAGTATTTTCGGGGTTACAAGGAAATTATTTCTTTCTCCAACAATCGATTCTATCGGAACAATCTCCAAGTGATGAAAATTCGCGGTAAACCGATAGATGAGGTTCTGAAGTTCACGCTCGTGACTGATGATGGCAGGCAGGAATTGGTCTCGAAGTCGAATAGTGTGGAGGTCGATTTCATTGTCGCTGAACTTCAAAGACTAAAAGAATCCAACTCTAGCCAGTCAGTGGGAATCATCACCCCGCATACCAATCAGCAAAAACTGCTGATGGAGACTATAAATAAGCTGCCAGAGAAGAACTACCTGTTCGACAATCTCAAGCTGAAAATCATGACCTTTGATACCTGCCAAGGTGAGGAACGAGATGTCATTTACTATTCGATGGTGGCAACCGCTGCGGATGACAGATTGTGGGGCGTGTTCATTAAGGACTTGGATAGCGTTGATGTAGAAGAAGAGGGGCAAATCAAAGCGCAGAGATTGAACGTGGGATTGAGCAGAGCCAAGGAGTGCATGCACTTTGTTGTCAGTAAGGGATTGGATGAGTTCAAGGGTTCAATCGGCGAGGCTTTGAGGCACTACGACTACGCGCTGAAAGAAGCGAGGAAGGAAAGAAGCGTTAGTGAGGTAGACCGGAAATCGGGAATGGAACCGCAGGTCCTGAACTGGTTCTATCAGACCAACTTTTGGCAAGAGAACAAGGCATATGTCGAAATAATCCCCCAATTTGAACTGGGAAAATATCTGAAGCAGCTTGACGTGAGATATGAGCACCCGATGTACCGGGTCGATTTTCTTCTGATTTTCAAGGAAGCTGGCGGCGAGAGGAAGTTCATTTTGGAGTACGACGGTTTTCATGAGCACTTTGTAGACCTGCCGGGTATCAATGCGACTAATTACGCGGACTATTACACCCAAGAAGATGTCTACCGCCAAAAGGTTTTGGAAGGGTATGGCTACAGGTTCCTTCGCATCAATCGCTTCAACGTGGGCAAGAATCCGGTCCAAACACTGAATGACCGCCTGTGCGCCCTTCTAACCAAGGAAAGACGCAGCAACTCCGCTCTTGAATCCCTACATTCCGTAATCGACGGCATCGAGAGCGGCGATTTGAAGGAATGTCCAAAGTGTAAAGAACTTAAACCGCTCAGTGATTTTGAAAACAAAGCACTGGCTTCTGGAAGAAGTAGATTCTGCGCAGCATGTCGCCCGAAGCCGTCGCACGGGCATAGGCAAGCCAAGACCGTAGTTCAATCCGCTCCCACAATTTATTCAGCAAAGAAATGTCCGCGTTGCAATTCAGCGATGGTAATGAGACATGGTCGGCGGGGAAGGTTCTGGGGCTGTACAAAGTTTCCGTATTGTAGGGGTACGCTCCCAGCGTAAACGTGAGACTGAGCAAGGTGTCTTCATACGGGTTTGCTTTCCGTGGAACAGGGTATCATAAACGTAAGACCCGGGCTGGAGGCGCACGCTGCCGAATCGCCCGACGCGGATTCGAGTAACCGACAGGGAATCTTACAAAGTTCGATGAAATTCTTTGTCGCCATCACCGATTCTGACTGGTACGGGTACCTATCAGAGCTACGCCCCGATGAAGTCAACTTTTGGCAACCGAGCGCGTCAAGTTCGTTCCGCGCCATATCGCCCGGGGAGCCTCTCCTATTCAAGCTGCACAGCCCCAACGACTACATTGTAGGCGGTGGCTTTTTCAGCCACCACACAGTGCTTCCAGCAAGTTTCGCGTGGGCGACCTTCGGACCGAAAAATGGAGCAGCAACCGAGGACGAGATGCGGACGCGAATTGAGCGATACAGACGTGTCGAGCCTAACGCCTCAGCGGATTACTCGGTCGGCTGCATCCTCTTGCAAGGCCCCTTCTTTTTCAGCAGGGAGGAATGGCTTCCTGTCCCGGATTGGCGCAGGGAAATAGTGCGGGGAAAAGGCTACACGACAGACGACGAGGCCGGAAAACGTCTTTGGGATGAGATAGAGTTGCGCCTGAAAGAGAGGTCAACCCTGCTTAAGGAGGCGGCTGTGGGTGATGACAGCCCCCGTTTCGGTCAGCCTCAGACTGTTTTGACTCGCTTAGGTCAGGGCGCATTCAGAGTCATCGTCACCGATATTTATAAGCGCCAATGTGCGGTCACAAATTCCCACATTCTTCATGTGCTGGACGCCGCCCACATCAGACCCTACGCTCAGGGAGGCACGCACAGCCTGAACAACGGGCTTCTTCTCAGGCAAGATGTTCACACGCTTTTTGACCGGGGCTATCTGACGGTCACGCCTAACTACCGCGTCGAAGTCAGTCATCGTCTCAAGGATGAATTCGACAACGGAAAAGAGTACTACGCCCTACAAGGCAAGAATATTCTGGTGCCGGAATCTCCCGTTTTCAGACCGTCCGAAGAACAACTGACTTGGCACAACGAAAGCGTGTACCGTCCTTGATTCCCTGTGGCAGTGCGGGCGGTTGTTTTGATGGCGGCGGAATGAGATAGACTAGATTCCAAAACGGAAACGATGAACCGTGAAGGTACTCCCGGGCGTATCGGAGGATTTGGATGCGGGCATTCCTGAGCCATTCATCCACAAACAAGGCTGTCGTAATTGCTGTTCATGATGCACTCCAGAAAGACGCGACGTGGCTAGACAGGGCCGAGATTGAGTGGGGTGACCTATTCCTTGAAAAAATTGCTCAGGGAATTAGCTTAGCGACGGACTTTGTGTTGTTTTGGAGTGCTCCCGCTGCGGAGAGTGGCTGGGTCCGGCTTGAAATAAACATGGCGTTTATCCAAGCCCTACGTCAAAAGGCCATTAGAGTCCGAGTTGTATTGCTCGACAAGACCCCGCTCCCACTTTACTTGCAACCCTACCAGTCTTTTTCCGTTGTCGGTTCCGCAGACCCGGCTAAAGAGGTAGTGAACAAACTGTTGCCGTTGCTGAGAGAACCCATTAGGTCAGCAAGGGCGATGTTTGTGAATCGCCACGATGAGATTGCAAGAATAGAGCACGCCGTTGACGACCCAGAGACGTTTGCTGTGTGGCTTGTTGGTTTCACAGGCGTTGGTAAGACTTCGGTCGCTCGCGAAGCGCTGAAACGCATTTTCGAGGGCGTGGATTTTGTAGCCATCGAGGTGAGTGAAGGGATTGGTTTCGTAGAGTTGGCTTTGACTCTGAATGCGTCAGCTAGGAATGAACCGCTTGACGAGTCTCTTCCTCAAGTTGAACTTGAACGCCAAATTCTTTTATCTCTGGAAACGCTAGCCAAAGACGGTCGCTTACTCGTTCTGACAAACGTGCAGCACTGGCTAAATGAGGACGGAGAGCCAACAGGTCCGTTGGAGTTTCTGCTGAGCGCAATGGTAAAGCTACCTCCATTTGCGCGTCGCCCGGTATTCCTGACTTCTACGAGACGACCACATCTCGACCCCGCTTCCGCGAAGCGTATTGGGGTTCAGCACGTGAAGGGGTTAAGTGACGAGCACGTCGCCGCACTGATTAGGAACTGGTACTTCTACATTCATGGCGGAGATTTATCAACGGAGGACTCTGACAAAATAGCTCCAAAATTGTTTGGTCATCCGGTAGCTGCCAGATTGGTTGCAGGCTTGTTGGGAGACCATTCCGCCGATTACTTAGAAAAATATCCGCGAGAACTTATTCTACTAAGAAGAGACCTCGCAAGATTTCTTTTGCAAGACTTGAAACTGAGTCCATTCGCCGAGAGACTCATGGAGGCACTAGCATTAGCTGGCATTGGTCTTCCCGCTTCGACGATAGCGGCAAGCGGGTTCACTGATGAGGAATTTCAACAGGCAGTTGAGCAATGCGCCCGTTGTGGACTTATCACTGCTGACATGAGAATTGAAGGGCACCCACTCTTTCGGGAATTCTTCTGGCACCGCTTGCATAGAACCGATTATCAAGACCGGGCCCTGCAATTGGCAACTGCGCTCAGAGAACGCATCTATTCTCTCGACAGAATTTCAACCGAATATGTGGAACTGCTCCCTGTTACCTTTAGATTATTTGCGGTGGCTGGTGACCTCGCGGCGGCATCCGCTCTTCGTCAAGACCTTTCTGGCGAACTTGAGGCTGCTGCAATAACCCTGTACAACCGCAGGAACTATGTGCTCGCAGATAAATACATCAGCCAAGTTCTAGGGATGGACCCTAAGAATTGGCGTATGCGGCTTTATCAGTTTCGTGTTCGAGTCAGGCAGGAGCAATGGGCAGATGCGGATGCAATTCTTGCCGAAATGCTAAAAGAAAGACCAGGCGATGTTGGAGCGCTTCACGCGAAGGGTTGGAGGTACCTGAGGGAGGTTAGACTAAAGGAAGCGCTTGAGGTCTTTGCCGGAATTATTGCGAGGCGGGAGCACATCGCCTCCCTCCGCGATGCCGCCGAATGTCTTCACCGAATGAATCGGAACAAGGAAGCGCTACAATTCTTGAGCAGAGCCAAGGTTCGTGAGTCCGAAAACCCATTCGTCCTTGACCTTGAGTCGCGAATTCTTGAGGAGATGGATGAATTGGAACCTGCTTTCAAGTCCGCCTTGCTAGCATCGGCTAGGGACCCAATGAATGCGACCTTTCACCACCGTCTAGGACAGATTCGTAACAAACAGGGAAAGCCGGAACTTTCGATTCCCCATTTTCAAAAAGCGCTTGAACTAGACTCAGACCGATTTAGCCCAGCCTTGGCATTGGCTTCGGCATACCTCGACACCGATGCCACGGCTGCCGCCGAAAGCATGATTGAGGACCTCGATGCGAAGGCTCGCACGCCCAATGACCGTTCATTGTTGGAGCACACGAAAGCCAGGATTGCCTTTGCAAAGGGAGAACTAGAATCCAGCGAAAAAATTCTCAAGTCCGAAATCGCCGCAGGTCACAATCTCGTGCCGAACTTGGGACTCTTAACGCAGGTGGAATTAGCTCTGTTTGACCAAAATACTTGCGAATTCCCAACTATTGCGAGTGTCGCGCTAAATTCCGCGAAACAAGCATTATCCCGAATTGAGGAACTCGACCCCTCGAACAGATACATTGAAACCTTCCAGACTGCCCTTAAAGAGAAAAGCAAACAGCGCGGTCACTGAGTACAGTTCTCATTTACCTAAAGGCGGTTCATGGGAACATCATAAGGAGCAAATTCATCGCACGACCAGTCTCTTCCGTGCCAGTCCGCCGGATGCCCACGTTGCAGCGGCCCTAAAGGCTCTAGTCAGGCTATAAGTAGTCGCCAGCGCCCGAAGGTCATTCTCCGCAGGTGGAGCGTTCCTGCGGCTCATGGGGCAGGGTCGCTGGAGGGTTAGGCCGATGGAAAGAAAAGACAAGAACGCCGTCTCCCTCGCGGGTGAGTTCGCGGTGCTATCGCAACTAGCATTGCGAAATTACGATGCCAATATGACGTTGGGGCGCACAAAAGGTGTGGACATTTTGGTTTCCGACCCCCGCAGCAAGAAAATGTACAGACTCGAAGTTAAGACAAAACTCCGTGAGAGCGACAAGCAGGTGTCCGAGTCAAAGATTTTTGGGACAGTCATAGGTGGATGGGTGATGAGTAAGAAACACGAGACCATCTCTGACCCGTCACTTTTCTACTGCTTCGTCATTATTTGGCAACGGACAAAAAAGTCTAGGTTCTTCATTATCCCTAGTAGAGTTGTGGCTCGCTACGTCGGAGAACAGCACCGACTCTGGTGCGCGGAGAAAAAGAAAGAGGGTAAGAGATTCAAAGACACTGAAATCCGAGTACTCCGTATCGGTTTCGGGAACAAGAAGTATGCAATAGCTACGCCGTCCGCCGAAAGATATGAAGACAACTGGAAGTTTAATCGCTAACAAAATTCAGTAAGAATCGAACGCTTACGTTCAAACTCAGGGCGGAAGAACTTCTCAGGGCTGCATTCGACGTTGAGTGTCAGCGTTTATATCATATCTAACAAGGTAGAATACCGATGACGTACATCCGACTCGTTCTCTTTCTTGCGATTTCCAAATGAAACTCTATCACGGCACCGCTGGCGAAAATGTTCCCGCAGTTCTAAAGCACGGGATTAGACCCCGTCGTCTGACCCGGAAAAACAACTGGAAGCATTCGGTTGCTTCGCACATGCACGCCGTCTATCTGACGAGCGCCTATGCCGGATATTTTGCTCACCAAGCAGCCAAGACCTCGAAGCTAGGAATCCTTGAGATAGACACAGCCAAGTTAGACCCGGAACTCTTTCGACCTGACGAGGATTTTCTGGAACAAGCGACCAGAAACGGCAAACCACTTAGCCAGCAGTTGAAGCGGTTGGGAAAACTCGACATGAATCAGCGCACAGAATGGTTCAGGAAACATCTGGATGATTATGCTGATGCATGGGAAGCATCGGTCGAGCATCTAGGCAATTGCTGTTATATCGGAGAGATTCCACCGGGAGCTATCACCCGCGCATCTGTGTTCGACTATAAAAAGAATCCGCTCGTGGCAACGGAACTGCTCGAACCGACAATTACGATTGCAAATTTTAAGTTCTGCGCTGACCGCTACCGTGCGCTGACACGATGGTTGATGGGAGAGACCATCGACCCCGACGACCTCCTTATTGTTCCGAGGTCGGTGCTCGGAAACATGCCGGACGAGTTTCGGGATGCCATCGACCATTGGGATGATAAGGCTCGCAAACGGCTGAGCAACCGGAGCGGACTAACGATGGTTAAGTCCTGAGCGAGGCCGGATAAACTACCAATTTCGGAACCGGAGAGCACGGATAAAAGTCGGAGATGCAAAACACATGAGCAAATGTGTCTTATGTGGTTCAACGGAAAAGCTGACTGACGAACATATCTTCCCGGACGCGCTTGGTGGCTGTGTGGTGCTCGCAATGGGCACCTGTGCGACCTGCAACAGCACGGCCTCGACGCAGTTCGAGGCGGAATTCATAAACGGCTTTGGAGTAATTCGACAGTTGTTAGGCATAAAGAATCGGGAGGGCCGTGTGCCGAGTCTGCGGGCCAGCGTAGAGATTGAAGGTCAACCGCATGTGGCCGTTATCAAACCGAAAGGGAACGTTGAAATACCGCCGATGAAGATTGAGCGGCAGGTTGAAGCGGGCCGTAAAGAAATCATCTACCGGACGTTCAAAAAAGGCGATGCCGAAAGAATCATCGAGAAGGCAAAAGGCAAAGGAATTAAGCTTGAGGATGCTCCAATTGCAGACCTAGCACGCGAGTTCGATGCAGTGGTTCATGTGCCGTTTGATTTCATCGGAACACAGAGTGGATTGCGAACTGCCGCGAAGACCGCATACATCGCTCTCGCGTTTAAGACCGGCGTTGGATATGCGCTTTCCTCGACTTTTGACAACGTGAGAAATTACTGCCGCAACGGTGTGAGTCCATCACCCGCACGGCTTTTTCTCAATGACAATTTTCAGGCCAGCTTTCACATCGGCCCTCACCAGCACGCCATCGTCTGTGCGGGTGATGCGAAAACTAAGCGAGCGCACGCGCTGGTCATCTTCTTTGGCAATCTGTTTTACTACGTGAGGCTAAGCGATGCGTATGAGGGAGCGGATTTCAACTGGACGATGGCCTGCGATGCACAACGGGATGAAGAAGTGAAATTCATTGTCGGAGAGTATGACAATGAATTCCTCATGTTGGAAGACATCGTAAGTGGCAGGACTCGTTGGGACAATGTGAAACAGTCAGGAGACTATCTGATGCAGAACATGTCTAGGATTCTGGGTTTGAAGTTTGAATGACGGGAACCTGTTGAGAGGAGGTGTTTGTTGACGAGACAGTCGAAAAAACAAGTTGAACGAACCGCGCAGCTAGAACAAGCGAACAAGGTCCTCGGTCAACTGCAAACACAATTAAAAGCATTGCGAAAAAAGAAGCAGGGTTGTTCCGATTTGTCGAATCACTTGACAGGCTTCTACGAAGAAATAAACAAACTCGCAAAGGGTAGAGCGATACTAGAAGCAACTTCTCTTATCGTTGACCAAGCAAATGACATTGTTCGGGACGCCAAACAAATCGTTGAAAATGATGTTTACCTCGACCGAATTAAAGAATTCATTCCGGCAGGTAACAATCCGTCCTACCCCGATGTGCTCATCGTCGTTCGTTCAGTGCGTCAAAGCCTAGATAGATGCAGTAAGGAGTTTAACCGTCAAGAAACTGGCATTATCAATGCATCGACCAGAGCGAGAACGGTTGTCGGCGCTCTTGAGTGCTTTCTGAGCGGCGAAGAGAATAGCGAGTTTGGTCTGAAAGAAGATGTAGACCGATATGTGGTTGGTGCAGTTGATGATTCCTGTTTTTTCGAAAGCGAAGATGTCGGGCAAGAATGTTTTGACTTCGACGGACTTGATTCGCAACCAGTTGAGCACTACATCCGGCAGATTGAAGATGACGATGATGATGAGGAAGGGGAGGGCGATTCGACAGGTGGCGAGGGCTTAGAGGAAGAAGCGGAAGAAGAAGAATGAGCGCCGTAAATCCCCGCACTCCGCTGCTTCACAATATCTCGCAATATGACGTGGATTTTGTAATTCCTTTCATTGGCGTTGATATCTCCGTTGGTATCGACCCTTTTCTTCTGTTTAAGAGCCGAGACCCTGCATACAGGGAACTTCACAAGATTCTGATTAACACATTCAATGCGGGAATAGACGCTATTCGGCAAGACAAACTGGATGAAGCGAACCGGCTTTTTGATTTCCCTGAGGTTGCCGCTATTGGCATGGGTTACACCCAAAAAAGTAAACGGGGTTCAGGCGTTGGGTCGTACTTAGCTCGATTAATTATTGAGTCCCTCGTAGGGTCTCCGAGCCTACAGGAGCGGGGGATTCGTCACGTCGAAGAGATGCAATTAGTTTCAGCAGGAATCGGCCCCGACCGCGTGAGTGATATCACGGCGAATGTTTTGAAACGCTTTCTGATTGACTACACACAGCGGCAATGCGCCATGTGGGATATATCGCTCAAGAGCAAAGTGCCAATTGAACACATCTATGACCCTTCATCTCACAGTTGGGAAGACAGTTATGAAGACTTGCCAGTTAGCCCGAGGGACGGCTCGCCAATCTTACTGGTTCCACGTCGGCTGGTCCGCGCTTTGCCTTGGATTAATTACGACGACTTCATTGCGACCGAGTTCAAGGCATATTTATCGGCTAAACGGACAGCAAGGCGTCAATCGTTGGACGCCATAGCGTCCAGCAAGCGAGGCAAGCCCGAAGTTGTCACGGTGACACGTGGTGATATCAGTTTAGTTGAAAGATATGTTCGTGGCCGCGAGCAGCAGTCGGCACAGGCTCGGCCCTCAATCGACTACATTGACGAGGATGCTTGCCGAGAAGCCGAACGCCTCAAGGAAAAACTAAAGGCCACACCCGCAGGACGGGAGAACGCAGCGGCTTACCAAGAACTTGTTCTCGAAATTCTAAATTATTTGTTCAATCCAGAATTAATTGACGGCCAGCCGGAGGTTCGAACGTTTGAGGGTACCGAACGTAGAGACATCATCTTCACAAATGACTCCGATGAATCGTTCTGGGATTATGTACGGACGACCCATGATGGAATCTTCATAATGTTTGAGGCGAAGAACACAAACGACCTTGACATGCCCGAGATTAATCAGACGGCGACCTATTTAGGCGACCGAATTGGCCGATTGGGTGTCATCGTTACTCGTACCAATCCTCGGGAAACTGTACAGCGAAAGATGTATTCGGTTTGGAACGATTCTTCGCCGCGAAAGGTCATTCTGACTCTAGCGGACGAACAATTACGTGAATTGCTTGACCTTCGCTGCAACGAGGGTTCGCCGACTAAATGGATGCAGAGGCATTATCGGAAATTCCGAACATCTGCCCAATAAAACCCGTCCTTTGAACACTGACTTTCGCCACTGCCCACTCGCCAGATAGCGCGAGAAGCCGGTCAATAAAGGTCGGGCGACGTTCTGACCAGCCGCCAGCGCACCGAGGTCATTCTCCGCCGGTCGAGCGTTCGCGTGACCCGTCGGGTTGTGCATCCGAAAAAGTTAGGCTCCGCTATTTACCCGTGGATTACGCTTCTGGCCGCCTCCCTAATCGCTTGCAAAACCAACGGTAAGTCTTTGTAAGCGGTTCGTCTGGCTTCGTCCCACAGCTTGGCTCGCGGCTCTCCGTTCGGAACCATCAGGTCAAGGGCCAGATTCATGCTCATTCCTCCCTCGAACATCTTGTTGAAGAACTCGTCGAGTCTCTTTTCCAGACTCTCGCTGATAAGCAGTCTGTTCTTCGAAAATTCTTGGGACGCCTCTCCAAGAGAACGAGCCATCCTCTCCAGTAACTCTTTGTCCGATGCCTCGCCGCCGAACTTCCCGGCAGATGCCGCTCGCTGCAAATAAAAGAGTGCTTCCTCAAGTTTTGAATGGATGGCAAGCAGAGCATCCATTTGCCGCTCGTGAATCTTGCCGCTTCGCTGGAGCAGGGCCTTGTGAGTTTCAAGTTGTGAGTCGAATCTTCTCTTGAACCAAGCACCAATTATCGTCGTGCCCAAACCGGAACCGATGATGGTCACAGCGAGCGTCGCAAGCACTGTCTCTGTTGGGTTCATTTTGGCCTACCTTCTCCGGGTCTCGGACTCAATTCGTTCGACGATTCGTTTCGCATCTGCGACCGCGTCTGCAATTGCCGCGACGTAGGCGGGGGAATTTCTCGGGACGGTTGCCAACTTTCTCGCAGCAAGGATTGAAGCGCAGACGGCGATGATTGCGGATTTCCTTGGTTCGTCCACAGAGCCACAATATCATCTTCGCTTTTTGTTTGCCACGGCGTCGCTGCGTGATAAACTTACGTGAGTAAGGAATCTTATGCGGCCCACGCTCAGTCTCAAACCAGTCGCCCGCTCTCGCACAGGCGTCGAGTATGGAACAGCCCCGGTCATGATGTACAAAGTGGAAGGGCTGGCGAACGGTCAGAAGATTTCAATTCGAAATGTCCGCCCTGCCGGACAAGAACCCGTCTGGCAGATTGGCGCTCGCACGAAGGGACGTGAGACCAGATGGACGGGCACCTTTGAGTCGGCTGAGGACGCACTTGCTCAACTGCAAGAGCAACTCGACTCGGCGGATGAAGAGATTACGGGGGTTGCTCAATGACGACAGTGGAAGTTCTTAAAATCGAAAAAGCCGGGCCAGATTACGTCCTGTTGCGGGACGGAAACTCGGACGTTCGAATCAACTTTGCGGACGACGAGACGTTTTCGAAGGAAGACAGCGCCGGGTTTTTCCGTGGGTTGCAGGGCAAGCCTGCGGCAATTCCGGTGGACGGCCCGTTCTTCATTGCTGTGGATTTTTGGCGGGACAGGTTCGACGACAGTCTCAAAGTCATCCCCTTCACTTTTGCGGTCGCGTCCGTCGAACGGTCTTGATTCTCTTTCAATCGGCTAATCGCCTACTGCCGTGTTGCTCAGGAACGCCTCGATGTCCTGCTCCCGGAACATCCATCGCTTGCAGTAGAACTGCCCCCTGAGCCTGCCCTCACGCACTAGTTTGTATAACGTAGTCCTCGACAGGCCGAGTATCTCGCAAGTCTGCTTTGTGGTCAGGAGTTTTTTCATGGCGCGGGACTATAGCACGCGAACTCAGGCGTGTGCCACGACCGTGGCGTCCGCTGCGACGTTTGAGAGGACAATCCACTGGCGCGGGTTGAACACAATCTGCTTGAACTGAGCGAACGCATCCTTGGCGTCGGCGGCGTCGAGTCGGAAGTCCACCGTGCCAAAGGCTTGGTGCGTGGCTGTGATGAGATACTTAGCGGTCTTCTGGGTCTGGGGCATAACTATCTACCTCTTCTTGGGAATATGCGGGTTCGAAGCCTTTCATGAAACGACGGAAATCACGGAGCAGGCTGTCAGCTTGCGTGTGTTCGGCGGGTTCATCGGGCACAAGGGCGGCTTGCTTTTTTTCGAAGAACTTTTGGAGCATTTTGACGTTTCCCTCACGTGAGAGCAGGGTGTGGGCCGCTTTGACTGGATTCTTGGAGTTGTTCAGGGCATGAGCATTGCCGGGCAACCAGCCGAGGAACTCGATGAACTCGGGAGCGAAGCTGGCGGCTTCTAGGGCGGCGATGGTATCGGGATAGAGCAGCGATGTCTTCTTCATCACTAAAACCTCATTCGAAATTCAACTGCGGTTTCACAGTCATAATACTGTCGAAAGCGTTCGGACCTGACGGCGTCAAAAGGGGGCGGACGAAACCGGGGTTTCTTTGCGCCTTGGCAAGAGGGGTAGGTGTTTGTTGGTGTTGAAGTTCTCTCGCCGAAGGCGAAAAAACAGATGAAGAGGCCGTCGAGGGCCTAATCAGCCTCATCATCTATTTACTTTGGGGCTTCGCCCCCTAGGAAACTCCAAAACTCAAACAGCCTCCCCACCCTGAACCACTTCAACCACCTAAACCGCTTCAACCTCTTAACCAACATCAACACCTTAATGCTTAAAGAGCCGCGACTAAGAACGCCCTCAAGAATTCTCCAAAATGTCTCTTAGACCGGCTCTTAGAGGCTTTTGGTGCGTATTGTGAGATTTCAGGAGAATTCCGCCGAGCCGTAGCCCGATAACCAACTTCACCCACCGGAAGCCTTGCGCCGTCCCACTTCTCTCCATTGCGCCAAGGTACTGGCAGGCGGTTCTTCACCATGCAGGCTGATATAGGCGTCCGTCAGTCCCTTGAGGTACCCACTCTGGAAGCCATTTTCAGATGCACTTGATAGGAACGGGCCAAGAATCTTCATACCTCGCTTAACCGCTCTCGCGGCTCTCGCTGCTATGCGGATTCGGTCCGCATTTGATTGGAATGCGCTCATTGCTGAGAACCTCTCTCACTTGCCCACTTTCTCGGTCGTCCCGGTCCCGGAACGTCGCTGCCCCACACGCCGAGTAGCAATTCGAGTTCGGCCAATTCGAGGCGGTCCGCGTTCGTTGCGACTCCGGTCTGCACTTTCAGCGAAAGTCTTCTCGCTCTGCTTCTGTATGTTTGCACCGTGCTCGGTGCCAGTTCTTCCAATGGTCGGCGCATAAAACCCCCTCAATAAGGGCCTGCGAAGTCACAATTTCTTTTTAGAATTCTTGTTTATTAGTGAAAATCCGGGACGGTCAAAAGGACGATGTCGGTGGGATACATGCGGAGCCGCACGGACCGTGGCATTTTCGTTCTTCTCGGCGCGGGCGCTGTTGTGTTTCCTCGCTGCGATGAGCCGCCCGGCTGAGCGTTCATCGCCTTCTCATTTGTTCGCCAGACGCCTCCGTCCGCTTACGGTCACGGCTGCACCTCCGCGCTCGGGGCGTCTGCCACTACCTCAATTGGGTGGTCGGCGGGGAGAATAACCACGACTTCCTGCTCGCACCAATTGCTGTAGGCGAAGATGTCCGCTCTTGACACCGTCGTGCGGTAGACGGTCCCGTTGGGACCGGCAGACCGCCGTGCGACTTCGAGGTCGAAGGTCCACGGGACGCCGCGAGGGTGGCTGCCGTCGTGGTCATCGATTCCTCGGTACACCGTGAAGGTCTCGCCGTCCGGCAGCGGAGGACATTGAGGCATGAGCGGCAGAGCGTCTCTCACACCAAGAATTCTCGTATATCTCTGTGACGGATTGGAGTCCTCGCGGAGAAAGAAGCATTTCCCGACGTAGGGTTTTCTCCGCCGAGTCTTTATCTTCGCGGTGGATTTGTCGATGACCGTTTTGCTTTCCCAAGACGGATACAACGAACCATCCGTCAGGATTGCATCGTGGCAAACGCCATCATCATCGGCGAGCAGATGACCGAGAGTCCCGAGCCGCAGAAGTTTTGGGTCACGCTCGTAACGACGAACAAAAATGAGTTTCTTGACTGTTTCCTTCCGCGTAGATTTCTTGCCCAACCCTAACGAGACTTTCGCAGACCCCTTCGATTTTCCGCCGCGTTTCCAACCGTCTCTGAGGTACGCGTGCCCGAACCGACCTTTCTTGGGGATTATGAACGTCTCAAAACCGATGCATTCTAGGTTGTACAACTCCTGCCAGAGCATCGCCGCGACTTCCCGCCAGACAGCGAGGACTCGGCTCTGGAGGCCGTACTCGTGATTTATAAGGCGAGTTACGGTGTTGCAGATGATGCCATCCGTTTTCTCCTCGCGGTTTGCATCATTGATTCCGAAGAAGCGGTCACGGGCTGCGGTCTTGAACGCGCAGGAGCCACCCGCAATTATCCCGGCAATTTGGCCCCTATACCAAATCAGGAATTGAAACCGACGACCAACTCCACCGTGGTCTTCAATATAATGGTCACGTCTTATCGCTTTGTAGCACTTGTTAGTTTCCCGGCAAAATTGCAGTCAAATGTCGGGAGGTTCAACGGCGTTGACGGCCGCGAATGATTCCTCCTCACTTGGCTCCGAGTTAATCGTTAACTCTGATTCGGAGTTACCCTCGTTAACTTCATCTGGCGAGCTAACAGTTAACGGAGATTCCGAGTTTTCTGTTAACTGGGGTCCAGTTTTCTTGAGAGGGGCAAGGTCAACCGCCCGCTCAAGAATGTAGGGTTGTACGACCATTTTGATTGCGGTCATGTGGTCGGGCGACAGGCAGGTGGTCTCGTCCACCAACTTGACGATTTTGGTGAGATTGATGAGGTTCCTGTTGCGCTCGGCGACATAGCGTCGTTGGCTCCGCTCAGGGATAAGTCGGTATGGGTCATCTCGGCGTTCAGTCTCGCGTCTGCCCGCCATGTAGCACCGTGCACAAAGTCCATGAGCGACTAGTTCTCGTTCTTCGCCGCAGTTCATGCAGCTATCGATTTTTCGCATAATTTCTCCTTTGGGCTGGTTGCCCTACCTTCCGAGTTCAAACACACGTCTAGTGCTGCTTCCGACGGGGTCTTTCGTCCGCCGAAGCCCTACTTCGACTGCTGGTCGGTCTATCCCGAGGGAGCGGGCACGACCCACGCCGCGTCGCCGGTCCTGCTCGCTCTCTCAGTCAGCGATTCAACGCACTCTAAGAATGAGGCTTCTGACATTCAAATAGAATTCCCCGAACGGGGATTCACCTGTTTGGGGAAGCACTACCCTAAATGGGGAGGTGACAAAGATTGGTTGAGGTATGAGCGAGATTGGAGACTAAATCCCGAGGCACCATCTGAGGAGTTTGCTGCGATTATCGACGTTCGCCTTGAGCATCATGTTGTCGAGGTGCTTCTTGACGGTTTCGTGTGAGATGCTCATTTTGGAAGCAATTTCTTTGTTTTCGAGACCGCACATCAAACCGCTGGCGACATTCTGCTCGCGGGGCGTCAATTTACGTAGGTTCTCGCTCGGCAGGACAAAAGAACGCAAGGCTGTTCGCGCCCCGCCCGTCTTGCCGCCGCCAATGTGGCCGAGAAAACACCAAGCTAGATGTCGCCGAATTCTGCGTTCCTCTAAGAAATCCCAAGACGGGCTTGCGATTTTGAAGTTAACGCTTGTGCGCCGGGTGAATCGTCGTACCATTTCGTCGCCGAATTTTCGTGCTAAGACTTCAATCTGGCGTGACTGTGCTATGTATTCCCGAATGGGGGAACTGCTCTTGGGCGAGGCTTTCCGGTCCTTCCCGGCAGTCCTAGCTTCGCGTCGTGCTTGCACCAGTGGTTTCCGTCCTTGAATTCTCTGACGGAACTCACGCTTTGGCCGAATCTTTGCTCGAATCACGGGTCACCCTGCAAACGCGATTGCATCTCCAATATGAGTGAAAGGCGCGACAGAGGCCAGAGCGTGGTCGTTTTCGGTACCCGATGGGTAAATCGACGAAAGTCCCTCCGGGCCTACCCGTGCGATGCGGCTCAAATCTTTCTAGGATGGAGATTCTCGTCACCTAGTATTATTCTGCATGGGCATCCTCCACACCTCGACCTTCGACCGGGCGATGCTGCCCGCTCTCGCCGGTGCCGTGTTCTGTGTGGCGTCCTTCCCGCCCGTTCAAGGAGTGCCTTCTGTACATCGGGTCACGGCTTTAGGCTTGGGGGTAGGGAACGCATGGGTAGGAATCTCCTGCAACCCGACCATGCTCCCCAGAAGACTCTGGACCGTAGAAGGATTCAACAACGTTCATAATCCTGAACTCATCCGGGCGGCGCTTCCGGTGCGCCCCCTCGTCAGAGAGTTCTTGAAGCGAGTGGTTGTGCCAATCTTAGTGGAGCGGTACATTGCTGGCCTGAATCGGGGCGGACTTCCGACTCGCACGAAAGGGGCATTGTGATGTCGTCAACCAATCGCTGCGCGACTTACGCCCGCGTTTCAACCGATAAGCAGAGTGCCCTGTCTCCCGCTGACCAAGTGCGTAAATGCAAAGAATATGCCAGCGTGCACGCTCTGACCTTTTTAGATGGCGACCATATCTATATTGACGAGGGTTTCAGCGGCACTGGTTCAGACCGCCCCGCGTTCCAAAGACTGCTGGCCGCTGCGAACTCGATACCAAGACCGTTTGACATCATCCTCTGCGACGACACGAGCCGGTTTTCCCGAAGTCTGTCGGAAGCCCTAAGCATAATAAACAAGCTGGCGTTTCAGGAAGTGCGAGTCATTTTTGTGTCGCAGGACATCGACTCAAGTTCTGAGCAGGCGGATGTCCAGATGACTGTCCACAGCTTGGTGGATTCCCTTTATGTAAAAGAGTTGGCGAAAAAAACGCATCGCGGCATGGAGGGCAGAGTCCTTCGTGGACTCCATTCTGGGGGTAAATGCTATGGGTATTCGGCTGTCCCATGCGGTGAGGGAGAATCGAAGCGCCTTGTGATTAACGAGCAGCAAGCGACTGTCGTGAGAAGAATTTTCCAAATGTCTGCTGGCGGTGCTTCTTTGAAAACAATCGCAAAGCAGCTTAACAGCGAGTGTGTTCAGCCTCCACGTTCACGTAAGGGGAGACGCAGTACTTGGTGTCCTACAGCCATCAGAGCGATGCTCAAGCGGGAATTATATAAAGGCGAGCGCATCTGGAATAAGTCGCAGTTTCGAAAATATCCGGGTACAAACAAGCGGCGGAGCAAGCCCCGAACCGAGAACCAGTGGACGCGCATACGACAGCCTGAATTGGCCATCGTTTCCGAAGACTTGTGGAACTCAGTGCAGATGCGACTGGATTTCTTCGCGGACAAGTGCAGAAGCCAACGGCCATTGGGATTGCTGCCTCGTTCGTTGACGAACGACTACCTTTTCAGCGGACTCTTGAAGTGCTCGGAATGCGGCGGCAACATGGTCATCTCAACTGGTGGCGGAACTCATCGCCACCCGAAGTACGCCTGTTCCAATCGGATAAATCGCGGCACGTGTTCGAACGACCTATACATTCGACGGGACGAATTGGAGGAGGAGCTTCTTCGCAACCTACACATTGAAATCCTGCAACCCGAGGCCATCGAACTAGCGATTGCTGAATTTGGCCGTCAACTTAGTTCATCGCTGGCGAGCATCTCAGGTGAACTCGTCCAGATGCGGCAACAAAAGGAAAAACTGGAAGGCGAGATTCAAAATTTTATGGCGGCCATCGCCGAACACGGCCACTCGAAATACATTCTTGGAGAGATTGCTACACGGGAGAAAGAGGTTGCAGCCATCACAGACCGGCTGCTGGCCGGAACACCCGCCTCAATCCAAGCACAAGTCGAAGAGGTGCGATTGCAGGTCGAAGAAGGGATTTCCAACCTCCGCAACTTGCTCAACCATAAGGCACCTCTCGCCAAGTCTGAACTGCATCGGCATGTCGATGAGGTGCGGATGTCGCCCGCAAGCGACGGCAAGAACTGGTGTTATCTTGCGGAAGGAGAAGTGGATTTGCTCGGGAGTGATTACAGTGTGGACTCAAGACGCCGGATGCTGGACCGGCGTCTTGAGGTGGTTGCGGGGGCCTGCAACCATCCGAATTGGTTGGTACTACCCTTTTGTTTTGATTTGATGCGGAAAGCCGCCTAGTGCATGTGCGCCTGGGAGCGTACCAACCGCCTCCAACTGCTTTGTCGCTTTCTTTGTGTCTTCATTAACTTGGGGGATTTGCTTTTCGCTCTAAGCTAACCCCAATAAGTCAAAGGACATCGCATTCCGCCACACTTTTTGGCACAGGGAGTCTACCTGCTTCCCTCGTCTCCACCTTGATGTGAACCGAATTCTGCCGAAGCAGGCGCGCTCCGTCGTTCCTTTGTGGCGAATCGGGCACAGCAGCGCACCTGCCTCATGGGGCGATGTCAACCTGCGTGAAGCTGAATCCGAGTCTGACGTCCTTGTTGTGACACAACTCCAAGGTTCTACAATCGCAACGTGCTAAAACAAGAATTTTAAGGCCACCTGTGAAATCCGAGACGGTGCTGATTTAAGGACTTTCCCAAACGTTGCATCATCGACATTTCCATCCACCGACCCGTTTCCATAGAACTGCGCATGGTTGAATGTGTTAAACGTCTCGAACCGGAGTTCGAGTGATTTGCTCTCGGTTAGTTTAGTGACCTTATGCAAGGCGATGTCCCAGTTGTTCACGCCAGGCCCGTAGAACGGCCGACGCGGCGCGTTCCCTTGTGTCCCCAGAG
>Ga0335072_10002313_pt1 | contig 29689 bp, 36 predicted proteins | sample Lox_Sample_21_FD_206725 | JGI IMG/M metagenome (GOLD analysis project Ga0335072, IMG submission 206725) | Soil microbial communities from Loxahatchee National Wildlife Refuge, Florida, United States - Lox_Sample_2.1 | ecosystem: Environmental > Terrestrial > Soil > Wetlands | place: USA... | reverse complement strand
AGGCATATTTTCACCAAGAAAACTTGCTATGACTTTTCCGACATCAGTCTGTAAGCTGCAAGAAGATTCTTGTACTAGCGTACCGTTCAACAGTGTGTCTTGTCCTTAGCCTGACCTGAGTAAGTTGGCTACGGGCATAACCACTCCCTACCCTCAGTAACTTGAGTGCTGTCCTTTATATCGGCCACTCGAACGCCATTTGTATACGAAGTGTTCAAGTGGAAGGTTTGGTCCTCGAATGAGTGTATCACTCTCAATAAATTTCTTTGACAGGATCTTCTTAGGGGCGTACCAATTCAACCTATCATCTTTCCATTTAGACATTCATAATGCCCACCATTTTTCTGATAACATCGAGGGAGAGATTGCCATGGTCTTTCAGAACTGTCATAAACTCTCCCTTTTCAAGCAGAGCTTTGATGCGTTCTTTTATTTGTGCAATCACATTCCTGAGATTCTTGTCCGGTTCAATGGCATTGCTATAAATCAGATGTGTGCTTTCTGAAAAGGTTAGGCTGTTCCACAGAGTTGCCACAGCAGCTTTATCCTTGGCCGCAGCCAATAACCTAAGGAGTTGGATGTCATATTTTTCCGCCGCTATGTATACCTTGCTATTCACCAGCACCGGATCGTCCGACTTATGTGCAGAGGCAGAGGGAGTGAAATCAATAAAACTAGAATAATCCGAGTCTTTCCAAGCTCTCGGGTTGGGATACCATCTCTATCTTCGTAGTCACCGGAATAGAGAAAGGCGATCAACCGGCTTATAGAGCACGCATCGTCATCCTCCAGGACGATCTCTCGAGTGATCGCATCCTAACAGCAAATCAGTTCCAGGTGTCACAGAAATGGTAAACTAAATCACTTGCAACCTTGAACTCCCCATGGGACCTTGGAGTGCATGCAGACAATTGCACAATGCACCAAGAAGATGCGACCCTGGCATCTGATGCCAAGGTCTGAATATTTCCCATTTTTCAGAAGCCTCAAGTCAGTCAGACAGTCAAGTCAGAAAGTACAGTAAATATCAGTTATTTACCTCGTAGTGGATGGCACCAGATATCCCATGATAGCCTCACTCTTTTTAGTTTCCATGATCGGTCCTGTATAAGTCCTTGACAGTCACAATTGCTTATATTCTGGGAGGTGTTGAAAAATCCAGCAATCAGAGTAAATTCGCTCACTCCAGACCGCACAATTTGTGGCACAGGTTATAGCTTTCTTTTGAAGTGAGGCGGTCAAAGATATGAGGCCTTTGTCAAAGTGCCTCGGTTAGAGACACACGCTCCAATTGGTTGGCAAAAGTAGTACGGGTTTATGCATGGAGTTCGTAGAGTTGGGCAGAAAGTAGCGTTACACCTAGAGATTGCTTAGCTAGATCACCTTAAACTTTAATGCCACACTTCTAGGCAATCTTCTATGTTTTTTGCACAATTAAGCTACGAATAATTCGACTTAGTAAGAAATGTGAAATAATATCACGGCAAAGGGTCGTACGTTCTACTTAGCCCCTAGCTGCGGTGGAATACATTTTGTGAGAGCATCGCATTGTTGAAGGTTCTCAACAAGGTATAGTGCCAGACTGTCGGTCGAGGTCCCTAATTGGGCACTAAAGTAACACTAATAAGTCACGTGATCGCCGGAGCATTTCCGTAGTCTGAATAATGGCTTCCAACACTGAAGAGGGACGATTCTCCATCTTCTCCTGCCAGCCACGAAAGATAGTCAGGACCACAACTGCTGTCTTGGCCAAAGATGATCCCATCAGGTCAGTGGAGGGGTCAAGGGGTGTCTGCTGCCACCCGCTCTGACGCTCCCGCTGACAGCGCGTCAAACGTACAGGCAAACACGCCTAATCCTAGACCAAATCTTCAATCCTGTCAATTCTGCCGCAAACGCAAGATTAAATGCGACAAATTAGAGGGAGGCTGCTCGCAATGTTTAAGGGCTCAGAATGAATGCGTGTACCCGGCCTCTCAGCGGAAAGGAAGACCAAGGAAGGCGGGCACCAATCGTCCTCCCCCGGCCCCCACTCCTCGGGAAGCAGAGTTGTTGAAGGAAATACGGAAATTAGAACGACTTATTGCCAATTTGACTGGGCAAAGTCCACCGGAAGGCCTCAAAGGAAATATCGGTGCTATGGTAAGAGAAGTTGGACGGCCAATTCCTTGTTGGTGCTCACACAAGCAGGATCACCTTGATGATGATGAACCATCCCGGACACATCTGGGTCATCTCGTAGCAGGCAAGCCCTATTTGGATGACACATTTTGGAGCAGCCAAGTAAGTAACAGTCCTCATCTACGCTTTGGGCGTGATCAAGTTGAGTGACCCTTAGTGCAGCTCACAACAGACGTCCCTGGAGACTCGGACGACGAGAGCAATGAAGAATATGAAAATGAAAATGCCTTTAATTCTGCACAAGCACGTTTTCCAGAAGTATTTCCAGCAAATTTTATATTTGATGTCGGCCAGATCGCAAATCTTAAAAACTTTCATCCTCCCCCATCACAGGTTCAGATGTACTGGAGGCTCTATCTCGAGAATTGTGAGGCCATAATACGGATCTTTCATACCCCGACAACCAGCAAAATTGTTGATCAAGCGCAGGCGGATTTAAATGGCCTAAGCAGAAGTAATGAACTTGTCATGTTTGCGATATACTTCGCTACCATCACGGCTATGAGCCCGGAAGAAGTCCTTACGAGACTCGGGGGTGACAAATCAATGCTCCTATCACAGTACCAGACGGCTGTGCAAAAGGCAATGGTGAATGCTGGGTTCTTGAACACTCAAGATTTAGCAGTTTTGCAAGCCTTTGTGCTGTATCTTGTATGTTTCCCCGGCAATGTCTTGTGTTCAATTTTTAACCTACCAAAAGGTTTCTATTAGGCACAACGATGGTGCAGCAGTATGGACAATGACCGGCTTGGCAATTCGAATTGCGCACGGCATGGGAATCGATCGAGACGGAGAACTTTTCAAGCTGAGACCTCTAGAAACAGAGCTTAGGAGACGAGTCTGGCACCAGATCTCACTTCTTGATCTGCGTGCATCAGAGGCAAGAGGCACGTTCCCAACGCACCTGTCGTATGACACAAAATTACCGTTGAATATCAACGATGGCGATCTGGATCCGGAGACTAAATTATATCCTGAACCCAGAGTTGGGCTTACTGAGATGAGCGCCTCACTTGTGCGGTTAGAATTCTGTGAGATTACAAGACGTCTACATAAAACTAGTTCTATGGACGACAAGGAGAAGATGATTAAGGAGTTTTCACAACGTCTAGAGACGACATATATACAGTACTGTATGGAAGGAGGACCGCTTGAGCGTTGGTGCGCAACATTTGCGAGGCTTATCATGAAAAGAATGGTATTGATGCTGTTTAAAAGAGAAAAGAATCTCTCACCAGAGATAAGGGAACGTTTATTCTACACATCTATTGACATTATTGATCTAGCGAACCAGCTACGAAAGGATAAATACGCAAGGAGGTGGGACTGGCTGATTCGGACATATGTGAGTATTCCCCTCCAGTACTTCACTTATCTCCTACCACAATCCATTCCTCGGATTCCGAAGAGCTTATATTTATCAACTATGTGATGTAGATGCAATGGCACGCCCTCGCCGTTGTTCTTAGCGAACTCACAGAGCAACCACCTAGTAGCGTGACCGAAAAGGCTTGGAATTTAATCGACGCGATCGACTGGGAAGAGCCTGAAGATCGAGCCGGCAGGATTCTCTCCCAATCTATCAAAAGGATGCTAGCCAAAGCTCAAGTTCACAAAGAGGCTCAAACCAATCCCCCACACGCTAACCTGGGACATACTGAACACGTAATGCCGCCGCAAGCTGAGCCATACTTCAAAGCCCATGGTGCCTTCGATCCAGCTTTGCTAGGGCACAACTACAACGCGCCGACTAACTTCGTCAATATGGAAGATCACCACCCTCCGCCATTCTACATGGGACAAAGCATTTCACCGCATGATATGAGCCAGGAGCAGCCAGGAGCGGATTGGTATTTCGACTCCGGCGCTATCCAGCCGTTGCAGGAGCAGGAACCGATGGTTTTCAACACCGAGTATTGGAAAGGATGGGATATGGTTAGGGACGATCCAATGCACCGCGGGACCGGATAGCAGGGACTGGCTCGGGTGTTTATACGGTGGATATTTGGCGTCAACTCGGCTTCATATATTTCTCTTGTAAAGTTGCTGCTGGAGTAACGGCTATTGTCTATAATTTAGGTTGGGATAAAAATGGGTGGTCATTAAGTCTCGCGGAACATAACACATAGACACGCCATGGCGCTCCGGTTTTCGGGCTTCTCAGGTTGTGGATCTATTTTGTGGATATATTATATCTAGCCTCAACGCGTATCTTACGCATTGGTTCTTAATTCTCAATTATGGACATAGTTTACCTAGCTACGGCAATTCCAACCTCTGTCCATAAGTAAAATGCAATAAGCAGTCACTGCTTACATATCATTAGCAAAACAATTGAGCAGGCTAGGGCATCACTTTACCTTCTCAATCTGATATGCTAAAGTGTCTTCCGGAGAGTTATCGCTCATCCATTTCAACTCGAGAATATCTTTCTTGCTCTAATATACTATTTGAGCTCCTGAATAGGGTATGTAAAGCTATGGCGCCAAATACCTGCCTTGTCTCGTTCTCTCGGTTACAAACTCTGTTTACTGATAGTTCCATGGACTGGCCCGTTGATAAGTAACCGTTGTTGTCGATATCTTCGTTGCCATTCGTAATGCGACTGTCGCGCGGATATCCGGCCTCGTTCAGTTGAAGGTGGTTTGACAATGGAAGCTCGGCTGGCGATTGAAACTTGTTACATCTAGTGCTACCTCGAACGTCATTGTTGCGATCGAAAAGCTTTGCTGTGCAGGCACACAGGTTGATGCTGGTACCCAATCAAAGGGCAACCAGGTGTGAGAAGACCACGGCCCTTCTCCCAACGTGTCTCTTTAACCATCCCGGAGGGAAGGGATGGTAGTGCTGGGGCGCTATGGCAAGCTGAGGCACCTAGGGCATTCTTACTCTCCCACCGATGCCGAGGAAAGATTTAGAGAAGACCCATCAGCAGTAGCAGTCGTAGACGATGCCACCTCTCCATCCACCTCAAGCCCAGCCCTCTCCTTCCCCTTCCCCTTCTCCCCATCCATACCACCCATCTCCACATCCCCACCATTCACAGCGACATTACCATCCTCTGTAATCTTCACACTCTGCAAATAAGTCCCCTGCTGTTCACACTCCGCACAAAACCACTCCCCTGCAGGCACCCCTTCCAACCCCACACACGGCGTATGAAACTCCCCCTCACATCCCCTGCACCACAATAGCTCATCCCCACTCTCCTCGACCCTCCGCCCACAAACTCTGCAAGGTCCATAATCCTCCTCTTCACTAAGATCGGCCAATCTCACCGTCTCTTCCAGAATGAGGAACTCGCGCTCCATAACCTCCGCCCAATTCTGCACATTACCCACCTCTTTCAGCTTCCTCGCCGCATCATCCGCGATCTTCTTCAGCTTATCCGTCTCCTTCGCCAGCGCCCTAGTGCTGTCTTGCAAGTCGGTGATCTGCTTTTCGACAGCCGCGTTGTTGGCGTGGAGGTTTTGGGCCCGCGATTTGAGCGTGCTGTCGAGGTGGGAACCGATGTTGTGCATGGAGGCTTCGAGAGCGGCACGCGCTTCGGCGATTTGGCGGTCCGTCGCGGCGACGCTCATGGTGTGGGATTTGGGTTTGGAGGAGGAGGAGGAGGAGGCGGTGGGGGAGGTGGTGGAAGCGGCAGGTTCGGGGCTGGTAGTTGACATGGTAGGTTTGTGGGAGAGGAGATGCTATTTTGTTATGCTAGAGGGGATATACTGATTACTGGAGAGCTGAGATGTTGATCTTGGGTGGCTGCGCAGAAATGAAATCATGGTGGAGGTTTTTGAGCCTCGAGCGTGAAGCTTGTCAATGCATGCGGGGTGAAGCTCCTCATGCTAAGAGGGTGCGTTAGCGAGAAAACCTCCTGATCTCATGCATGAATAAGCTATCACTCCACGCCATACGTCGGTCATAACAAAGCCTTCATTATAGGTCAATCGTGTTCACTAAAAACCGCAATATTTTGGATGGTCTTTCCATGATCATAGCATTCCCTGGACCTTATCTGAAATCTTGCATGCAAATGCAAGTGGTAAACAATGCCATGATTCCCCACAAATACACGCCCAATTATCCCACTGACATTTTTTACTTGCGAAGTTGGCGTTGGTAGAAGGCCAACTCTTCTCCCTCCAGGATGTATCCATCAACACGGCCACATTGGCCTGGTCTTGAGGCAATGACTGCATAGAGACGACCAGCTTCGAACTGTTTCTCCAAAGCGGGCTCAACCTTACCCTGGGCTGCAAATCGAGTAGCGTGCTTCTTCTCTACAGCCTTGCTCTTCTTCTCCGGCTCAGTAACCTCTTGTCCTGCCTTCTGTTGACGTCTTCGGCCCAAGCTCTGTCCATAATGTGCTTCATACCATTGACGGAAAGGAGCGGCATCAACTTGAACAACAGCAGATTTTGTGAGGGTGTTTGTTCGGACGAGTTCGTTGTTGGAAGGATGGAAAGCCACGACGATCACACGGACCTTTCGTGCGATACCCTCAGAACCCCATGAGAAGTTGCCCGATTCAAGACGGAGAGCACGGTATTTGCGGTTGCCACCACGTGTTCGCACGAGATGGATTCGCTTTGCGCCGATACGGGTATTGGCAGGCTGTCGGCCGGCTTCGAAGGCGCGCTTCTTCCCTGCAAATAAACAGGTTAGAACGTATGTAATTACATACGGGCCATCTACTACGCACGGTAATATGATCTCTTTGCACCAGAGGCAGATCGCTTGTGTCTGGAGTCCCGCGAGATACCCATGATGCCGGTTCTATTGTATGAGAACAAATTAGCAAATCTTCGATCTATAAGTGAGGAAAACAAAGAATTGGCAAGACGTGTGTTGGTAAGGCTCGAGTATGAAAAGTGCTAGCAGGTAGACACTGAGCTCATAAAAGCTATGCCGTATGACTCTTGTATTCTCATCCGCACAGAACTCCGTCACAAAGGCCCTTCTGATATTGGCTTGTCCTATTCTACATCGAGATGACGAGTCAGGCTGCTACTGCTCATGTAGTCGCGCCTTGAGAGTGTGTGTTTATGGCAGATTGCGCAATTAGACTTACCAGATAAATCTGAAGCTCACAGGTTAGTATAGTCGTGGGATGCGATGCCGTAGAATTGAATGACAGATTATATGCGGGTCAAAGCAAATATTGAAATGGTAAAAGGATTGTGCGCGCTAAAAAACCTAACTGAAGCGAAGTGGCTCAGGAATTTATGCCCTGTATATTAGGCAAAATACTGAGCCTTATCTTGGGAGATCAGTGAACGGGCCTATGACAAGCAAGATAATTCCGCTTACGATGTGATGTCGATTCTTTTCAGTAAGAATTTGTGATCAGAGCTTGATGCGTCATGACGTCTTCCTATGTCAACATGTTGTTGAATTACTTTAAATAAATCTTCAAGTCTTCCTCTTCTTCCTTTTCGTTGTAATATTTGCTTTCATCTTGATTTCGAAGGTCAGCCAGCCAGCATGTCTAACTCCAGCAGTGCCGAAATGTCACCTTCCACTCTCCCTGCAGAACCTGGCTCAAAAAAACGGCCAAATGCCACCAGGTCAAAATCAAAAAGAGAAGCTGCTCACGATGAGAAGCATAATGACCATGGAGATATCATAAGAGATATCATCATTGGCTTTGCTGATGGTCTCACGGTTCCATTTGCTCTTACGGCCGGCTTGTCAAGTCTAGGTTCCGCAAGATTGGTGATAATCGGTGGTAAGTACACTTCATATTCATGAGACTCTGAGTGTTCTTTTTGTGGCGAAGTTCTGTTGCCAAAATTGGACATCTGACCGCGTTTAGGTCTTGCTGAGTTGTTTTCTGGGGCCATCTCAATGGGTCTTGGGGCATACTTGGCATCAGTGACTGAAAGAGACCATTACATCTCTGAGGAGAAGAGAGAACGAGATGAGATCCAAACTAAGCCCGAGGATGAGCGGGAAGAAATCTATGAAATACTGGAAAACTACGGCATTAATCGGGATGCCAGCAAGTCCATGGTGGACTGCCTTTGTCTTGATCCAGAGAATTGGGTCAGAGTAAGTAGAATCTGCCATTTTGGTGATTTCGAATATTAATTCTGTGTAGTTTATGATGGATTTCGAACTTAAGCTCGAGAAACCTAATGGTTCTCGTGCATGGATCTCAGCTGCAACTATGGGTGCGGCCTACTTTATTGGTATGGCTTATCATGCTACAACATCCTGCATTCCGTCTAACACTTTTCAGGTGGCTTGATCCCCATGATTCCCTACTTCGCTATGACGAATGTTACCCATGCACTCTTTGTATCTATTGCTGTCACTGTTGTAATACTTCTGGGCTTCGGGTTTATCAAGAACTATGTCACTATCAAGACGAGGAGGGCTGGATTTTATGGTGCTGTGCAAACTCTACTCATTGGCGTTCTGGCTGCGGGAACGAGTTATGGGATAGTAAGAGGTCTCGACTCGCGGAATCCTGTCGAAACTTCCTGTTGAAGGATGATTCATGATGAGACATGTTCATTAGATAAGCCACAATCGGCAAGGCTCTACCAAATACAACTCAAGATGAACTGTACCTGTTTCTCCACTGTGTCAAGAAGAGCAGTATGTCCACGCCTGTCTGCCCAGCATAGCTTGTCGGATATACACAGGAGGAGTCTAGCCTGTTGTGGACTAGCGCCCGGACCCGAGCTTAGCCGCCACCCGCCCAGAGACCCTCTTGTGGTACGTAACGCGTATCGTAAGTGTTTCCTCCATACGGTTCACAATTGAGTATCGTTTCGTATTCTGGACAGTCTCTCGTTGCTACATCCGTTCTCTCCCTTTATTTTAATAAGCAGGGGGATCAGAGATTTGAGTGACATGTGATGATGCAACCTTTTTTCTTGTTCGATGCCGGTAGGTTGGACCGAAAACGGAAGGCACATTCTTGAGTGGATCTGTTCGTATACAAACTTCCCGTAAGTTGTATAATAGGCTCCAGTTTCACTGGTGGGCCCGATAGATTGCCGCCTGACATCTGTCTGAATGGAGGGGCTGCGGCATTGGTGGCTGTGATAGCCGACATTGCTGTTGAAAACGTCTCGCAGGACCCAATCGGCGTGCAGTAGAACAGCACTAAAACGGAGGGAGGATCCCGCGCAAGTCGCCTGCGCCAGCTTATCCTCCCCGCATATATTCCCTTCTCTTCTCCCGTTGAAAGTCAGCCGAGTACACTCAACGCAGGCGTCCTGATCGATATAACTTAGGAATGAGTCAACTCCTTAGTACCATCATCGTTTTTCATGAATATTCGTTTATCACTTGTTATCAAATTGCTGTTTGAAAACCAGTACGACTATAGTCATGGATGGTGGGACCCTTTCGCAAGCATTTTCACCAAATCTAGGCTCCAAAAAGGAATCCTCAATCGAGTCGCCATCTAAAACTGCGATTCTTACTCCCTGTCCCTCTCCAGCTTCTTCAGTTGGTACACCAGTTGCAAATAATCTTAATGCTCCAGCATCCACTCCTCAAACCTCTGTGGCTTCCTCAACTACGAAGCGCATCATAGCTATACCACATACTGCCTTGGCCAACCCCCCAACTTCCACGATGTTCACATTCTCTGCGGGCCTTTCTAATCCCTCTTCAAAGTCGAAAGACTCTCCCGTCCCTTCTATCGAACTTCCAGGATCTTTGCCTGCTGGATCACAAATTGGAGAGGCCCTAACGACCCTTCCAGTCCCGGGTCCATACTTTGGCACCCTTGATACTCTCAAAGAAGTCAACCGGAGTTCTCCTGAGTACGAAAATACTACATTTCGTTTTGGAGAAAGCAAGGAACCGTCCCCTTTCACATTTCGCAAGATGCATAACGCAACTCCAGAGCCTTCCCAGACAGCAGAGCAAAGGACATATCGTTCAGGAGCTGCAGAGCTGCCGGATGATTTATCGATGCAGCAGCTGGCTAAAAAGTTGGCGAGTGGTAATCTCAACGGCACGTCCTCATCGATGTCCAGTAATTCTGGTACGTCGCATCTAATGCCAGGCTCGAACACCACACGCGAAAGAACGGCACGCGGCAGGTACGATGTGAAAGATGAAAAACCACCGAACGAACCATATTTCAATGAGCAATTTCAAAAGGCCCTTCAGAAAGGGAAACAGATTGCTGGCAGAATCAGGGATACGCTTCAAGCATGTGAACTAGCCGAAGACCGGGAATCGCACATGTACAGTATAATAGAGACCGCGACTGAGCTGCACCGTTTTGATGCTCCAGCTGTTTGCACGATTGGAATTGTGGGAGACTCTGGCGTTGGTAAAGCAAAGAGCTATCTACGTTCGAATCTCAGTAACTGATCTCAACGTGTAGGAAAAAGTAGCTTGATCAATTCTTTGCTGGATGAGGCAGACCTTGCACGAACAGTAAGCTCTAAGGTTTTCTCGTCCTTGCTATCATAGTAACTGTACATGCAGGCTGGTCTGGGCAGAGCGTGCACTAGCGTTGTAACTGAGTACCGCAATCGGAAACAAGAGCACACGGCAAAGTACACCGTCGAAGTCGATTGTATGACAGAAGAAGAAATTGACGAACAATTGCGTGAACTTCTTTGGAGTTATCGACAATTTTATCTCTATGATCTTGACGACAAAGGTGTCAGTGCAGATGAGCAGAAGCATTTGCAAGAGCAATCAAAGCTAGCATGGGATACCTTGCATGCCGCGTTCAGTTCGAAAGGGATCTTAACTGAGGAGTACTTGCAAGATCCTAGTGATGGAGCAGAAGAAAAGATCAAGGTACAGCTTAAAACATGGACAAAGGAACTGCAATGGCCGGTAGAAATAGAAAAGGGTGGATGGCTTGGCACCGCAGACAGTGCCGAGGACTGCAACATACAGACGCAGCGCTTTTTGAGCGGAAACTTATGGCCTTTTGTCAAGGTCATCCGGTACATTGTTTCATCGCCTTCAAGAGTATCCTCAGACTGACTGCCAGAGTATAGGATTTTTCTCAGCTCCCAAATTCTCAAATCTGGAGCTATTCTGGCCGATCTTCCTGGTACCGTCTTCCCCGAACCAAAATTTTGTTCGGAAACACTGATAATTCTAGGCTTTCATGATTCTAATCAAGCCCGAGTCAAGGCGGCCGAGGCTTATATGTACAACTGCGATGAGATTTTTGTTGTGGCAGAGATCGGTCGTGTTAACACAAACAAAAATGTTGAAATAATTCTTCAACAGAATTTAGGAAACAATCTGAAAAGCGGAAGGCCTTCTCAAGGAATTGCCTTGGTTTGCACAAAGTCCGAGGTAATATTTCCAATATGCGTTTAGAATGAAGCAATTCTAACACAGTACAGGATCTTGATGAAGATGAAATCAAAAAGACCTTTTTCAAGAAGGGTCAGACTTCACAGGCTGAGAGAGTGGAGGACCTGGAGAAAGAGATTGACGATGCCGAAGCTAATCCCACAGAAGCTGGAGCGCTTGTTAGAAGAGATCAGGCGCAAGATGAGTTAGTATTTCGTGTCGGCATTTTGATGCATCCTGATGATCGAATTACAGGTTGAATTACTTGTACATGACAGCGCGCAACGAGTACATCAGTAAGATAGTGCGAGACACACACACAAAACGATTTCCCAACAGATCGCTCTCCATATTTTGCGTCTCCAACAAGGCATATAAGAAGAATCGTAGACGCATCGGACCACACGACATACCAATGAGGGGAAGCGGGATACCCGCACTACGGAGTTACTGTCATAAAATTCCAGCACGAGCTCAATTCCGCATTGCGAGTCATTTTCTCGATGTCAGACTGAAGGATCTTATACAGAGAGTTCAATTGTGGCTTACAGGAGCGTCCCAAGAAACAATGCCAAATGATAAAACGGTCTCAAAGTTGATGGATGGGCTTCAGAATGACCTCCAAAATGTGAGTCGACATATGTCAGGGTTGATCATCTGAAGCTGATATTTGCTAAGGATATATCCGATTATTTCTTGACGGCAGCAGAGCGACGGCAAACTGTTGCAGAGGATGTGGTTTTTGAGCCTATGAGTAGTATATCACATTTGAATATTTGGAAAGATTCTTACATACGTTTCATTTAGGCAAAAAGGTCGAAAAATGGACCAAAGCTGCACTAGAGGCCTCTGCAATGTGGTCGTCTGTAAGTGTATCTCTAGATTGACCAAAACATGCTAACGTTAGGTAGTACCATCATAGTATGTATATCGTACCAAACGTGGATAAACAGCTTGACTAACACACATATGAAGCCCAGATCGCAGCATTTTGCCGCAATTACGGATCTTGGGGAAGCCCCCAAGTTAAATACACAGAGTGGAACTTGGAGCTCATTGAATTGATGGTGGATGACATGTCCCGGTGGTGGACCCCCCTGAATGCCGGTTTTGAGGAAACTATCGATTACATCAAAGACGCAATTAATACAGAAGTGGATAAGCTAGCTGTTGGAGTAAAAGGCAAGAGATAACGTAAAACGATTATTCCAAGCGTATACTGAATCTAAGTAACAGATTTCCATGGCGCACCACTCTTCGCTGAGGCTATCGAAACAAAACTCCAGTCCGCTGCATATAAATGTTCGGATATCAAAAGGAAATTGGATCACAAGCTAGAGTAAGGTTTCCTTCCTTTATACAACTAAATATGCCCTTTATCGCACTGCTAAACCTTCATTTTTAACAGCTCAGTCAAGCGTGACACTACAGAAAACCACCGAGGCTCCTTCATTTATGAAGAGACGCTTCATGCCTACCGTGATTGCGCAATGGATAGTGGTACGTAATTCCGCATATCTAAATTTTGTAAAATGACTAAAAAGCAACATATAGGCACTGGAGTAACAGCTAGGCGCTTACGGCGTCTACAACAAGCTATCGGCTCTCCCAGAAGGCCTGTCCTTTTCGTCGCCATTCGCAACCGTGTTATGAGAGCATTAGAGGCAGTAAGCCGCCAAATCCACAACGATCTTCGAGAAGAGGTGGAGCAGATATTGAGGCAAATTGGTAATGATATTGAGATGTTACGCGGGACAGAAGCGCAGATGTTGGCTAAGAACGGAGATTTTCTAGACAAGCTGGGTGAAGTCGTGACAGAATTGGAGGCTCAGATGATGATAATCGCCGAGATGACGGCGGCTGTGAAGGACGAGGCTGAAAAGAATAGCTATCTCTGAAACTAAAAGCCCTAACTATCGTCCTAATATCTACTTAAGCCAGGCAATGAGACGTCAGATCTGTACATCGAAAGTTTCATGCTATTTGTCAATCGCCAAGGCAAACTCACTACAACTCCTTGGATACTAGCAAGGATTAAGCCCACGTGTCGTGCAATAATATGCCTTCTTTGACATTAAACAGCAGACAAAACGGCCCACTAGTAGGCCGAGTAACAAATGGTGGGGGCTCATGTGGATATCAAAAAAAACTTCCATATATCATGGACCAATCCGCATCCTCCGAAATATCCTGGATACGAGAAAGCGGGGAAGCACAGATACAGCTCTCACGTAGTAATCAAGCTTTGAATTACTCCGGGTTTAGAGTGGTAACTGGTATCACTAATACTGAAATTCATAAGGCTGTGCTGTGCGGTGTTCGGCTTCTAGAGTGGGACGCCCGAGCCTTTAGCTCTACATTATCTTTAGTGGGTATAGGCGAACTGAGATGGCGGACTCGCTAGGCATAACCAACTCCTCCGAAGCCAAAAACCGTACTTGTATCCTTGCATAGCGCTGTACAGCGCAATATAGCGCAATATAGCTCGACCAGTATCGGCATTACGGTGCAGCCATATGAAAGAGTAAGAACGCCTAGGTGCGGACTCAAAAGGCCCGAGCTGCTACCTACCGTACAGCGATCCTTAATAATGCCATCTGTTGTACCCATTCTCATCCATCTCATACAGAGCCTGTCCTCGACCGTCCGAGACGTAGTTTTGGTTTTTATGTCGGCATTTGACGTTGAGATCTCTATCGTGCGAGATCTATCACGCCACCCCGCTCACCCCACACCCTGCAGCCTTGTAAGGCTTGGATGCACAGTGAGGCTGCGCACGTGCTTGCCGATAAGGCCCCCTTCAAATTAATCCCCCGCAACAATTTGCTTTCGAGACCGGGCACAATAACGGAGTCTGCGTCTCCTTATAGCAAGCGATGTCATCAGGGATACAGACGGCCAAGTGTTTTCTTGTGTTCGTGCCGTTCTTTGTGTTGGCCGTTTACTCGGGGAGTATCTATGACGATTTGCAAAGCAACTATGTGCCGGATACAGTGCCTGCGGTGAAGATAATCAAGGCAGGACAGGGGATTACGGCTGTGATTGTGAGTGGGCTCTATCAGCTTTGTGGGGAGGGAGAAGGGGAAATTTATGATTTTTAAGATGAGCTGCGTATTTCGCACCTGCAGAATGCTAATTGGGACACAGAGTAGTGTAGCACTGATATGGAACTTCTTCGAATTCGTACCTTCAATCCGTAAGAACTTCTTTTTGCGCATATATTCTGACTTGTGCTGATAGTGGCTTGTTCCTACGCCTCCAGAGTTGACCAGTCCAGGCTGCTTTCTTTTCGTAAGCTGTGTCGACTTTCTCATCGGAACACTCCTCATCTTGGCGGTTGGTCTACAATCTACTTATTTACCGCACACGCTCTCCAAGTGCAATGATGCGACTGAACTTGGGTTGGCTGCTCCGGGGAACACCACGAACTTGTTTCGGTTTGTAGGACAGTTGGACGATGACACACCCGAAGACATATGCGAGAATTATATGACAACTTGGATCATGGGGATTGTGTTGGGGTATGATAGCCGATCAGAATCGTTCTGATGCTTAATACTAAGCAACTGTTAGTTCGATTTCGCTGCTTAGCAGTTACGCATCACTTAAGGAGGCCCAACATCCACCATCAGGGCGATACGGACGTCGCCATCAGGGAGTCGACGTGATTGGCTGGTTCATTGGTCTTATCCCTCGATTCCTGAGGACTCCTGTTAAGTTTGCTATGCTCTGGTTAAGGAAGTGGCGCCGACGTCGGCCAACTCCTATAAAGTTCGAAAAAGCAAGCATGGAGATGGATAATTTGAGACCTGGTCCGCCTGAACCTCGTCCGTCATTTAACTATCAACCAAAGACAAATCCCAAATTATTGGAACTCCTCTCTTCCTATCCTATTATGACCGCAATCGCGGAAGGGTTGCATTATGCAGATCTGATCCAGTTGAGCTTGGTTTCAAAAGATGTTCATGACACCATATTTCCCCGATCGAAACCGGCGTCCAGCTCCAGTCTGAAGAAACATTGCTGTCTGAAAGGAGTGAGTACCGCTTGCTGGTGTTGTAGAACTCAGATATGTTCAGCAGGGCCCGCTCCAGCCACCCCTGGGAATCCTAAAGACTACTGCGCGACGTTCAAATACATGACTAAGACGGATACCATGGACCATCTCACTCATTGCACGCAATATTGTTCGAAGTGCTTTCGTACCAGGATGTGCCGCTCAGCCGGACCGCGCGAGTTAAGTTCACAATGCAAGTGCACTGGTGAGAGAGGACCTTTTGGCAAGCAGTTATGCAGGTTCTGCATCAAGCTTCCAGAGAAAGTTGCCAAAGAAAGGGTCGAGAAGAAAGAGTATGAGGAAATGCTAGCCATTGCCTCCCGACAAGTGAATTGCGGTGGATGCTCAAAGAGATTGCCCAAAACGGGTGCTCGATGGTGGGCATGTAGTAGATGCAGGAAAGAATGTCGGAGTCCTTTCCATCCACAGTGGGCGGGAGGTGCACAAGTGTGATGAGATACTGTTTTATCATCATTCTCCTTCTGATATCGAGGCATTTCATCAAATAGGAGTTGCCAAAGGTGGGAATAGAAGGTCTACCTAATAGTACGCATATGGGGCTATTTCCCGAGTGAAATAGGTATGCAGCAGGCAAAGGCTGCATTGTAGCTGATATGACGAGCACATATGATGATACCTTTAGCGACATCCAGAGATATAGAGAACACAATGGACCATTAGGTCAGGTGAAATCTACCTTTTTGAATATACGTTGACAATAGTGATGACTTTTCCGAGTGATCGGATGAACTGCTTTCAGGTACGCAACGCACAGACCTTCTCCAGTTGGCTAGCTCCAGTCGGCTAGCATAGCGCTAACCAGATGATCGGGATCGTTCGAGTGGGAGTAACTTTTGGCGGATCGATGAAAGTTGATTGAATATTGATGATTAGATTGTATTAAGCGTCCTCGAATCTTATTACATCCGTCCACGACCTTCAATTCGCTCATATACCAAATTCTGTGCGAGACTGTTGGTTGATCACGCTATCCTTGGGACTTACCTAACGTGGGTGCCAGGGGTTCTTTATCTCTCCGCGAAGCTAAAAATTCAGGGGGGAATGGGTGAACCAAAGTTGCCATTTCAAGTCACCACACACAATCTCTTCATGCCTTACGGACGACACCTATCTTCGACCTCTTCATAGTCGAGCGCTACGAATGCGCCGTCAGCATGCCCTGGCAACCCTTGCCTCGAATCGCATTCGCCGTCGCAACTTATCCCTTCCAGGCCTCGTCACCTGCAGATCTGCCACTTGAACTCGGCGATGAATTGTACATAATTGAGGAGGGCGGGAAGGACGGAGCTTGGTTTCGTGGATACCTCATCGCGCCACCGTCGCTACTAGCCGGCCTGACGAGTGTAAAGGGCCAAACTCTGGAAGCTAGAGTGTTCTCAGGGATATTTCCAAGGAGTTGTGTGGAGGTCCGTGAAGTACTTGGGGAGGCGAACGAGATCAATGACGGCGAAGAAGATGCCAATGCATATCCGGATGGCTTCGCGAATGGCCTGACCACTCCTTCAGGCAGTGACGGCAGCGCGAACAGTCTCAATAAAATCGCAAAGAAGCTAGTGAAGGATGGAGAGGCAGAGAAAACTAGCAGTCGCTTGAAAGGTCAATCCAGTTTGTCAAATGGGGTTTCTACACCTCTTTCGATTGTTACGAAAAGAGACCCAAGTGGTGCAAAGCCTCCAGCACCAGTACCCATGCTCAAGATAGGGGATGAGACGCCTACATCCGCGTCGGAACCGCTGGTTGACGAGATTGCATCATGCTTAAGAGAATGGCATTCTACGAATTTACACGGGTTGCTACTATCAAGACAATATCCTTTGCTGGAAAAGATGACATCGTTAGTACGACGATTAGATCTGTCTAGACGCCAGTTTCTGCACAATGTTCTTACTAATCACGAATTGGATACACTTCGAGAAAAGACTGTGTGGGATTTGGTTAAGGGGAACAAACTTTTCAATGGCGAAGTCATAGTAAGGGATCCTGCGGAGCGTGGACGAGTACTGACAGGGGATGACTCGGCCGTCGAAATTACCAAGCTCCAGTCTATGATGAGTCTACTCGATGAACGGCCGCAACCAGCTATTGAAAATATAACCCTTCACCATCTCTTGATTGATGTGAAGACTTTTGTGGGTGGCTCAAATGACTCGACCACGTTGGTATTCTATCTAGCCTCAAAAAAGCCAGGAGCGACGGCGGTGGCACTGTCTGAAAGTTATATAGTCAATATTCCGGCCAATGGTAGTCTCACAGGTCTACCAAAGTCCGGTCAAATTCGCACTCTATTCACGGATCTCGGACCGGCAGATATAGGCGATACACCTTTTGCGGACACCGAACTTTTCTTGGTTGTGAAAGTAAGGCAGACTCAGCAGATCGTGGCAAGCAGAAACTCGGATTCAAGGGGTGGCGCAGCATCCCGAGATGATCTGCCACCGACCAATACACCCGACAAGCCAGTCTCTGCGAGTGGATCTAAGTCCGCAAGAAGAAGCCTGATGTGGGGGAGAAATCCGCAGCTCTCACGAAATTCCCCTATATCCAAACTGCAAACGGTATCTGAACAGTCAGATGCTTCCCTTGAAAGTCGCGATGGCCAGAGACCCACTACAGGTGGCTCTAGAGGTAATGGGGATCATGGAAAGGCAGCGAAGTTTAACCAGATGGTGATCAGGACGGTTGGCGTGGGAGCCATCAAATTGAACAGCATTATGAAGCAGGACGAGGAAGTAGAACAAGGTATAAGCTTGTGGTCACCGTCAACCCGGTTTGATGAAGAGAAGCCTGTTCATGGCGAGAGCTGGGAAGACGTAATTCGTGATTTGATGAAGAGCAAAACTGGCCGGTATGACAAGTTAGCAAAATCGGAGCGCCTTCAACTACAGCTCCGGCCATTTACAAGTCCCGACGCCGGGTCTCTGATCAAAGCCACTCCAACTCTTCTCTCAGACATTACTCGAACGAGTAAAATGGGGTTCTCTGGAGCACCGACGAAACCAAGATCAGACATTTACATTACGATCGACGAGGCATTCCTACCGCGCCATGCTTTGTTAAGTCGCTCGACTGGCTCGGCAGCTCCTGTCTCTTCCAATCTGGGCTCTAATATGCAGCTCACCATGGAGGTGCGGCGGCCTAACGGAGAGAGGATAGAGAATTGTATCTACACATCATCGAATAGTGAGGCAACAAGTACTTGGGAGTCAACTACTGCCGAACGCGGCACGTCATGGAACGAAACCATTCGCCTCGTTGTGCCAACAGCAGATGTTTCTGCTACTCATATCGTTCTGGCATTAGCTGACGTTCCACATCAGCCCTTTGCAATATGCCACATGCCTCTCTGGGATCAACAGGCATTCTTGCGTGATGGATATCACTCGCTGTTGTTATACAAGTATGATGATACATCATCTTCGCCTCATCCAAATCAAAACGGTAAAGGTGGTTATTTATGGCTCCGCTGGAGTGCCCGGAATAACGACGATATCTCCAAAGAGGAGGCCGTGACTGGCCCTATTGCGACCCTAAGGCTACAAACGTACCTCTGTAGTACTAGATTCTCTCAAGATAAGGTCCTGTTGAAGCTTCTCAAATGGAAAGAACAGCCTCCTGAAAGCCTGCCGGAACTGCTCAAACAAGTAGTGTTTGTTCCCGAAATTGAGATCGTTAAGCTGCTGAACGATGTTTTCGATGCTATATTCGGCATATTGGTGGATCATGCTGGAAATGACGAGTATGAGGATCTTGTTTTCAGTGCGCTGGTAACGGTTCTAGGCATCGTGCATGATCGACGATTCAACCTCGGCCCACTGGTTGACCAGTACGCAGATACCATGTTCAACTACCCCTTTGCAACGCCATGCTTAATTAGAAGTTTTACAAGGCTGCTTGCAAATCCTGCAGACCCAGAAGTATCAAGGAAGCTTAGAGCTACTTTCAAAGTTGTTCGTCATATACTCAAATTCATCACGCACGCTCGTGACCAGCAGAAGGTTAAAGAGGCTGGAATTGGAATCACAAGCACTTCTTCTGGTTTCTCACGAAATCTACGTAGCATCTTCAAAGCCCTAGACGAGTTAATGCGAAATACAGCTCCGATACTCGTTGGCAGTCAAACGCTTGCCGTTCAACACTTCCATACTTGGCTCCCTGAACTTACTGATTTGCTCTCGACGGAAGAAATCTTGCACATTGCAATCGACTTCATGGACTCGTGTTCATCAGTAAAAGGAAAACTTGTATTGTATAAGCTTATCTTGATCGTCAACTATTCACGTTTAGACCTTTTCTCTCAACCAGATCAGCGGGCAGCTTTGGCAGCTAATACGGTACGATGGATTGCGCCACACTGGGGAAAGACTTCTGAAGTCACTGAACAATGGCGTGACCAAGTAAGACTTTGTTGCTCGGTGCTTGCCACCCAAATTAGCATGTTGGGTCCAGAAGTGCCTGATCACATCCCCAAGATCATCGACTCCTATCTTGCAATCCAGGCCACGCCGAGACAGCCGAAAACTCGACTTTCTCTCCTCTTTCCAGCAACTTACCCTTTCCCAACCAAGCCGATATCTGGGAAGCCTGAATTTGATGAAGCTCTTGTGGAGCTCTCTGCAGTTCTATCTGCTATATCAACACTTCCAAGTGGTATGCAACTAGAGTTGGCAGAAGACGAGATGGCCACTCTTCTTGATGACACACTTCGTGTTCATCTTAGCATTCTGCATTGCGAGGCATTTCCAGCGTCATGGCTAAGTGTCCACATCTACCATCACAAATCTACAATGAAAACATTGCAATATCTTGCAGGGATACTTCTCGAATCTTTTCTTCCTAACCCTGATGATGCTGGATTGATGAACTATAACACTGAGCTATGGAAGATGTTTTTCATGACGCTCTTGAAGCTGGTCGGAAGCGATTCGCTTGCACTGGAGACTTTTCCTGAGCAGAAGCGCCGAGCTGTTTGGAAGATCGCAGGAGATGTACGAGAGCATGGCGCTGAGTTATTACGACGGACCTGGGAAGCAATTGGTTGGGATACGAGCGCGGATGAACGACATCGATATGGCTTGACCAAAATGGGAGGTTACCAAGTACAATATGTACCAGGACTTGTGGGTCCAATTGTTGAGCTCTGCCTAAGTGTCCATGAGGGACTTAGGCACGTGGCTGTTGAGGTCTTGCAGACTATGATTGCCAGCGAATGGAACATGAGTGAGGACCTCTCAGTTATTCAGACTGAAATGATTGATTGCCTTGATCAACTATTCAAGTCAAAACCTTTAACAGAAAGTATCTTGCAGAAACTTTTCATCAACGAGCTCCTGGATCTTTTTGAACCTCTTTCAATTATTCCTGACGACCCTCTTTATGCAGCACTGAGGGATCTGGTTGCAACGATTGATGAGTTCTTGGATCTACTAGTCGCAGTTCATAGCAGAGATGTTACTGGAGAAGCATCCCATTTGATGCACCGACTAAGGCTAATGGATTTCCTACGAGACATTCAAAAGGAGGAGATATTTATTCGCTATGTACAACAGTTAGCAACGCTTCAAGCGGATGCAAGAAATCTTACAGAAGCTGGCCTTGCACTGCATCTCCATGCAGATCTATATGACTGGGACCCAATCAGGATGCTACCTGCCTCGAGTGATCCAGAGTTCCCTGCTCAGTCACAATTTGAGCGTAAAGAGCGGATCTACTTCGACATGATCAAGTACTTCGAAGATGGCGAGGCATGGAGCAGTGCACTGGCAGCTTACAAAGAACTCCAGGTCCAATACGAAGAAAATGTCTTTGATTTCTCAAAGCTTGCGAGGACTCAGAGAGCCATTGCGACCATCTACGAAAGCATCGCCAAGAGCGACAAGATTGTTCCCAAATATTTCCGCGTCACGTATAAAGGGATGGGCTTCCCTGTGGGCCTCAGAGACAAAGACTTTGTATTTGAGGGGTCACCGACTGAGCGAACATCAGCGTTCACGGACCGTATGCAAGAGCAACATCCATCAGCGCAGATCATAACTACAGGTGATGTCGAAGACGTGGAGGGACAATTCTTGCAAATCTCACCACTCAGTCCCCATCGCAACCTCGATCATCACGTATTCCAACGAGCGAAGGTGCCCAATGTAACCCGTGAATATCTATTATCTTCTCATGCTCAGCAATTCTCAACCACGACGAGACGGATCACAACCGGACCCGTCTCTGAACATTGCGCTGAAAAGACGGTATTTACTACGGCTGATACATTCCCAACAATTTTACGACGGAGTGAGATAATTCAAGTTGAACGTGTAAAGTTAAGTCCTATTCAAACTGGTCTGGAGCGTATCATCCGGAAAACCCAAGAAATGGCATCAGTTGAGAAGCGCGTGGCAGACGGGGAAGAGGAAGTGATTCCGCTCCTCGTTGAGGCTCTGAATATCTCTGTCAACCCTACATCGGAATCAAGCGTTGCGAAATACCGTGATCTTCTACCTGTCAGTAACAACAATGATGAGGAACTAGTTGAAGAGGTACAGCTTGGATCAACGGAAAGCGCATTGAAGATGGCACTCATCGATCATGCAATCATGATCAAAAGCTGTTTGACAATGTTTTCGAAATCATCGAATTCTCAGCTCAAGTCTAGCTATGAAGAGCTGAGCCGAAGTGAGTAATTATGTTTCCTCCTCCAATATCGACTAACCCAAACCAGATTTCGAAACCACATTTGCCCCCGAGATTGCAGCCTTCGCTGCTCCCCAAACCCGTGCTCTGACTCCCATACCAGGATGGCGAATCTCATCGCCAATAGCTGACTCATCAATACTCAAATCAATCCCCAACTCACAGACCAATGGCACTATACAGACAACCGACACCTCGATTCTAGACACACCATCACGCCCAGCACGCCAAGAGCGCAGCCGTCTCAGCTTCCTGCAACGGAACAAGCACGAACAAGCTCCCGTCCCCACCATGACAAATGGCCACCCTCGCAACGAAGAGACGAGCAGCACGCTCAGCCAAGGCAAAGAAAACAGACGGAGTTTTTTTAACGGCCCCGGGCGCGTCGGGTCCGAAAGCGGTGATGGGGCGGACGGCGACTGGGTCACGGATTCGGGGTTCGAAGGCACGCCGGAGAAACAAGGCGCCCAACAGGGAACGATGAGACGCAGCGGCAGTACAGGCCAAAGGTCTGATCCAGCAATTGCTATCGGTGGAAGGGTGGGTAGCGTGAGAAGGCGGCTGAGCATGTTGAAGTTAGGGAAGAAGGCTAGTAAAGCGAGTGTCCTTGTTGATAGCGTTGCGGAGGAGTAACATAGCGCGACGGGGTTGGGTCGGCGTCGCTCAAAAAGTATAAAGAGAAAGATAACCATATATGTGCAGAAAGCACATATGCGCAAGAGTTGGGGAGTGGGGGTAGTATGTCTAGATCCAGCGAGCGTGCGAGTAATAAAGGGAAAGCATAAAGAGAGAAGGAAAAACAGTCGATGTTAGATGCAGGATTATTTTTCAAGCGTTGGAGCTGGGTTGGAATTAATGTTTGGGTGGAAGGTTTGATGATCGGCAGGACGCCTTTTTCTATACCCTGGTTGTTTTGCCTGTTGAATGTTTTGGTGGGGTAGACATGGGAACAGCGTTATATGTGGACCTTAATGTATTGTACTTATATTATGGTAGAAATTGAGTTCATGCTGATGTTTGTTCGCCTGCTTTCTTTTTTGGACTGAAAGTACCATACTAGAGCTGGCTGATAGATGAGCTTACGTAGATTCCAGCATCCAATCCCGGGCCTAATGTTGACAATGCTGGTGAGGATTCTTCGCAGAACATGTGAATGAGTTGTAATACTGGCGGCGGGCTTACATGTCGGCGGGCAAACAGAAAAGATATTCTCGGTGAACACCATCGTGTCGGCAAACGTTTTAACTCTTCGTGTAACCAGAGCCATTCCAGTGTCCAGTGTGACAAGTGTCCCCGTCTCTGCCTTGGATCAATAGAGAAGAGTAGCCCTCTATTCCCTATCGTTTCTAGAATCCTCTTCCTTCCAATTTACAGAGACAGAACCCTAACATTCTCCCAGATGCAGCTGGCGACCTCGGCACCTCGCAACTCATCTACCACCCTGCAGCCCTTGCCCAATCAGCCTGCACCCTGTCCCATATACCACGGTACAGAAATGGTGACATCTCCCACCGCTACAATGTCGCGGAGCTGTGAGGCGATTTCATCCACATGGTGCCGCCGTTCCTGGCCTACCTCGGTGTTGCTACTTCCGATGAAGGCTATCTCAGGTTAGCAGTCCAGCAGATTGAGGAGCAATAGGGAAGTCCTGGCGGTGAGTGATGGCAGCGTGAAGGGGCTGTGGAGGCATACTGTGGGGCCACAGAATGAAGATTTTGGGGTATTGGAGTACGGCGCGTGGGCGAAGTGCTAGGTGGGCAGACGAGAGCGTGTGTCGCTTGCTCTCGTCATTAGTGGACGTGAGATTGATGACCGAACGAATGACTAAAGGTGAAGCTGAAGGATATATCAAAGAAATCACTGATAGCACCTAAGCGCAACAGCGTGATCCCACGAACGGCTTAGTGCGGAGCAACATCGATTGGTCTGGAGAGGTCTCTGGGAGCGCGATGCAAGCTGCGTCGGTCTATCGGATGGCTGTCCATGCGCCGAATGAGTTTCGTCCCGATCAGCGATGCTTCACGAGGGCAGAGGAGTCAAGAAACGTGGCGGAGAAATATATTGACGGAGAAGGCTTGGTGAGATCAGTGGTGAATCCCTTGAAACACTTGGATAGGATACCACTTGATAGTGGCAAGCCAGAGGGGCAGTATTTTGCTGCTACGATGTTTCAGGCATATTATGGTTTGACGAAAGTATGGGGAAGTAGGTATAGAGAGATGCATGACAATAGTACTGTGAATTTAAGAAGGGTCCATGGATATTCAGAGCTATTTATTTGACACATGTTCGCGCATGTTATCCTGATGCTCTGAGAGATATAGACTTTTGGTTTATTAAAGTTTATTAAGTAATGAAAAGTAGGTTTCTAAAATACTGGCCTTAAAACTAATTTTGCACCCAGCCTCTCATATTCTAAAGACGTGTTTGGAAACAAGCAATGATCAATCATGAAAGCGCGCCTTCTAGAGCATCGCCCAGATTCTACAACAAAGCCTACTCCATTAAGGTAAGCTGCAGAATTGGTACTTCTGGGTCCTCAAACCCGTAAGCTTTATTTTCTTCCATTAATCAACAGATTTTACCCTTAGAGAAGGACTTATGTCGTCTTGGGCTTTTTGGCGCCCCAAGCAGGAAGACCTGGTGTCAAGGGATACCTCTTCGGCTTGTACTTGTCGCCAAAGTCTTGTCGATAGCGCCTTTCCTTGCCCTGGGCCCACTCTTGCATATAGTACCATCCTGCAGCTGTGAAGATAGCTTGGGATAGGCTTCCAGTCACCAATGTGAGTCCGATCATGGAGATAATCTCAAACAGGTAATTCTGCTTCATGTGAGTTTATTGTCTGTCCAGTAAAGCAGGTGTTCTTACCGGACATGTTACCCAATTGAAACCAAACCCCTTCGGAATACCTCGCTCGGTCCCGCCGGTGCTTCTAAGATTACTCAACACAATATGAGTATAGAGGTTCGATAGCTCCCCGAATACCCATAACGCAAAACCAAGGTAGACGGTAGGAGTAGACGTAGTAGGATCTGATAGGGGTTTCGCCGCTACGGCGTTAGGGGCATAGACCCAGTATGCAACATTGAGACCACCGAGAACCCAATAGTGGAAGGAGTTTTTAAAGACATTCCTGAACGGCATTGTACTGCTCGAGAACTTATGGACAAAAACCGTCTCTAATTCCCGCTTGAGGTAGTGCAGAACATACATCCCAAGTGATAAAGTCTGGATAGTTGACATAGAGTCCGACTTGCTCACTCCTTTGTATATGTATGGGCGAATGAAGAGTGCGGAGAGGTGGATGAAGATGGGTCCGGCATATTCAATAAGGTAACAAGTTCGCCATGATATTTGAGGACCTGCCAGGCACTCGGCTCAGTATAAAATCGCAGAGATATTACAGGACTCCACATACCGAGATCCTTCACCATAATCTGGTAGCTATCTGCTACAGCCTGTTGCTGTGCGAGCAGTGCATTTCGATCTTTGTATATTGCCTGCTTGTCAACATCAAGGATTGCGACTCGATTAAAGTCAGAAATCCCGGCCGCCTCAGCGATTATCTTCTTAGCATCTTCAACGGTTGTTGCTGCGGTAATCTCAATCGTCTCTGGAAGTTTCTTGATCGGTTTCTTGCCAGCTATGGCTTTGTTAATTCATGATGAATTTAACTGAATGATGGAGACATACGGCGATTAAGCACTCTGAGAGTATATGGCTTTGGCGACATGTTTGACAACTAGGGGCTCTCTTATAGCAGCTGCAGAATATGTTACTAAGGTGCGATGTATCTTTTTGAAATTTAATGTTGAGCGCGCCGAGGTTTGTCGTTGACATGCGCTCACGTGACCTACCCACGGCAAATTACTGATCCACCTGAAGATCGGTACAAGATTTCCATTTTATCCCCAGGATTATTATAGAATTCTTTAAGTTACAAAAAGGAAAAACTCGCATTGGTAATACTAGCCCTTACAGTTTAGCTCTCAAACTTACATTTTTCGCCCCTTATAGCCTAAAAGCACGAAGCAGAGACACAACGACATACTCCTATCCATTTAGGCGTAGGTACTAAAATCCTAAGGCACGTAGGAGATTACATATACCTTATTACACGATGAGCCACCAAATTTGAGGTAGAGGCATCCTCACTCGAAGTACCAATCCTCCCTTTGCTTTTACTTTTAAAGTAGGATCGCCATAAGAATTTGCTGAAGAGCGTATAAGCCGTTTGAGCATAGAAAATTACCATATGACTAGCTGGAGGCTGTTGCGAAGGGATAGTCTGTAAGACACATGTGAAAAGGGAAATGAAGAATTTCATTTAACCGCAAAAGACTACTTATTATAAATCGGGTTACCAGATGTAGCATAGTAAAGAGACAGATGTAGTATAGTGAAGGGACAGATGTAGTATAGTGAAGAGATAGATGTAGTATAGTGAAGAGATACTTAAGAGCTTTAAAAGAGGAAGAGAAGGCTCGCATGACAGCCTTAATGTGAGGGATATGTCACAGCGTGGGGCTGGTCTTCGAGTTCTATTCCCTTAGGAGGAAGCTATATGCTCTTAAAAGCGATCTGATGTTGCTCTAAATTGGCTATCGTCCATACTTGAGATTATGTTCTTAGACATTGTGATCGACAACTCGTAGTAGATAACGAAACTTGCATCTCCTTTCCTTTTATGTGACTCTCCACATATTCGCGCTGGCCTCGCAAACAATAGGGCTTTCCTAGCCTTGTGATTCAATGCGTAGGACAGCCCGCATGGTGTTACACGATAATGATTCGTAATATCACGTATATGGCGCTAAGAAAGCACACCAAATCCAGTTTCTAATATCTACTCTCATGTTCTCACAATATATACCCAGAAAATTTATGTTTCAAGCTAGGATAGTGCAATAACTTGCTCCTCAAATTTATCCCGCCGCCTAGAGGTCATATGGCGATAAAGAATATGACAGTTTATGGATTTATAAGTACGGGCTAAAAAAATTATATAGTAGTGCATTTAAAGCGTTATAGACTGAGCATCAAGAAATAGAGGAGGGCATGGGCATCAAGAGAGGAAGGCATCAACAAAGAAGGGAGGGCATTGAGAGATGGAGGTGGGCATCTTAAAAGAGGGGGAGGTGGGCGTCAAGGAAGTAGCGTTGACATTAAACTCTGCTGTTGAAGGGGGTATATAAAACGTCAGCCATGTGTATCTATCCTCCACCTCTAGATCCTTGACATTACAATGTAATTTGATAGCCCAAAAACACAATTTTGATACTCAAAAAGTACCAGTAAATTTGGCATCAATACTCAAGAAGTAACATTGACACAAAAAAAGGCGCTAAGAAGGGGGATATAAAACGGCAACCCTCCATCCATTCTTCAAAATCTCGACCATCCCTTAACATCTCCGCTTGCAACCATAACAACATAGTTTGCTTGAACAGATATAAGACCTTGACGGCAATACTGCTAGTTGAAGTAGCATTGGGACTTAGAAAGTGACGTTGACTAAAGGGCTGTGCGGGAAACGGCATACAAAATTTCAACTACGCATCCAGCACCCAGTATACATACATCTCCCTTAATATCTTCGCTAGGGTCCCTCGCAACAATAATCCTCTCGCAGATACGCATAAGTCTGACGCCTAGCGCTGCGTGAGAGGGGACAAATAAAACGTCAACAAGGCATTCATCCTATAACACTTCGACTGTTCCCCAACATCTCGTCTTGCACCGTCTACAAAACTATTCACTTGAATAGATAAAAAGATATATAGGATTAACGCAAAGTGCTACATAGAGAAGGACATAGAAAACATCATCACGTATCCATCTTGCCATACCTCGACTTACCCTTAAGATCTTCGTTTGCAACCCCGCAACATAGTTCGCTTGTAAAAGGACATAAACTTATTGATGCGGGGCATTGCAAGAAAAGTGGTACAAACCCGGTCAGGGACTTATCATTGAGAGACATGTGTGGTGAATATACGAAATAATGCGCATTATCATAGACTTAAAGGAATCAGTTACGTGGGAGCATAAAACACAATCAAACTATAAAAATAATGCATAGGATATCCATTTTTGGCATTATCTTACTCTACCTTGCCATGTACCAGCCGGGAAACTCCTAGCGCTCAATAACACTCCCTTAACGCCTCTAATTTGTGCCTTCACTTTAGCAATCTCGTCATCTAACGCTTCGTTCTTTGGGCCCGCACCACCATACAGTCCTCCAGTTCCATATGGATACGACGGCGGGACATAAGCCAGACTCTCAAGATATTCCCTCAATATGCTGATGCATGTGGAGAGTTGAGAAACCTCTTGGCCCTCGGATGTGGAAGCCTCGTTGAGGTTCGTTATATGTGACTTTATACTGGATAGCCTGTTTGTTTGCTCTTCTAATGTTGTTGTAGCAGGCGGAGGGGACGCGGGTCGGGAAAGTGAAGGGGAGGTAGGGATCGATGTCTGGACGCCAATATCGCGGTGGAATAACTCTGCAGGATCACTATCACTATCTCCCTCTTCTGATTCTTCTTGACGAGGCGCTGCTAAGAATGGTTGCGGAGTTTCAGATACCATCCCTTGAAGCTTAACTATTAATTTATCGAGATTCTCCTGTGCAGTTCCAGCAAATTCGTGTCGTGCTGTGGTCAAAGCGGCGATCATGGGGGTGATTAAATAATGATTCGTGCCATAGAGAAGAGCTGAAAGGCCACCGAAGAGATATAAAGTTCCAAGGAGTCGTCTAGCGGTTATTAGCGGGGCGGGTTGCGCGGGAGTGATGAGAAATTCGGGGTAGGTTATGATGGGAGGCACATCGTGAGTTGTCTGTGCCAGAGGCGGCGGTGATGGTTCTGACGGTTGTCGTGGCGATGTGTCCTTCGAGGATGTCTCTGAAGGTGTCGATGGCTATACATGTTAGTCAAAGATGTTGAAATGGTTTCAGGTAGAACTCTACCTCTGAATTCGAGCTGGTTGCCTCAACATTGCGCGTTACACCGAGAAGCTCCTGTATCTCATGGTTTTCCAATCCCTTGGATTCTAAGAATGAAACCTGCTTGTTGGTTGGCGCGTTTCGTACTTCGTCTTCCAGGAGAAAGCGGCGGGCATTCTCTATCACAGATGCACGAGACGGCGATGGTTGCGGTGCTGTATCTTGGCCCTCGTTCTTCGCCTCTTGTGATACATCTGAAGGTTTGAGTTGCCATGAAGGCACTCCTCCTTTCTTTTTGTCCTCCTCTGAATCGCCCATTTTGGTTTAATATGGTATAGTTGAGAGACGTCGAGTTTGGTTGTTGCGCTCTCCAAACCTCGGCATTCAATATTCGGCTGACATGATTTTGGCGCGAGTATATAGGTCGGCTGACCCATCCACTTACCTCCGACGACCGACCGGAAAAACTTCGGCTGTCCCACGCCGGTTCCGGTATGGGTCAGGTGAACTA
>Ga0335072_10002312_pt1 | contig 29692 bp, 32 predicted proteins | sample Lox_Sample_21_FD_206725 | JGI IMG/M metagenome (GOLD analysis project Ga0335072, IMG submission 206725) | Soil microbial communities from Loxahatchee National Wildlife Refuge, Florida, United States - Lox_Sample_2.1 | ecosystem: Environmental > Terrestrial > Soil > Wetlands | place: USA... | reverse complement strand
GAAGGACATAAGTAAATGGCTCGCAGTCGTGTGTAGATATCATGAAGTTCGTACGTGGGGTGTAGGGAATGGTGACCATTATGTGCACGTGACCGTCACGTGGTGATCTACGTTAGCTCGTAGGTAAAATGCTTGGCGTTTCAAGGGATGCCGGGGCTTACCTTTCCCACCGTCTTTTGGGCGGCTCTTCGGTTTTCGGCTTGTTCTCTGATAGAATATCAATTTTGGGGGTACAATGGTTTAGAAAGTCCATTAGGCGTTCGGTTGCTGCCTTGACATTTATGATGCGACATAATTTCCAGGAGACACTTGACCCAGTCTTGCGATATGATCAGGATGAAGGGTTACCTAGATGCGACCGGATATGGGTATGACACCTTTGAAATCTCTATTGAGATTCTGCAAAATTCGCTAATAGTAGCCAACCAGGACCCTCTCCACGCTCGCTTCAGCAGTTGTTTTCTTCCCTATATCGCGGCCATTCCGGCCTCCATAGCAGCATGCATTCTTCTTGTCCAGGCACTCGGGCTACTTCTTCCACGCCAATGTTGGCCAAAGTGGTCGGAGGCTTTCGTCAAGGAGCCGGAGGAGCAGCCACAAGAATTCGAACCAAAGGCCAGACGATCAGTAGGCCGTTTGGCCGCTGCTCTTCTTGGCGCATCGTCCGTCGGCTTCGCTTCGCAGCTCCTGGCAACTTTTTACCCCTCGTTTCGTTCTCAAGAAATGTGCTTCGCAGTATCTTGGGTATGTTCTCCCTTAAAGTCACAGCCGGTACGCTAACGTGTGACCATGAGGCTGTCGCTGGTCTTTTAGTGGCCATACACCGCCCGACCACTCCTCCGATCTCATTACTCATACTTTACAGCAGTATGGTGGCCTCGCAACTCACCCTCTTCATTCATAACCGCTGGGGTCTACTTTCCAAGGATACGCCTACAGTTCTCGGAATGTTCGCGGCAATCAGCGCCATCGGTATCATCTTGTGTATGCCAATGCGAAATCCTCAATTACCAAAAGATGAAATAAGCCCAGCCTTCAAGCCTCCCACTTCTCAGCTTCGAAGCCCGGAAGATAATCTGACTCTTTTGCAGTGCATGACTGTCTCCTGGATGTCACCTCTCATTTCGGTGGGTGCAGCAAGAACGATGCAGGATGAAGATGTTTGGAGCCTCAGCTATGAGTTCCAGCACAGACTGCTGCATGACAGGTTTCGGGAATTGCCCGGATCCGTGCTAAAACGACTTCTTGAGGCCAATGCAATTGATCTTGTCCTGATCTCCCTTTTAGCTCTGATAGAGCTACTGGCGAACTTCTCGATACCTGTTCTGCTGCAGCAACTTCTAAGGTCCATGGAGGACGCCGAGTCGCCGAAAAGAGCTGCAACTACCTACGCCGTCTTGTCTTTGGTAGTCCGTCTCATTGCTAGTCAAACTGCAGTCCTCAACTTATGGTTTAGTAGACGAGCCTACGAAAGGTCAAGAGGCGAATTGATAACAATGCTCTATGAGAAGACACTAACTAGAAAGATAGTCGGGGTCCTTCCGAATACCTCAAAATTACCAGAATCCGCTTCCATGGGGAAGATTATGAACCATATGCGCTTTGACTCGTATGAAATCGCGCAGAGATTTTGGGAATTCCAGTCTCTCATCACACAACCCGTTAGCCTGGTCCTGTCGATAGTGCTCATCTGGAGGCTCATTGGCTGGCCATGTCTGATTGGCGTTCTGACGATCTTGATAGCCCAAGGGCTGAATTCTCTGGTCGCTAGAGCTTTGATACGGTGGGAAACTATTCGTAGAGTGGCCACTGATGACAAACTACAGAAAATCTCTCAATTCGTCGAGGCAATCCGTCACTTACGTTGGTATGGTTGGCAAGAAGCCTGGCTTGAGCGCATCATGACGTCTAGGCAGCACGAACTGAACCTTCGAGTCGTTACTAGTCTGTGGAGCATTTTAATCAGCTTCATCAACACCTTTGCCAGTGGGATGTTCCCTGTTGCTGCATTCTATGCCTATACCTTACTGGCAGGGCGGCCTCTACGAATAGACATCGCCTTTCCTGCTCTGCAACTGTTCACAATGCTGGAAACTAGCCTTCGCGAGATTCCTGGCTTGATTACCATGCTATTGAATGCGTCTGTTGCGGTTGGCCGCGTCCAAGGCTTTATGAATGAGCCCGATAAGATCGATACGGAGGCACCTGCAAGCGTGGATACCAGGTTCGAGTTGAGGAATGCCTTCTTTGCTTGGCCTGGGTCTTCTGAACCCGTTCTCCGCGACATTACGCTGAGCTTCCCAATTGGCCTGACAGTTGTATGTGGAGAAGTTGCTGCAGGTAAGACCGCCCTCTTGCAGGCGTTGCTTGGTGAGCTTGACTGGCAAGGCGGCCAATTCGTTCGACCGAATGAGATTGTTGGGTATTGCGCGCAAACCCCATGGCTGCAGAATATGAGCATAAGAGAGAATATCCTTTTCTCTTCGCCTTATGACCCTTCTCGTTATAAGCAAGTGCTTGAAGCCTGTGCTCTCATTCCAGATATGGCCAATTTTAAGCACGGTGACTTGTCTGAAATAGGAGAGGCTGGAATCGGGCTATCCGGTGGACAGAAAGCTCGCGTGGCACTCGCACGGGCTGTGTACAGTAGTGCCAGAATTATTCTCCTTGACGATCCGCTTTCAGCGCTAGACCACCAAACAGCGGAGATCATTGTTCGAAGATGCCTTGGAGGGCCCCTGCTAGATGGCCGGACCACAATTCTCGTCACTCACCGGACTGAGCTATGTCATACCTTGGCGAAGCAGGTGGTCCAAATTTCAGAGGGCAACGCGCAGGTCTTGGATGCTGAAAGGGCCATGTCGAACAGTTTATACCAAGTAAAATCTTCAGAGTCGGCTGCCGAGTCTGATCACAGAAGAAACGAGGAACAGCAACTGGCAGCTATACCAGAGAAATTTATGGAAGATGAGCACAGAGCTCACGGAGGGGTCAGAGCATCAGTCTACTGGGAGTATATCAAGGCCGGGAAACTCAAATGGTGGGCCATCCTGATCTGCGCCCTGGCGCTATTTCGCCTGATTGACGTTGGCGAGACTTGGTTCTTGAAAGAGTGGGGTGAAGCGTACAACAAACCCGAAGATCGAGCTAGCTCGGGCCTTTTCGATCGGCTGCCCTCTCCAGAAGTCAATATCCGTCCCTGGCTAGTTGGATTCTTTTTGCTGGCGACTGCTCAGGCGGTGGCTTTCCTCATATCGCAAGGCTTCATGCTTATCATTATCTACACTGCTGGACGCGATATGTTTAAGAGAGTCATGGACTGCGTCAGCCATGCCAACTTCAGATACTACGATGTGACTCCTGTCGGTCGCTTGATGAACCGCCTGACATCTGATTGCAACACCATCGACGGCAATATCAGCAACCAATGTCAGAATGTTGCGCGACTCTCGATTGCATGGATATCTTCGGTTGTCGTCATCGCATCGGTCACACCCATGTTCCTCATCTTCTCACTTGCTCTAACTGCCGGTTTCGTACTCATATTCTTGCGTTTCCTCCCAACCTCGCAGAGTCTCAGACGACTTGAAATGGTGTCTTTGACCCCGTTAATGAGCAATTTCGGGGCTCTTCTCGCAGGCTTGACAACTGTGCGAGCCTTTGGCGCCCAGCACCACTTCCAACAGCGGATAATTGTTGTCACGGACACGTTCCAGAAGATGGATCATTTCTATTGGAGCCTCCAAGCGTGGTTGAGCTATCGCTTTGACACTCTGTCGGCCTGCTCCACTCTTCTTCTAACCCTACTCGCACTGTACACCAACGTTTCGCCCGGCCTAACGGCTTTCGTCTTGATCGCGGCATCTAAATTCGTCACATCGACGCATTCCCTCTGCAGGCAGTATGGACAGCTCCAAATGGACTTCGTGTCGGTGGAAAGAGTAGTCGAGATGCTGCATCTAGAGCAGGAGCCTAAGGGCACCACCGTCCCTCCAGCTTGGTGGCCAAGCCTTGCTTCCGACATCGTTTTCGAGGACGTCACGATACGATACGCACCTCATCTTGATCCTTCTCTGACGGGCGTCTCCCTGAGAATAAAAGCAGGCTCCAGCACGGTAATCATCGGACGAACTGGCTCCGGCAAAAGCACTCTCACATTGGCCCTCCTCGCCACGATATTGCCCGAGTCCGGCCGCATCACCATCGGCGACATGGACCTCTCCACCGTGGACAAACAGACCCTCCGCACACGCATAACATTCCTAGCCCAAGAGCCCGTCCTGTTTCCCGGCTCGATGCGCCAGAACCTCGACCCGCTCGAGGAGCACTCGGACGAGGCTTGTGAATTAGTGCTTGTAAAGATCTGCGGGAGACACCAGTGGACTCTCGACACGCAAATAGACACCGGCGGCCGCAACCTCAGTCAAGGCCAGCGGCAACTCATCGGGCTGGCTCGCGCACTGCTCCGGAGAAGTCCCATTGTCATCTTTGACGAGGCCACCGCGTCGATCGACACCGAGACCGCTGTGCGTATACAGCAGATCCTGCGAGAAGAAATGAGGGGCAGCACGGTGATTACAATTGCACATCGGGCGGAAGCGGTGGCGCACGCGGATTATTGCGTCGTGCTGGGAAATGGCCAGGTCGTACGGCAGGGCAGAGCGGCTGATATGCTTGGATAACTGATGTGGTCCGAATATATCGGGATTCTGTGACATGACTAGCTTTGTGGGACAGGCGTGCACCTCGCTACAATCTACCTTAACGGACCACCTCTTTCGTTTGGTTGAGGGCTGGGCCGAGAGCTGGTCAGCTAAAGTCAAAACGGTAGATAGGGACCTGCAACTGCACACAGAAAATTGGGGAACCTCAACTGGCGTTACTGGATTTGCTACCTAGAACATAGACTTTCTGCACTATCATTAGAGTCGGATTGGAGGATCTTCGAATTGCGTGTCGAAGCTAGCATGTCTGTGTAGAATCGAAGATGACATAACAAAATGAGAAAAAGACAACCTCATTCCGCCACGTCTCCCAGCTCTAGATGAGTAAATTGCGGCTGGCTAGCCTGGACGTTCGCTACGAAACGTTCGAACCATGGCATGGACGGAAATATGCTGTCGATAGTGGCTTGCGCTTCCGCACTGGCCACAAGGCCGCCCTCGTCCAAAACCTTGTACAACTGTATTTGCACAATTCGGGTTACTGAGATTCCAGCGCCGGCTTCCGTTGTTGAAACCGTTCCACCATCTCATGACTGCTAATTCATCTAGACCATATACAAGCATGGTAAAGTCGGGTGGCCTTCTCGCCTTGTTCGTCTGCATTGGCCATCCGGTCGACGCCATGCAGACTGTGCCTTCCGGAGACTAGGCGCTCCATGCTACGACCTGTGCGTGTCCAGGTGTTGCCGACGACGTTGAACTTTTGAACTGCGCTCTTGTCCGACGTGATGGCGTACAATTCATCGCCATTCCCAAGATATCGAGCAGCCATACCGAGAATCTGCGACCACCTGGTTGGTCATGCTGTTGTGACAGTACAATAGGAAATATGTAAAGCTACAATGTGAGATCTGCGGAAAAGGCTTGTGCAAACATCTCAACTATCCCGGCCTGGCTTGACAGAACGAGCCTCAACTTATGATACGCTCAAGGGCAAAGAAATGGAAAACACGCCAATTGTCGCTGTTGATTGACGGTATGCTCGCGTATGATACGCTAGGTTGCATGACAGCGCGCGTGTGGCTTGGCTGGCTGAGGCCGCATGTCGAAAGAATAGAGACTCACGTTCCTTGGCCGGACTCTACAAACTCTGGACATCTTCTGCTACCATGTAGCCTGTCTGGAAGTCTTAAGGGGATGGTTGATCGGGGAGTAGTGCCGTGTTCGTGCTCAGTGCCAAGGAGGGTCATTTTGGGTGTCGCCAAGCCTTTGGCTGCCCGCAGTTTTCCACCGTACTATTTCTGTAAGCTGCTACGTTTACCCACAAGTCCTTGAGTTGCGAAAGCGGCTTGCGCATAATGTCCCGAAAGCTCCCAACTTTCAAGCAGCCATTGTGAGAAAAGTTTCAAACCCTTTTTCGTTCACAAATGCCATTGCTCAGAAGGAATGCCTAGAATTTGCGCTGGCTGGTGGAATGCTCCGCCAAGAGCGACTTCAACGCTTATCGTCGCACCCTGCGCATGAGACAAATGCGGTTGGTTACTCAAAATTGGCCCACTTACTGCCGCAGAATTGACACCATTGAACCAAGTGCCTCTTTCCATTATCTCTTATGCCACCGTTGCATTTCCCTTTTAGATCATTCGTGACGGCCGACGATCCTCTCTACAATATCTCTTAGCTTACCCTGTACGGTGTAGCGTCTTTCCAGCACCCGTGATTAGGTACGCGTTCTTTTGTCAGCGTGGGTTATCTTACTTTCTTTCTGTGTCTACATCGCAGAATATATGACAATCGTCATCCTCCTACAATCTACTTGACCGCCGTTCGACGCTTCATATTGCCGAGGTAGTGATATTTGCTTTCCAGAACTGCACAAAGCCTTCTCACCCGAACCTTGCAGCCTTTTCAAAAGGAATGCATCTCACAGTCTCGCGCGTTCACTCATCTGACTTCGATGCCATCCTACCCGCCCAATTCGCAGCCTTCGATCCGATCGACCTTTCTCTCGCCTTTTTCGGCAGATTCTCGTCTGCGAACCTCGCCATCGCAAAGAAGAGACAGCTTGATTCGTTTCATAATGACCCCGCAGACGTGTGGCTGAAGGTCACGGATGAGGATGAGGAGGTTGAGGTGGATATCATCAACGAGGACTACGTTGAGAAGCCGGGAGATACCAATTCATTTAGCAAGGGAAAGAAGATAGTGAAGCGAATAGTGTCCGCAAGTAACTGGAAACTTTATCCGACATTTGTGGAAGGGCACGAGGCAAAACAACACGCCGCTGGACCCCTGAAAGCGGCCACGAATGGTGAAGTCAAGGCTAGTGTGGAGGCCGAAAAGAAAGCGGACGGGTCAGAAATTACATGGCTCTCCACGCCCGCCGAGCGAGCAGACGCACACTCCATCCTTGAAGATTTCTTGGGCCGCCGGCGTCGTGATTGTCGCGAAGGCCACCTTCTCCTGGCTCTATTATTCGTGCATCCTGCATATCAAAGGAAGGGTGCAGGGGCCATGATGGTGCAATGGGGTGCTGAGCTGGCGGATCAACTGATGTTGCCTGCTTGGGTAGAGGCGAGTCCGTTTGGGCACGGGCTCTATGCGAGGTACGGGTTCGAGGACGTGGAGCACGTAGAAGTCGTGACGAAGAGTATTGTGGGGGAATATACTCGTATGCGGAGGCCGGTGAAGGTGAAGGGGTTTAGCGGAAAGGAATTGGCCAGGTTTGGACCGTCTTAGAATTTGTGTTATCGGACGCGTATTTCTAGACCGCTATACGTAATTAGCTGTGAAAAAGGACTAAACCTGGAGCAATTTGAGTAGACCGCAGAGTTCCTCAATAGCAGAGCAGTAATTGTGATATTGCTTTGCATCTCCGCAAACGCCATACAATGACCTCATCGAGTGCCAAGCCCCAAGCCTGTGCTCACGCGTTAATGACTAAAAAAGTCGCGTCCCCCAAAGGCGTGTCCCTAGTGTTGTTATTCTCCACTTGGAATCCTGTGCTGCCTGTGGTATCCTTCAAGTGCCAATCGACCTTCCTTCACCTCTCTTTGCATTGATAGCATTCTCACAGACTCGTGGCTCCCAAGAACTGCAGGTCAAAGGTCTTTCTCAGGCTCTAAGAGGCTGGTATATTCCATCCGGACATCCAATTCAGTAGCCTGCAACATCCCCTAGCCCGTGAGGGATTTCAGACAAGATGTTCGTCTTCAAGAGAGGTTAGTTCAATCCGTCTCTTGCTGGAATCGGACCCACCCTTCGCAAACGCAACTTGCATCTTTGCGCAAATGTTCTCCGTTTGCCACTCTTACGTCCTTTGACGCGGGTCTCACTACTTAATGCTAACAACTTCCTTAACCCTTCTAGACGGACGCAAGGAACGCGTGCAGTTTGATAAGATCACGGCTCGTGTTTCAAGACTTTGCTATGGCCTCGACCCTGAACACATCGACGCGGCTGCCATCACTCAAAAGGTCATCTCTGGCGTGTATCAGGGCGTGACAACAGTTGAGCTAGACAACTTGGTAAGGACAGAATACCAGCTGCTTGAAGTTCTTGTTACTAATACTCCAACGTACAGGCAGCTGAGACAGCGGCTTACATGACCGTTACCCATCCCGATTATGCAATCCTTGCCGCTCGAATCGCTGTTTCTAACCTCCACAAGCAGACGAAGAAGCAATTCTCGTCTGTCATTTCCGATCTCTACCACTACATCAATCCAAAGACCCAAAAGCACGCTCCCATGATTGCGAAAGAAACGTACGAGTGCGTGCAGCGTAATGCAGAAGAGTTCAACTCGGCCATTGTCTACGACCGAGATTTCAACTACCAATACTTTGGCTTCAAGACTCTGGAGCGTTCATACCTCCTAAAGATTGGAAACAAGGTTGCTGAACGTCCTCAGCACATGGTTATGCGTGTTGCTGTCGGCATATGGGGCGACAATGTCGAGAAAGTTATTGAGACGTACAACCTGATGTCTCAGAAATGCTTCACGCATGCCTCGCCTACTCTCTTTAGTGCAGGTACACCGCAGGCTCAGTTGGCTTCGTGCTTTCTCATCGATATGAAGGAAGATAGCATCGAGGGAATCTATGACACGCTCAAGACCTGTGCTATGATCTCAAAGAATGCTGGTGGAATTGGTCTTAACGTCCACCGCATCCGTGCCACTGGATCATACATATCCGGTACCAATGGCACGTCCAACGGCCTCATTCCCATGCTCCGCGTCTTCAACAACACCGCACGTTACGTGGATCAGGGTGGCAACAAGCGTCCTGGCGCCTTTGCCATCTACCTTGAGCCGTGGCATGCGGACGTTTTTGAGTTCTTGAACCTTCGCAAGAACCACGGAAAAGAAGAGGTACGAGCTCGTGATCTCTTCTATGCGCTCTGGACCCCGGATTTGTTCATGAAGCGCGTTGAGAAGAATCTCGAATGGACGCTTTTCTGCCCTCATGAGGCACCTGGTTTGGCTGATGTCTATGGCGAGGAGTTTGAAGCTCTTTACGAGAAGTACGAGAAGGAAGGCAGGGGTCGAACAACCATCAAGGCCCAAAAGCTGTGGTACGCTATTCTTGAAGCCCAGACAGAGACTGGCACTCCGTACATGCTGTACAAAGATGCCTGCAACAGGAAGAGCAACCAAAAGAACCTGGGCACGATCCGAAGCTCTAATCTGTGCACTGAAATCATCGAGTATACTGCTCCTGACGAGGTTGCCGTCTGCAATCTGGCATCTATCGCTCTGCCGACCTTTGTCGACTCTGCCAGAGGCGAGTACGATTTCGGACGTTTGCATGAGGTTACGCAGGTTGTGACTCGTAACTTGAACAAGATCATTGAAATCAACCACTATCCTGTCGAGGAAGCACGAAAGAGCAATCTCCGCCATAGGCCTATCGGTCTTGGTGTGCAAGGTCTTGCTGACGCTTTCCTTGCTCTCCGCCTACCGTTTGAGTCCCCTGAAGCAAAGCAACTGAATATTCAGATTTTTGAAACGATCTATCATGCTGCTTTGACCGCTTCCTGCGAGCTCGCTCGAGAATTGGGCCCTTATTCGACCTACGAAGGGAGCCCTATCTCAAAGGGTGAGCTCCAGTACGACATGTGGGGCGTCACTCCGACCGATCTGTGGGACTGGCAGAGCCTGAAAGCAGATATTGCTAAACATGGCGTTCGCAACTCCCTTCTTGTTGCACCGATGCCAACAGCCTCGACATCACAAATCCTTGGAAATAATGAGTGTTTCGAGCCCTACACTTCCAACATCTACTCACGCCGCGTGTTGGCTGGCGAATTCCAAGTTGTCAATCCATGGCTGCTCAAAGACCTTGTCGACCTCGGTCTCTGGTCGGACAATATGAAGAACCGAATCATTGCGGACGGTGGTTCCGTCCAAAATATTCCCAACATCCCCGCCGACATCAAAGCCTTGTACAAAACCGTCTGGGAGATCAGTCAGCGTACAGTAGTACAGATGGCAGCTGATCGGGGTGCATTCATTGATCAATCGCAGTCGCTCAACATTCACATCAAAGAGCCAACCATGGGCAAGATCACCTCTATGCACTTCGCAGGCTGGAAGTTGGGCCTCAAGACGGGCATGTACTACTTGCGAACAATGGCGGCATCTGCCCCCATTCAGTTCACCGTCGACCAGGAACAGCTCAAGGTCGCAGACACAAATATCGCTCGAGAGAGATCTGCTCCCAAGAAGCGGACATCGCTTGGATATAACGGTTCATATGCTGCTATACCACGACCGATGTACGCCCAGAAGGCACCGGCGGATGGCTCCGCAACTTCGCTGAATGGTGTACCGACCCCAGCCACCACGCCGCCGGTCGCGAGCTCGGACAAACCTTTTGCGCCCGCCGTCACCAAGAAGGTACTGCAGTTGAGTGATGGCACGAGTAGCAGCGAAGGAAGCCCCAAAGCTCTTCCGACCGAGCCAGTCGGAACGCCAGATGTTGACGAGAGTCTGCCAGACCCCGCGTCGGAGAAGAAGACACAAGTCGAGGATGAGGAGAAGGAGAACAAAGATCGTGAGGGAGATATCTACGCACAGAAAGTGCTTGCTTGTGAGTTCAAAAACTGAGACTTCCTTCACTTCATGCTAATGTTGCCATAGGCTCCATCGAGAACCCAGAGTCCTGTGTCATGTGCAGCGGTTGAAATGGGTGGGCACGGATTGATTCAGTCGCTACCTTGTCGCTGAGACCCGGCCGGAGTGTCCTGAGTTGCATATCTCTTTACGGTACTAATGTTCGTGCATGGTTGATGGATACGCATAGGTTGTAGAATAGGTCTCTCTTTGTGGCGTTAGATCTGCAGGATCCAGTCCTCAACAGATATTTCATTTTTATTCATGTCTATGAAAATGTACGATGGGCGAAAGTGACTGCGCTGTACCTTATTTCCACGCCGGGTGACTGAAGAGGTTGCGAGGATTGCCTTCAAGAACGACCGTCTTTGTCTATTATTCGAAAGGCCCGTTCCAAGTTACCGGCCAGAACGGGCTAGCTCGAATATTTTAGCGTAATGGCACTGAATCACGTCTCGCTCCTCCAATGTACATTGACGCAGCAGATTCCAAACCCTCCACGCATTTTATCGTGCTTGGTTTGCAACATGCGAACACTATATCTTCCTGATACTTTCCTTGTGATATAGTACATTCTAATCCTTGCTTTCGCAGTTCTCTGGCCACTCAGCGCCCAAAATGGCGCGGCCAGTCCTCAAACCCAGAGGCTCTGTATGGAATGCTAGGGTGCGTCTTCCACGCCGTTGCCATTACCCTTCTTCGCTACTCTTCTGCTCTCGAACAAAATCATTCATCCGTGCTTGCTCGCGCTAAGCACCACATTTGCGTGCCCTACTTCGCCCACCCTTTACTAGCTCACGTGCCTATTATAGACCGTTACTGCGCCCATTGCAGCCGTGGTCATGGCTTGCCTTCTCTATACCTACTCCGTGACGTCAATTCGAGCCGCGAAGCGCAATGCGAGGCTCCACCGCGAAGCCGATGGTGGCCAGCTTGACATGCGGCGCGAGTCGCTGCGCCGGCATGGCGTACTGGCGCAGGTGGAGGGGACGAGTGGCATACAGCTGTTCCGGGACGCAAGCGCGGAGAGTAAGAAGGAGAAGGAGATGAGGGGTGATAGGAAGGCGAAGCCGCTACCGGAGGAGCCTAGGAAAGATGTCGAGGGTGTGGCTGCGGCTGGAGCAAGGACCAATGTGGAGGGGCGGCTGGAGGGGTATAAAGGGAAAGGGAATGCGGTGAGAAGGTTCAAGGAAGAGAAGCCGATATTGGAGGAGAAGGAGGAATAACAATTGGTTATGGTATCGTCATGAAGTATGCATGAACAAGTGGATGTGGACATTCGCATCGGATAAGCGTGAAGGACTATGAAGCTACACTGTGGCAATGATCACCGGGACACCTTTCTTCCGACAAGCATGCGCTCCATCGAGCTGTCATCTGTGAGCCGATTGATGCGTCTCCGTCTTATTTATTCTGTGCTGCTGTTGTTAGTTGTGTCGCATCGCCCAAGTCATAGCCGGGAAAATGTGTAAGTAAAGCAAGGCGAACTTAAACCATCAAAATCCAAAAGCAAAAAGGTTCACAGTCTCCCTATCTCCACTCTTTAGCCACTGAAGGCTCACTAGGGTTAGAGATTGTTCTGGAAGGGACTACATTTTGTTCCTCTAATTCACTTTTGTGGTGATTAAGCAACTGAGCCATTGTCGCCAAGTTACACTACTTTCAGATGAAGCTGATCACAAGGTTTTGAAGTTGGCCTATGCCGTTCACGCGCGGGACTGCGTGAGAAGAGAAGGCGAGGGAGGACATGCGCATCCTCAAATAGGAAGAAATTATCTGCTAAGTAATAGCTTAGGCAATGGATCGTTCAAGCTTGGTTGTCGAGACAAATCTGTTGTCAAAAGGGAAGTGCCAGATTTCGTTGCCTGAAAATCGGAGAGCAATTACAATACTCTGCCTTTCTAACCTTACTGACAAAGACGATAAATGAGACCAGGGCGCAATGGCAGGCTCAGACTCGAGAATGGGCATAGATTTGTCGAGGTTAATCATTTGGCTGATCTTGGATAGATCAGATGCTAAGGTGATGAGATTAATGCTTGGTCTAGTGATTTTGCAATAAGTTGAACAATGAAGATTAATTTGATCCTTAACTATTGTATGCGGTGGCACTGTAACGAGTCGCGTCAAGGAAATTGGACACGATGCAGGGGTTTGTCGGGTTTGTCGGGCTTGTTTTGCCGTGATAGGCGCCGACATCGTCACTACGGGCAACGGGCCGGCTTTGCCTGATTTGGCGCCCTCAACAAACGCCTCGTCGCCTGATGTTCGGGGGTGGATGCGTGGCGGGATACGATGGCGCAAGACCCGGTAGCCGAGAATGCGGTGCGATTGGCAAGAGCCTTTCGTATCTCACATGGTATCAGTGAATGGCCCGAACTCTCAGAAGAACCCACTCTCCACAATTGGTTGTTTTGCAACCTCCCCGCATGCGCCAACCTCGCCTGCGTGGCTGGCCTAGACCCTGCTACTCCTGCCGCTGTTTATCATCTGCGCGGATCGGACTCGCACCTGTCTCGACCACCCTTGCCGCCCCTCTCTGACCTCTTTGACGACCTCTTCCGTTCCTTCCTTCATTTCTTGCGTGCGTCAACTTGCTATATAGCTGTTACAATTCAGAATATTACCAAGGCGAGTTTTTGACAATCTAATCCTTGTCTTCCAGTGCTACTGGGCCTGTCGGGAGGTCGCTGCGGGTCGGCGAACTCGGCCCAGCGATTGTTAGTACCAGTTCAGATTGCAAGACCCTTCCTTTCGCAGACGGAATGCTCTGACGACACACGAATATGATCCTACGAAACCTACAACGTCTGCCTGGGAGCCTTTTGGCGCTCATCGCAAGTGCCTCCGCAACGCAATTACCGTACAACCCAACTCGAATACTCGTATCGCAAAATGGAAGCTCTGCATACATCTTCTCCCCTCAACCTTCGTCCTCTCAATTCGACCTGGTCCTTTTGGACACCTCGAACACCGTGCAAACCACGAACCTCTCCCTTAACACAATATCTTCGAGCCTTCCCTTTTTGTCGGCCTCTACGTCGAAAGCCTTTATACCACTCCTAGACGAGGAAGGAGACATCACAGTATTCTCAGGCGACTGCAGCAATGGTGCGGGTGGATTAAAGCTATCGCGCTTCGCGATAGCCGGAAACAAGAATAGTGGCGCCTGGTCGCCCTTGTCCATGTCCTCGACTGACCCATCACTGGGTGCAAACTTCCTCTCCGCTGGTCTATCATTCTCTCCAACTCAGTCTTCTACCGATGCTTCATTTTACGTTTTCGGAGGCATGTGTCCGAATTCCTCATCTTCTTCCGTCAATACCGCCTCAGGCTGGACTCTCGACGCTACATACTCAGATAACATGCTATTGATATCCCCTGGGTTATCTTCTGCGTCCTCAACCCCGAACATTCCGTACAGCTTGTCAACGGCCAGCTCGAGAGACCCGCCCATAGCGGAAGCTGGACTTACAATCACACCTCTCGTGCCAATCATCTCGAATACCTCGGTTGGAGGCATCTCTCAACAACAGAACTTCGTCCTGCTTGGTGGCCATACTCAGCAAGCTTTCATCAACATGTCCCAGGTAGCCCTCTTCTCCCTGCCTGAATCGTCCTGGTCATTCCTCAACGTCGATCAACCAAGCACGAACGGCAAGACAGACCTATTACGACGAGACAGCAGCCAAGTTGTCGAGCCACGATCTGGCCATACGGCAATTCTCACACCAGACGGCACGAAGATACTAGTCTTCGGCGGCTGGGTTGGAGATGTATCTACTGCTGCTGATCCACAATTCGCCGTCCTTGAACTAGGACAAGGCTATGGCGGCACTGGGACTTGGTCCTGGACAATACCTTCCGTGTCCTATAGTCCTTTTAGTGCTGGTCAGGGCATCTATGGCCATGGTGCAGCCATGCTACCGGGAGGTGTGATGATGATATCAGGCGGCTACAGCATTGCTGGCTCCAACTCTGCAAAGATCAAGCGCCAGTCAGTGTCTGAGCAACATACAAATACTCAGTTCTTACTTTTCAACACCACTTCTTCATCCTGGATCTCGTCCTACACCAACCCATCCTCCCCGAACTCACCTGCGTACACCGGCGAAGCCGTGTCGTCATCTTCTGGCATACTCAAAACATCCTCGCAGAAAGCCGGACTTGGCGCCGGTCTTGCGTTGGGGCTTTTGGCCCTCACTGGTGTATTAGTCTTCTGGCTCTTCTACTCAAGAAGACTAAGACAAAAGCGCGCTGTGAGGGAGAAAGAGTTGCGGGAGCTTGCACTTGGTACGGGGAAGTTTCAATCGGACCCGAACGTCACTGGCGACATGTCCATCCTTGGAAGCGGCCCGTACCCTGAAATGAGATCCGCGAGCTGGGGCAGCAGACAGGAAAGAAGATTGGGAACAGCAGACGACGGCAATTTCCTATGGGGCCCCGTCGTAAATCAGGGGCAACCTATACCACGCGAGGGTAATCGCAGCGACTATTCCAGTAGAGAGGCGGAGAGGACCGGCTTGTTGGTAGAAGTTCCCAGTCCGACAAGGGGTCTAAGAAAGAGTTTGCATTCGCGGGGCCCTACTGGATACGGTGGGCCAATGGGCATTCGACCACCAAGCATAGGCGGCGGTATACACCGAATTGACGAGGCCGAAGAAGAGAGTAGCCGGCCAAGCTCATTGAAGAAGAAAGCCAGTATTGAAGCGGGTCCTGCTTCAGGTGGACCTGACAGGCGCTCAACCTACAGCGATCCTTTTAAAGATCCTTCTCCGGCACAGACTCAGGCCGAACCTCGGCTGCCCAGTCCTTCTACTGAAGCTAAACGACAACGCGAACGCGAGGTCCAAGGATGGGTTGAAGATTGGAGCGCTGCCGCCGCTGTGATGGATCGTGGTGGAGATGGCCTGTCGAGGAATACCAGCAAAGCGGAAAGCAACTGGCGAACGCTTTCAAATTTGTCCGACAACCACTCGCATGCTGGTGGACCGACCAGGTCTGGAAGAGGGTCGCCAGAAAAATCTGACAGAACAGGGAGCAACCTATCCGAAAGGAGTACTGCGTCAGCAGTGAGTATTCAGAGAAGTGTTTTCGGACTAAGCACGGGTGGGTTGAGTCGCAACGTCAGCCTGCGAAGTGCCAGTACAGGATATGCGCTGTTTGCAGGTGCCGCGGCAGCGATGGCTGCGAAAGTTGCTGGTAACGGAAGTCCGACGTCTGCTGCTCCAGAATTAATCAAGAACGAATCATCTGGGGTGGGAAGGTCGCCTTCAAAACGCAGTGCAAGCTTGAACTTTAACTCGACTGGATCGAGCATCCGGTACGGTAAAGGAAGAGATCGCAGCGACACGTTTAGTACCGCTCGTACATCACATCCGAACGAAGGGGATGCACTGCTGGACCGCGGCAAATCAAGAGTAACTGGCTTTGCGGGTGACGATGCAAACCTTTGGGCTACGCCGCCTGAGAGTCCGGTCAAGGAGCGACACGTCCCAGCACTGAGACAGAGAGACGGCAGTATAGGTCATGCAGCAGGCAGGGTGGCGATGGGATTGCTAGACGGTGTGAAGAGGGTCTTCACGGGTACAGCTGACGTCGGCGTGCAGAATCGAGTAGCCGAATTTGAAAACAGGAGTGCGCAGAACAGTCCGACGAAGGATGATGCGACGCCGGAGATGGCAGAGATTGATGGTGGGACTCCTAGAAGAACCGCAAGTGTAGCTGCAGCATTCCTAAAGGAGCAGAGGGGGGCAAAGGATTGGGACGAAGACGCGAAGATTCAAACAAAACTTCAGCCAGAAGGAACCTCAAATGGCCTCGTAATAAAGAGGAAACCAGTACCCGGGCAGGTCAGGGCAGTGGTCGAGACTGATGGTGAGGAAGATGGGGATGAGGACTGGGATGTGGAAGCAGCGGTCGAGAGGAGAGTTGTGCAGGTGATGTTTACGGTTCCTAAGGAGAAATTGAGGGTCGTCAACGCAGATGCATTGAGTTTGTTAAGCAAGAGTGATGTTGATTTCGAGGGTGGGGAGAATGAGGGAGGTACAGTAGAAGAGGGGAACAAAAGGGTCAGTACGGTGAAGGAAGAGATGGAGGAGGAAGAGGGAGGTGGTGATTTAAAAGAGAAGGGCAAGGCAGTCGTTAGATGAGACGAAGACGATGGCCTGATTTTGATGATTCGGTGTAATCTTGAGGAAAAGTTTATGGGCGGCTAGCTTTCGAATCTATTGCTTTACGAGCGAGAGGCGAACTCGAGTTTGAATTGTATGATGCATATGTCATCTTTCCGGCCTTCTGCTGGATTGCCCAATTTTCGACTGAATGAATTGTAATTTCCCAGCTTCTCATTCATTATCTTACTTTCCGAGCAGTCCTCTATTTGAGCTCCCCTCCCCTTTCTGACTCGCCTCATTCTCTCGCGATTTGCGCTCGCATACTCTCCTTGGGAAAAAAAAATCGGAGCTGACTTTGGGAGGGAAAAGTAAGACCCGCAATGCAGGTCCTCCTGAATCGCAATATCCCACACTAGTCTTGGTATAGGATGGCCCTTCGCGGGCACCGCGGACGGTCTCGTTGGCGGACGTCCATACGTAGTGTATGTGTTGGATCCCATGTCTGGAATAATGATGGTTTAGGACGCAACACTGAATGTTGGGGAACGTTGTGTTTTTGTCTTGGAGTTTGCGCTTGTTAGGTTGCCTGCCAGCAAGCACTGGATCCAGGGCTTCGTGGAGGAGGAGTACGGAGATGGAAAGTTCGATGTTCGTCCGTCTCGTTCTTCCTCCATATGTTGACGTGTCCCATCTTTTCCCCATTAGCTTGCTAGCGTCCGGAAAAGGCGACTTCGAAGCATGTGAATGAGACATCCAAACCCCATCACCGATGCTCAGTTCTCTGTTCCCAGCTCCCAAAACTCCTCCTCACTCCTCACTCTCCATCCCACTTCCCCTTCTTAACCCCATACCGCCAACCCAAATACCCAGCCACGCCCACCAGACTCCCCACTGCCGTGCCCCCCGTAACCGCCAAGAAACCCGCTCTCCTGACCCCCGTAGCCAACGCCCCTACCACAGCGCCCCCCAAACTCCAGTCATCGACCTCCACCTGGCCCTTGTTCTCCAGTAGCCGCCAGCTCCGATCCGCCCACTCAATGTGCTCGCGGCCGCGCATGCGTCCTGCGAGTGCGACGGCCACGAGGGCCGTGGCGATGATGCTACTGCGGCCGGCGGTGCGGAGGATCATTGTGGAAAGAGACTGTCCGCTAGCGCGGGCGGATTTGGAGAGGTAGTGGCGAGACACGCCGACGATAGGGCCGATGGCGCCGCCGCATTGGAAGCCGCGGGTCAGGACGTGGGTGGTGAGGATGGGGAGGGCGAGGGGCTGATCTTCGGCGTAGGGAGTGTGGGGCCAGAAGCGGGACATTTTGGGAAGGAAAGTGATCCGTGGACAAAAAATCGGGGTTTGCTATATGGAATTTTGTTTCCTGAGCTTTGTTTTCAGTCGAGCTGACGTTCCGCTACCAGCGGTTTGACGATGGTTTGGACAGCATGCCCTCCGAGGGGCATGGCCGCTCGTATAAGTATTCATCTTGGGCAGGACCAGTTGCGGCCGTTGGCGCCTACAGGTCAGAAGATCGGGTAGCTTGCCAGTTAATATGACGTGTGGGGTGGCGGGCAGATAGATTCGCCGGTCGGTGCATTTGGGGGAGAACTAAGCCGATACGGACTTAAGGAAAAGGCCATTGGTGTTTTGTCCAAGGGCCTTCGATTACCTCCTTCAACGCGCCGATTAACCATGTGCTAAATCATTCTGGTATTTTCCCAGAAAACTACTGTGGTTATACCGGACTTCAACATCATGAACGGGTCACTCTGGCTGTGCAGGTGCGATCATGGTTCCCAAGATAGGAGTATTCGTTCATTGAAGCCTCCTGAAATTCGATAAGGTAATATACGCCAGCAATGTTGTTCGACTCAGGTGTGCCCCATACATCAAGACGTAGAACCATTAACGACATGACCGTTGACTCTTTCTTTGGCCTCATCTTCTCTCCCTGCTTCCGTCCCCATGCCCTTTGTTGGCAATGTCGTCTTCAGGGCCGGCAACAGACTTCTAGCACTCTCCCTCGCCTTCTGGGCCATCAACGCATCCCCCAGGACCAACGCCGTCATTGCCTCGACGATTGGAACGGCTCTCGGAACCACGCAAGGATCGTGTCTTCCCTTGGCCTCCAAGATACCTTCTTCGAAGTCATAGCTTGTCGTGCTTTGAGCTTGGCCGATTGTTGCTGGCGGCTTGAATGCGACGCGGAAATAGATGGGTGCGCCGTTTGAGATGCCACCTTGAATGCCCCCCGAGTTATTCGTCTTTGTCGTTAGGCGTTGGGTTGACAAGCTGGAATTTGGAGCGGGTGGGGCGGATGGAGCCAGCATGAAAGGATCATTGTGCACGGAGCCAGGGACCTCGCAGCCGCCAAACCCGGTCCCAATCTCGAACCCTTTCGTAGCTGGGATACTAAGCATTGCGTGGGCAAGCATTGCTTCTAGCTTGTCGAAGACAGGCTCGCCCAGGCCGATTGGGCAGTTGCGGATCACGCAGGTGACGGTGCCGCCGATGCTGTCTTTGGCGTCGCGGAAGTGCTCGATGACTTTCTTCATGCGTGCAGAGGCATCGGCGTCGGGGCAGCGGACGGGGACGAACGAGTCGACTTGTTCGCGGGTGATGGACGAGATGAGGGAGAGGAAGGCGGGGTTGGTGGAGGGCGTTGGATGCGTTGGTGTTGGGGGAAAGAGGTGTTCGGGACCGACAGACGAGACATAGGCAACTATCGAGACATTGTGGGCGAGAGAGAGGTATTTCTCTGCTATTGAACCGGCGGCGACTCGTCCTACAAGGTAGGTCTATTAGGAAGTTTTCCGGGGAGTGAGAATAGAAGTAGAAGTGGTGTACCGATGGTCTCCCTTGCACTACTCCTCCCACCACCACTGCTCGCCTTGACGCCGTATTTCTCGAGATAGGTGAAGTCAGCATGGCTCGGTCTCGGGTACATGTCCATCGTGCTGCCGCCGTAGTCCTTCGGTCTTTGGTCCTCATTCCTCACGATCATGGCAATTGGCGTGCCCAGCGTGATGCCAAACTCAGTGCCAGATTGAATTTCGACTCTATCCTTCTCGTTTCTTGGCGTGGTGAGAGCGCTCTGACCGGGCCGCCGACGAGTCATCTGTGGCTGGATATCGGCTTCTGTGAGGGCCATACCGGGCGGACACCCGTCGACAATGCACCCAACGGAGCGGCAATGTGATTCGCCATAGCTAAATGGTTTTGTTAGAAGAGGAGGTGAAAAATCGCGGAACAGGGTGATAGCTACGTTGTGACTCTGAAATATTCCCCAAACGTAGACATAATGAAGTGGAAATCAGGAGGCCCCTCGGATCTTCGGGAGACTGATGGATGTGGAAATATGAGATGCACCACTTTCCCCTGCTCTAGCTACAACGTTGTGTCCGGAAAAGAAATTTCTCACCAGATGTTTGCGATGCGTCTTCAGCAAAAACCAAAACGCCGGATTAGTACAGAGAAACGAAAATTAGCACCCAATTTCAGGCCTTTCGGGTTCTACCAACACAAGCGTACTAATTGCGTCCTCAGAATATCTCCGTACACTTCAAATGTTGGTAACAGGACCTCTAAAATCGACCTGGTTGACTTTGTGAAATCGCAATTGGAAATTTTGGTGCCTTTCCTCCATTAGGCCTAGTAGCTTACACATTTTCATTTAGGAGCAAGCCCTACTACTTAGCATTTATCTTGCTGTACGTTATGCCTACCAGCGCTTCTTAGATGATGGTGATGATGATGCAGACTCATTCTGCCACATTTTGTGTACGATCAGTAGAAAAAGTGGATTGCTTCCATGTCCCATGACCCATTTCCATGAAGTCGGCCCCCATAGCTCGTTTCTCCATCATTTCGTGGATTCGTTTCCAGTTGCAGTTCAATAGTCGTCACCGCGACTGATAACCTCTTTGACATTCGGCCTTAGTATGAATGTGTGCTCTAGCTGAGCAGTATAACTCCCCTTGATATCACAAAGCGGCGGATATGCTTCTACAATTCCTGATTCGACAAGATTGTTCAAGCCAAGAAGGTATTTTTCCTGGCCAAGACGGTCCAAATACCTTCGGCAAAATGGCAGGGTGCCAAAGTTTTTGTTGATGACATTGAGAAGTGTGCGCGCTGATGAGACTCGGAGTGTGACCTTTTGCACATCCCCACGTTTAGCATAGTGTGACGTTTCCAACTAAAGGCTGTTAGCGAGGCTTGGATATCAGGATAGGACTCTCCAACTTACATCGTCTTTCACATAACCCTTCCCTGTGCTGCCGAAAGTCTCACACGCAAAAACCTCGCCTTCTTCCATCTTCGTCTGATCACCTCCTTTCACTATAGGGATAGTCTTCCCGCCATGGATCGTGTACCTGCCAATGCTGTGACCATTCAAGTTCCGAATGCATTTGACCGGATAGGTCGTGCCGTTGATTTCAACTTCATAGCTTTCCATAGCCTCTTGAATTGCTGCACCAATATCGCTCATGCGAACGTCGATCCCAGCCTCGCGGACACCAGTATTGGTAGCATCTTTGACCGCTGCAAGCAGATTGTCGTACATGGGGTCGAAAGTGTGGGTCCACGCCGAGTCGAGGATTCTACCATTAATATGGACCCCAAAATCGACTTTCATGACATCTTTCTCCCCCAGGACCCAGGGCTTACTGGTTGCATTGGGTGAGTAATGTGCCGCACAGTGGTTGATGTTCAGTCCAGTGGGGAAGCCCATGCCCCCTTTGAGATTGTCGCCTTCTTCGAGTCCCGGGTGACCCGTTAGAGCTCGGACGGACTCTTCAATACCTTCAGCTATCTCATGCAAAGTCTGCCCAGGCTTCATCCATTTCTGAGCCCACTGCCTGACCTCTCTGTGCACTTCGGCGGCCTGACGATACTCGTTCAAGAAGTCGTTGTTCATGCGGTCAAGATGCCTCTTCTCTTCGCTCGTGGTGCGGTACGCATTTTCGTTCTTGTACTCGACTTCTTCGCCCACGGGGTACTGCTGGTTTGCGAAGAGCTGGCTGATTGGTACTCGAGGAGGATCCGACTGAGCATTTGGCGAAGCCTTCTTCTTCTTCTTGGGCCTCTTCTTTTTCTTCTTCTTTGCCGCTAGATCAGGTTAGCCGCATACGCTGAGGATGCTGTACTGCTTGTTCTCTAACCTCCGCTGGCACCATTCTCCCCAGCAACTACATCATCCTCTTTGTCTTCGTCAGAATCCTCGTGATCCGACGTGCCTAGCTCGGCCCCGTTTGTTGTATGTGATTTCGACTTTTTCTGAGGTAGGGTTCCGTTAACTAAATGGAACGAGTCAGTCCTCTATTCTGAAGAACTGGCAAACTCGCCTACTTACGGTTGAGCTTGTTAAGCCCACCCTCGATTTGCGCCGCCATGCTGAGGACACAAGTCGACTGCAAGGCTCTAGAACTCGGGGGAGCTTAATATTCGAAGCTGGGTGCCTGTGGGTTATGGCGTATTGCTTGGCGAAGAAAAAGAACAGAAAATCTGCATCCAGCTCACTTGGCACTCACCCCCTCCAACGCCGCTTTTACCAGCACTCACCCTGAGCGCGGGTGAGTACAGGGTGAGCGGAGGTGAGTTGAAGGTGAGTCGACAGGTGGGCCTGCCTCGCAATCCACGCGCTCGTCGCCCGAAGCCCGTCTCAAAGCTCCTGTCGTGTCGCCATGGTGGAGCCACCGGTTTCCTACTCCTACTTAGAGTCCACGGTCCCTGCCGCAGCCTGCGAAGTAGCCATCTCAGTTGGGTCTGCCGGGCGTGCTTGTTCTACTCGTCGTGTGTGATCTCTTCTACTACGCTCTGCCTCCTGCGCTATTTCCTCCGGACTGCCACCGTTATGGGAAGAAAACAGATTACTGGAGACGTGCTGAACGCTCGCGCCAAAACGAATGGCTACAAGAGAGGGGCACACCGGGAAGAAGACAGTCGTCGAGACTGCAATAAGCATAAGGACGATACCATAAAAGATCAAGATAAAGCGTTGGATCGCTATGTGCTGTAAGGGTGCGCTGTCTACACCTCTAAAAAGATCGATACTGATGTGGACTTTTAGCTGGCACTACGAAGGAATGAAGGAGGATGCTCTTCAGAAGGGCCTTCCTGCTCCCGATGAAGCCGTTGTACGAGAGCTGGTTCTCGCCAAAAACGTGGAGGCCCCGGACCTTGCCACCGTGAAAGACTTCCTCCGCTTTAAGGCAGCCGCAGGCAAGGGCATGATTATGGAACAGACGACTTGCGACTCGCTTAACACGTTTGCGGAGTGGTTTTTCGCCGGCTTCACCCGGACACCGAGATAAATAAAGAGGACAGAAGCGAAGTCTACGATGTAGGTATATTCCACCATCTTATGGCCAGGCCCGATCTCATCCTCACTAGTGGGTCCGAAAAGTCCTGTCTGAGGAAGGCGTCGTCGTTAATATCAAGAGGCCAAAGCATAATTTTACCGAACGCGATGTTCGTCGCCTGCTACGAACCCCATGGACGGAAGACGATCCGATCTTTGTTCCTCAGCGTTACCGGATCCAGTTTCACTATATTTTTCTCGAGTATTGCTGGACTGGAGCTCGGCTCTCTGCATTCTTCGCCGGCGGGCTTCGCTACCGAGTATGTTTACTGCCACTGGTGTGTAAATCGGATGGCTGATTGTATAGGATATCGACCTTGCTTTGCAACGTGAACCCACTGGTGGTTGGAGAGTCATTTATCAAATCAGGCAGCGCTGGGTCAAGAACAACCGGAACCCTAAGTATATCTAGTTAGATCCGGCTGGTCAAAGACAGGTCTGTATCCGTTCAATCCAGACAGGGTACTCAGAGATATCCAGAAGCCACCAGACGAACCATCCGTTCCTAAGGAGGTGAAGGTTGAATCTCGTCTGAAAGACAGTGCCTCCGACGCCAGGACCATCCGAAGCTCTTACTTCGCTGCTTAGGCAAATCGATTGCGATGACCATTCCTCAGATGAGCCGAGGAAACACCGTATGCGAAAACTTGCCAATGCCGCCGAAAAAGCTTTTGCTGAGCGTGCTCTCCTTCTCGATGAGAATCGGCTCCTATTCGAGCAGAACAACGAAAGCAGTTGTCGCCAATCGGCTAGGTCGACGGTGGTTGGTAAGGCGAAGGTGATGAGCTATGAGGACATCGTCAAGGCAAAAGCGGAGCGGGATGCGAGAGAGGCTGTCCCGAAGAAAGGAAAACGTGGTCCGAAGCGCAAAAGCTCTACACCGGTGTTAGCAAAGGCTAAGAGGACACGAAAGAGTGAAGTGGAAGCTGCTGAGGATGAGATCAAAGCAATGGGACTGGAGAATCACTGCTCTGTCCTGCAATTCTAACGGCAAGGTGACGTACCGGCCGTGCAAGAGAGTTGGTGAAGTGGACTTTGGAGTGCTCACCAGGCGTAACAAAGGTCGAGTGACAGGTCACTCGTGGTAACATAATTTACAATAGAACAATGGACCTGGATATAACACAGCAGATTTTTGATAGAGGTTGTGGTGCATAAAGATGCAGGATTCACAACTAAGATCTGACCACCTGTGAATTTGCATCCGAAAATGGAGATTTTTGACACCGTTTTTGAAGGCATTCCCACACATCTGCAGCGGGTGCACGGGCCCTGCAGGCCTTTGACTTCAACCGTGGCTGTGTCTTAATTTTAGCGGTTGACAGGGGTGCAGCGAAGCATGTGTTCGCATTCATCACAACCCAGCCTGACTTCTCTGTTCTGCCAGTTCGACATTCAATCCCGCTAGATGCGCAAGCGACGACTCTTCACTTCGAAACATCGCAATGGGAGACACGGTCACAGGGCCCGTAGGGGTCGTTCTGAGTGCCCCTCAGCTCGTCTTTGTCTGCGTTCAGTATTACGAGACCTTTATGGCGTATATCAACCAGAAAAAAGAGTTGTCAACATACTGTGCCTTCTTCCTAGTTCAGCACAAACAGTTCCAATACTGGATATCTCGAGCAATGCCAGATGGCAAGACCTTGTTGACGGATGATGTTACGAAACAAGACCTCACCATGGCATTATTGGACCAGACTCGAGAGGCATTTGAGGACGCGCAGAAATTTACGCAGTGGTACGGCAAGCGGAGCCTTTTCGATTGGTTCTCAAGAAAGCAGGAGCTGAAAGCTAGCATTCAAGACGTTTCCATGACTCGGAGGCTGGCCTGGGCACTTGAGGGATCGAAAAGTGCTGAAAAGTTATTGGTGTTGTTGGAAAGATCCAATAAAGCACTTCAGCTTGTGTGGAACATGAGTAGCGACTCCTTTCAGAGACAGCTCCTACCGGAGCTCGACGACTTCAATAGTTTGAGCGGACTCAGGCTAATTGAAGGCGCTTTGAAAAGAGAAGAGTCCAAGGAATACTGCGGCATTCTGACGGCAGTGAGGCTACGACGAGCTTGCCTCGAAGAAATGCATGCTGAACGAAACCACAGCAATGATTTAGTTGGGGCTCGCACCAGGGACAACCTGGAACTCAGACTCACCGACTTCAAAAACCCCGAAATCTTTTTCGCCGACAAACTTCCCAAAGTTACAACAACGGTCAATGGCGATCAAGTGCTGCTCGAATGCAAGAGGTACGAGTACGAAAAGTCAGCCAGGATGCCAACCCAATCACGCTTCAACGAGACAGTGGCTGCAGGCATCACTCGACTCGCTCATGATCTTGCTAAGCCTATGAAGCCGTGGAAACTCAAGACACTCGACTGCGTGGGCTTCATCAAGCTTTCATGGGATCGTACCCGCTGGCCCGGCCATGTGCTCGCTTTTAAATTGCCTGCCAATGTGCATGCAGAGCCAGTCAGCCTTCGACGGGTCATAAACGACACGTCTAATACTTGTGGATTGCCACTGGGACACCGCTTCACTTTGGCTCTAGGCTTGACAAACGCGGTCTATTCTTTGCTATCCGTCGGATGGCTGCACAAAGGCATTCGGAGCCGATCTATTCTGTTCTTCAAGCCGCGGGATGCTCCACCGACGGAAAACTGGCTTCCGAGCCCTAAAGATTTCTTTCTGATGGGATTCGAGTCCTCGCGTCCGATCGATGTTATGTATCTCTCTGGTAGACTGGAGGCGGTAGAATTGGAAGACAAGTTCTACGTCTATCCTAAGTACTTCCATGATTGTACTATGGGATACAAGCCAGGGTTTGATCTCTTCAGCCTTGGGATGGTTTTGGTCGAGATCGCTTTGTGGAGGACTTCCGAAAACTTAATGCAGGATGTTTCGGAACAAGAAAGAGCGTTACCAAAGGATCAGAAGGAGATTGTTGCAAATTTTTTAATTCCGATGGTAGAGCGGACTGTCGGCGTAGTGTATGCTGACTGTGTTCGGCTCTGCATCAACGGCGAGTTCTGCGACCAGGACGAGTTGCGCAAGCTTCTCATGGCATTTGACAAACAGGTTATCGCGAATCTGGAGAAATGCTATGCATAGTGGATTCGTACTGGAAAACGGGCAGCGAAAAGTCGCATACGAAGAGGGTCCCGAAAACAAAAAGGGTGGCCAAAGCACACAAGGATTACGCCACAAGAGAAAGCTCATAGCCCAAGCGAAGCAAGCGGAGATTCAAGGGCAAATCACTATCGACCGAAACAAGGAAGAAATGGGAGGAAGAGAGACGAGAGTAGGAAAAGCGGAGAGCAGAAGGACGAGAAAGGCGCGAAATCCTTAACTGGGCGCGAGAGACAAGGGCCATCACGACGTCGTAAACGGATCACGAGTCCGGGTAACTCACAAACAGACCAAGCCCGCCCTAAAAGCAAGCAGCCAAAACTCATCGGCCCTTAGTTCAAATGCAAGCAACCGATTGGCCACAGGAGACACGAACAATGGAGGATAAAGTGGGAACAGTTTAGGGACCAACGGAGGCAACACCTTTCACCAGCACTTGATAGCGCTCACGCAACCTGGGAGCAAATTGTGCCTAAACTACACGAAGGACTCACGAGACCGCAAATTTCCTTGGCCACACTACTACGCACCGAAGTAGTAGGATTCAATGCTTTCCTCTATAAACAAAAAGTCCCAGAAATCACGAGTCCAGGCTGCCCATGTGGAGAGAGCTACCAAAACGCCCGATATATAGTGATGGACTGCCCATTACACGAGGAAGGTAGAGAGGAAATGTTCACTGAAGCTGGAACTCGGAACTACTCAATGCTTATGAACGAACCAAAAGGGGTAAAAGCCTGCGTAAAGTGGGTTATGAAGAAAAGACTACTTGCCCAATTCAGCTTTGCTCAGGGACGTGGAGGAAGAGAGAGAAGGAGCAGATCAAGATGCCTGGCATAATGAACAGAACGAGAACCTAGAGGGATCAGAAACAGACTCTAAATGAAAGGGAAAATTTTTTGGGATTCATACTATGTCATTCCAAGAGAATCAGGGCTTAGGCATTGTTTCAAAAAAGATGACCAATTGTTCCAGTTTGTTCGCCTCATTCTTACGCTTCCCAACCCAACGTTCTGAATAGACCCTCGTTCGTAATCTTGTAGCTGCGTACGCGCTTCGCCTCTCGAAATCTTACATCGCATCCCATCTTGCGAAAGACCCAATCCTCCTCTCTACATCCATAGTTCTTGTAAAGCGTAACACAGTGTCCAAATGTCCCTTCTGAGAAAACAACTCGCTCCACATCATCGTCTCCAAAATCCTTGAGATTTACCTCTGTCACACGAGTGCCGTAGCATTCGAGAGATTTGCCGTTTTCGTGGTAGAAAGTAAGCTTCCACCGGCTAAGCAATCCTAGTACTCGACCCATACTGCTTACGGAATGTACTAAACCTTTTGAGGAGGAGAATGTTAGCTACTGGCTTCGAAATATTGAAAGGAAATGAAGAATATGGAATATCACATACCATTCGAAGGACCCGGATTTGCTTCCGGCAGCGGACCTTTTCGACAGAGAAGAAAATCGATACCTTCTGTCCATGGACCATCGTCAAATTCCAGTTTATTCAATTCCTCTAGGCCGAGCCCTGCCGTGTACTCCATTGAGCAAAAATCGCAGCAAATATCAGATGCAAGTTCCGGGTCTTCATTCTTTCGTTCGCAGAGCTTCCGAAGCACGGATGATGCCGCCACTCGAAGATCTGGGTATCTTCCTAGCATTCTTTGGCAGGCATGCAGCCAGAAGAATACAAGAGTGCTGTTTTCTGGGCTTTTCTTTGCGTCATCGGCCCATTCTTGCACCCTAGAAAGATTCCCGATGTCGTAGTAAGGCCTGAAACTGGCGATATCCACCTCGCTCGAGCTTGTCGAGTGGATCAAGGTGAACATGATCTCAAAAAAGACGCATCCCAGCGCAAAAACGTCAGCTTTTGTACCGCGTCGTTTACCAGCTTGGAGTTCTGGGGACCAGTAGAGTACAGTCCCAACGCGGTGGCTTTCCGTAGTTGAGCTGAGCTCAAAGAAGTCTCGGGACAATCCAAAGTCGGTAAAGATCAAGCTTCTGTCATGGACAAGAATGTTTGCCGGTTTCACGTCCCTGTGGCGCACACTGCTTTGATGCATGGAATGGAGTGCGATGATCAAGCAACCCATTGCCTTCATAAGGGCCGCGTCGGAAATGATGTCTCTTCTCTGCTGGGGCGCCATACCTAGGAGGTTCTCCAAGTCACATATCGCGCGGGGCAGATGAAGCAGGCCAAATTCGACTAATTTGACTTTCCGCGTGCTGGGTGCTGCCGTGTCATCTTCCCTCTCTTCACCTTCACCCTCTTGACCTTCCAAGTCAAGAATGTACGATGATACGTATTGGATGAAGTGGTGGCCCTTCCGCAATCGGTATAAGATTTTCAATTCATCAAGGAACCGACTTTCAGCCGCTTGCAGCGATACCTGCTTAATCCACGTTTTTCTGACGCACGTAGTGTTGTTGGATGTGAGTCGCACCTCGTCAACAGCACCCTGCGCACCCCTGCCGATTTCCTGGACCGAATGGAAAGGTAAGGGAGCTGATGAGGTAAAGATCGAAGGAGAATAATTTTTGAGGATGGTCGACTCGTTCTCAAAATCCTCGGCCAAATCTGTTCTTTCAAGCCTAGGTAGCAATTAGCATGGCCTCGTCACTAAAGTAGAAAGGTCGGTTACTCTGGAGACGCGCTGGGACTTCTCTGCTGACCAGCCATGCCTGTCTGTGAAGCAAAAAGGCTGTGAACTTGTGGTTTCTTGGATGTGATTTTGCGTAGCGACGTTACTCGGTGAAAAGCTTGGGTCAAGCGTTTCAGGCAAGATAGCAATCGAAAACAACGCTATACCCAACGCTCCTGCATCAAACATCTCCAAATGTGAAAGGCTAGAACTGGAAGTCGCTTGTCACGGCGGTGCTTCGGCACACATCAAATCCAACAGCACTCGACCTGCAGGAGCTCGTCAGTGGCTCACTGATGAACTTTTTACCGTGCTGCTTCCAAAATGGTTTGCGGTATCTTACGCCCTAAGTGAGTGGTTAGTGAGAATCTGTAGATACTGGAAGTCGGATCTTCCGATGTGAATCCAGTGCCGAAGCCCAAACTCTCCAGCCCCGGGCTTCCGTGGAGAGGCCAGATCACGTCGGCGGCACCAACTGGGTAGCCGCCCCGAGCAGGGTTGCCGGATTTAAAACATACGACCGTATTGAATTCTAAAAAGACGTTTTATACACGTTTTCTATGATAAAAAGCCGGGTAAAAAACGTATTATGATGAAAAGTGCGGTGGTGCCTCGCCATCTTCAGCGATTCTCCCTGTAAGCTCTCGTCAAGACCGTCCGGGCCTAGCAGTGCTTTCATTTG
>Ga0335072_10002311_pt1 | contig 29697 bp, 33 predicted proteins | sample Lox_Sample_21_FD_206725 | JGI IMG/M metagenome (GOLD analysis project Ga0335072, IMG submission 206725) | Soil microbial communities from Loxahatchee National Wildlife Refuge, Florida, United States - Lox_Sample_2.1 | ecosystem: Environmental > Terrestrial > Soil > Wetlands | place: USA... | reverse complement strand
GCGACGCGAGCAAAAGGCAGGAGTCCAACTTCGGCCATCGCACCTCCTGCCTCGATAGAAAACAACAATTTCAGACGGTCGGATATGCCGAATTTTCATTGTCGTAGCGAGGATGTCAACAGAGCCATGTGATGCCAAGCGTGCGCCCGCCCGATTCCTTTGCGCCACGCGAGACGACCTCCATTACGCCGCCATAACCGCCGCTGTACACGACGAAGCCGCGCGAGGCAAGCTCCGCGCCGAGGGCGCGTGCCAGCACGTACTCGGCATCGCCTTCGCGAGGGCACGAACTGCCGAACACGGCGATCGTTTTCGGACGGGCTTTCATTTCCTTCTTTTTGCGGGAGGCTTGCCGAGCGTCTCGACCATCGCCACCGCCAGCGCGTCGAGCTCCGAGATCGAATCGCGGCCTTTTTGCGGGTTGTTATTGCCAAACATCGCAAAGATCAAGTGCTCGCCGCGGAGCGTGGTGGCAAAGCCGCAGAGCGAATGCACGTGTTCAAGCGTTCCCGTCTTGGCGAATACGCGGCCGGAAGCAGGAGTGCCCGTCAACCGATTTTCAAGCGTGCCGTCGACGCCTGCGACGGGAAATGTCGAAATGTAATCCACTCCCCAAGGCTGGCCTGCCGCGTAACGCAAAATGGCGACGGCGGCGCGCGGTGTCACCAAATCGTCTCCCGAAAGGCCCGAACCGTCGGAAAGAACCACGTCGCCGTCGGGGACACCGGCAGTCTTCAGAAAATTATTTTCGAGCCATAGCCCGGCGTCCGTGGCGCCGTAGCCCGCTTTTTCGTGTGCAACCGTTCGCAGAAACAGTTCGGCGTGAAGATTCTGGCTGACTTTGTTGGTCAAGCGAACGCTCTCGATCAGCGGCGGCGAAGCATGGTCGGCCAGCACGAAGGGATATTTCGCCGTGGGAACCAGGCATTCCGGATGCACCGTGGTTTCGTTGAGCGAGATGCAGGAAACAGGCGGCGGCGCGTGCTGCACGCGGACCGAGCCAGTGACGCGCACTCCGCGCGCTTCGAGAAGCTGCAGAAGCGTGCGTCCCGCGGTCGCCGCGGGATCGGCCATCGCCAGGTCCACGCGGACCGGAGAGTGATCGAGCGGAATCGTCCCGCGCAGAAAAATGAAATTCTCGCCCGGCTGCCGGCCCACGCCGATGTCGGGAATGTCGGTTGCGGCGCTGGTGGAAAAGCGGACCGTGACGCCGCTGATGGCGGCAAGCGGGTCCACCGTGTAGGTGGCCGGGTCGCCGACGCGCGCGCCCGGAATGACGATCACCGCGATCGAATTTTCGTTGAACGTGAGCGCGCCCACCGGTGCGCCGAAAGTGAAAAACTCGTCGCCGATGCTCCATCCTGCCGGATACGGATCGTAGGGAAAGTAGGAATCGTCCGCGACGATGTCGCCGTCCACTTCGCGCAAGCCTTTCGCGACCGCGGCGTCCGCCAGTTCGGCAAGCGGCAACTCCGTGGGCCCGTCGTGCTCGATCTTGCCCGCGTAGGGAATTTTCCAGTTGGAAAAATCGGGATCGCCGTGGCCGATCAGAAGCAGGTCGCCGCCGAGCCGCCCGCCGATATCGAGGCTTGCGGAAGATTCGAGCGTCGTATGGTAGCGGTAGCCGGGACCAAGCGAGGCGAGCGCGAACGTCGTGGTGAAAATTTTTGCGTTCGAAGCGGGAGTGAAAAACCGGTCGGCGTTCAGATCGTAGAGCGTCTCGCCCGAATCGCGATCCACGATCAGAACGCCCCAAAGCGCTTTTTGCGCCGCGGCTTCGGAGAAAATCCGTTCCGCACGCGCCCGAAACTGCGCCACGTCAGGCCGCAAAGCGGGCCGGTGAGACGATTTTGATGCGTGCGACGCGCGCGGAGAATTTTCCCGGGGGTGTGGCGGGGCGGAACGCACGAACACGGGCGAAGCAAACGCCGTAAGAAATAAAACAGAAATGAGTCGCAGCCCGCTCAACCGAAGAGTAGGTCTTCGGCCGCGAATCGGCGGCAATGAAAGGGCAATCCGGCGAACCATCGAGACGCTGCGGCGGAGCGAAGTCAATTCATCTGGCAGCCACATGAGACGTGCAATTATATGCCACCGTCGAGCCCGACGCTCGGCTGCCGGGAGGAAATATCTTGCTGTGTCCGCAAAGCAGCCGATATGATGTAGGTGGCCCACCACTTAGGAGGAAATCATGAAGAAAAGCCTCAGCTTATGTCTCGCCGCCGCCTTGGCAGCACTGCCGCTCGCGCCCCGCCTGCGCGCCGATGACAAATCGAAAGATGAAGACCGCCTGCAAAATGCCGGGCAAGTGATGAAAGAAATTCTGAATGTTCCAGACGACATACCGCAGAACCTTCTGGATAAGGCCGATTGCGTGGTTGTGCTTCCCTCGGTTCTGAAGGCCGCGTTTATCGTCGGTGGCAGCTATGGCCGTGGCGCGATGACCTGCCGCAGCGGCGACACTTTCCGTGGGCCGTGGGGCGCGCCGTCGATGATGGCGCTCGAAGGCGGCAGCTTTGGATTCCAGATCGGTGGCCAGGCGACGGACTTCGTCCTGCTAATCATGAATGACCGCGGCGCAAGCTCGATTCTTTCGAGCAAGGTCAAGCTGGGCGCGGACGCATCGGCGGCAGCGGGGCCCGTAGGACGCAATGCGGCCGCGGACACCGACGTCACAATGCGCGCGGAAATCCTTACTTACTCGCGGGCACGCGGACTCTTCGCCGGCATCTCGCTGGCCGGCTCGACCCTGCGTCCGGACAACGACGCCAACGAACGCATCTACGGAAGGAAGATTCCCGCGCGCGATATCGTTCTGCACGGAAGGGTTCCCGTGCCGCCGGCGGCGAAGCTCCTAGTGTCGACGCTGAACCTGCACACGCCGAAAAACCTCTCGAAGTAAGCGGCGCTTTCCCGAGCGGCCCCGCCGCGCCTGGATGGCGGCGTGGGCCGTTTTTTTCCCAGCGGCATTTTCGGCAGCGTTCTTCGCGCATCTTGACTTTTTCCCCATAATTGACCTACAGTCGATATTGTCCAGAGGTCATGCAATGAAGATCGCCAGCCCTCCTTCCCGCATTCCGTCCACCGCCGTCCGCCGGCCCGCCAACCGCCGCGAGCGCCACCGCACGGAGACCCGCGCGCGACTCTACCGCGCGGCGCTCGATCTTTTTGCCGAGCGCGGTTTCATGGAAACCACCGTCGAAGACATTACTGAAGCGGCCGATGTAGGAAAGGGGACCTTCTTTAATTATTTTCCGACAAAGGAGCACGTGCTGGCTGCCTACGGCGGCGAGCGCGTGGCGCGTGTCCAGCAGGCGCTCGAAGAGGCCCGGTCGACAAAGCGTCCGGTGCACGAAGTCATCCGCGAGTTGGCCGCGGACTCCGCCGGGCAGTCGAAGGAAAATCCGGCGCTGCTCCGCGCCATCTTCGCCGCGCACGTATCCTGCGTGCCGGTGCGCGTCGAATTGCAAAAGCGCATGCGGGTCGCGCGGCGCGCGCTCGCCAGGATTTTCGCGCTGGCGCAGGAACGCGGCGAAATGCGGCGCGATCTTTCGACGGCGGAAATAGCGCGCGTCACGCAGGTCGCGCTGATGGGGACGTGCATGGTTTGGGCGCTCCATCCGGAATATTCGCTGCGCAAGACGTCTTTGGAGCTGTGGGATCTGATGTGGCCGTCTCTCGCGCAGCCGGCCGTTGCCTCCCGTCCTGAAAAATTAGGGGCTTGAGATTCGGCCCGCAGAGGAAACGAAGGCGGGAATTTTGGAGTCTTTTGAATTCGCACCTCATCTGAAATAACAGCCGCAGGAGGGGGTTTCGTGAAATTGCGAAGGGCCGCATTCATCCGCACGCTAGCCGTGATTCTTCTCGCCGCCGCGGCGCCCGCCTTCGGGCAGACGACCTCGATGATTCCGACGCCGTCCGAGGCGGCCAACCTGAGTCCTTATCAAGGCAGCGTTCCGTCCGCGCGCGTCGACGGTGTGCTGCAGCTTTCACTCGAAGACGCGATCAACAGGGGACTCAAACAAAACTTGGGTGCGCTGCTCTCGAGCGAAGATATTCGCGCCGCACACGGCGAGCGCTGGAAGCAATTGAGCGCCCTGCTGCCCGCTACTTCGGCCTCGAGCTATGTGGACGGTTCTAGAATCAGCCTAGCCGAATACGGTTTCACATTCAAGGTTCCCGGCTTCAACTTTCCGAGCGTTGTGGGGCCTTTCGGCTACTACGACGCCCGCGCCAATCTCTCGCAATCGATTTTCGATTGGAACGCCATCGAAAAAACGCACGCGGCCACAGAAAGCCTGAAAGCAGCGCAATACACTTATAAGGACGCACGCGATCTGGTGGTGCTCGCTGTCGGCTACACCTATTTGGGAGTCATCGCCGACGCCGCCCGCATCGAGACCGCCGAGGCGCAGGTGAAATCCTCGGAGGCGGTCTACGACCAGGCTTCCTTGCAGGTGAAGGCGGGAACGTCTCCAGCGATCGACGCGCTGCGCGCGCAGGTGGAATTCAAAACGCGCGAACAGCAGCTGATCGAAGCGAGAAACGACTACGCGATCCAGAAACTGCAGCTGGCGCGCGTCATAGGCTTGGCGCCCGGCCAGGAATTTGAGCTGACCGACAATTCGCCCTACGCGCCACTGGCTGGCATGACGGTCGAGGAGGCGGAAGAACGGGCTTACGCGTCACGCTCGGATTATCAAGCGGCGCTCGCACAGGTTCGCGCCGCCGAATACGCCCGCAAGGCCGCGACCGCCGAACATTTCCCGACGCTTTCCGCCAGCGCCGATTATGGCCTCGCAGGATCGACCGATACCCTGCACACGAACGGCGTTTTCGACGTTCGCGGCACTCTGAACATTCCCATCTTTGCCGGAGGGCACACCCACGGCGATGTCCTTCAGGCCGAAGCGCAGCTTCGCCAGAGCCGTGAGCGGCTGGAAAATCTTCGCGCGCAGATTGACACCGACGTGCGCACGGCCCTGCTCAACCTGCAATCGTCTTCCGAGCAGGTTGCCGTGGCCCAGGACAACATCCATTTGGCTGACGAGACCCTGACGCAGTCGCGCGACCGTTTTCGCGCCGGTGTGACGGACACCGTCGAAGTTGTGCAAGCGGAAGAGGCCGTGGCCAGCGCGCACGAGAACTACATCTCGAGCCTCTACAACTACAACTACTCCAAAATATCTCTCGCGCGAGCGCTGGGCATGGCCGAGCAAGGCGTGAAAGATTATTTCAAAGGACACTGAGCGATGCCACAGCCCAATGACGTCAATCCAGCCCCACTTGCCGAACCCACGAATCCCGCCCCGGCAGGCGAGACGCATTCTCCGGCTTCGCAGCCGCCGCCGCGACGCGCCAGTCTCTTTCAGCGCGAGCCGCGCGCGCGCATCGTCGCCGTCATCGTCGTGCTGGTTCTGCTGGTCGGCGGATATTTCGGCTACAAATACCTCACGAGCTATGAAAGCACCGATGACGCGCAGGTCGACGGCCACTTGATGCCGCTCAGCGCGCGCATTACCGGCTATATCCTCAAAGTGAACGTCGACGACAACCAGTACGTCACGCAGGGATACGTGCTGGCTGAAATCGATCCCCGCGATTATCAGGTGGCGGTCGACAAGGCCAAGGCGGACCTGGCCGACGCGGAAGCGACGGCGCGTTCGCTGAACATCACCGTGCCGGTCACCTCCGTCAACACCAAGAGCCAGATTTCGTCTTCGGAAGCGGACGTGGAAAACGCGCGCGCCGGAGTTCTCTCCGCCGAACAGCAATCTGACGCCGCGATTGCGCAGCTTGCTTCCGCCGAAGCCACCAACGTAAAAGCACAGGACGACCTGGTCCGCTACAAACAGCTTGTCGAGAAGCAGGAAGTTTCCGAGCAAACCTACGACCAGGCCTTGGCTGCGGCAAAGAGCAACGCCGCCGCTGTAGAGGCGGCGCGGGCTTCCGCCGCTGCCGCTGCGCAGCAGGTGGCGCAGGCCAAAGCCCGAGTGGCCGAGGCTCTCGCCAATCTCACGGCGTCGCAGACCGGCCCTCAGCAGGTGGCCTCCACACGCGCGCGCGCCCAATCCGCCGACGCCGACGTGCAGCAGAAGGAAGCGGCGCTCGAGCAGGCGGAATTGAACCTGCAATACACGAAGATCATCGCCCCCGTCGACGGCGTTGTGATGAAGACAATCGAAGTCGGGATGAACGTGCAACCCGGCCAGCAGCTTTTCAACATCGTTCCGCTCAATGACGTCTGGGTGACGGCCAATTTCAAAGAGACGCAGTTGAAATACATGAAGGCGGGGCAAAAGGCCGAATTCAAGGTCGACGCGAACGGAAAGACGTATTACGGCCACGTTGACAGCATTGCCGGTTCGAGCGGCGCGCGCCTCAGCCTGCTTCCACCGGAAAATGCCACGGGCAACTACGTGAAGGTCGTCCAGCGCATCCCGGTGAAGATCGTCCTCAATCCCGGTCAGAACAGCGACGACTATCTGCGCCTGGGAATGTCCGTCGAGCCGAAAGTCTGGGTGAAATAGGCCGCGGCCACGCGTCATGACCGACGGACAACAGAGGCGGCCCGTAAACCCGTGGATCATCGCGTTGACGGTGACGCTCGCCACGTTCATGGAAGTGCTCGATACCAGCGTGGCCAACGTCTCTCTCCCGCATATCGCTGGAAGCCTTTCCGCTGGGCAGGACGAAAGCACCTGGATTCTCACTTCCTACCTGGTTTCCAACGCCATCGTGCTTCCCATGAGCGGCTGGTTTTCCTCGCTGATCGGCCGCAAGCGCTTTTACATGTCCTGCGTGGCGATTTTCACGGTCAGCTCGTTTCTCTGCGGCCTGGCGCCCAGCCTCAGCTGGCTGATTTTCTTCCGCGTCGTGCAGGGAGCGGGCGGCGGCGGCTTGCAGCCGAGCGAGCAGGCGATCCTTGCCGACACGTTCTCGCCGAAGCAGCGCGGCATGGCGTTTGCCGTTTACGGCATGGCTGTGGTTCTCGCGCCCGCCATTGGGCCCACGCTTGGCGGATGGATTACCGATAATTTCCAGTGGCGCTGGATTTTCTTCATCAATATTCCCGTGGGCATTATTTCGCTTCTCTTGACACAGCGCCTGATCACAGATCCGCCCTACATGCGCGAACAGAAGCGCTCCACCTTCCGCGTCGATTACATCGGGCTGGGATTGCTCGCCGTCGGCCTCGGCTTCCTGCAGGTCGTGCTCGACAAGGGCCAGCGCGACGATTGGTTCTCCTCACACTTCATTCTCACGTTTTCGATCATTGCAGGAGTGGCTCTGGTGGCTTTGATTTTCTGGGAATGGTTTCACGATCATCCCATCATCGATCTTCACCTGTTCCGCGAGCGCTCCTTCGCCGTCGGCAACCTGCTGATGTTCCTGGTGGGCTTCGCGCTCATGTCCAGCACCGTCCTTCTGCCGCTCTTCATGCAGACGCTGCTGGGCTACACCGCCGAACGCGCCGGCTTCGCCCTGATGCCGGGAGGATTTGCCATCCTCATCTGCATGCCGCTGGTGGGCTTCCTGCTTTCGCGCTACGATGCCCGGCGATTGCTCCTCTTCGGGCTCGCCATGCTTTCCTTTTCCCTCTTTCACATGACCACCTTCGACACGTTCATCGATTTCCGCACCGTGGCCACGGCACGCGTCTTTCAGGCCATGGGCCTCGCGTTTCTCTTCGTGCCCATCAATACGGCCGCTTATGCGTTCCTGCCCAAGGGCAAGAACAACGAAGCCTCGGGCCTGATCAATCTGGCGCGCAACGTCGGCGGCAGCGTGGGAATTTCCATCGTCACGACAATGCTCGACCGCCGCGCGCAATTCCACCAGCAGAATTTGGTCGACCATCTCAACAACGGCAATACGCACTTTGCTGCGGCGCTTCATGCTATGACGCAGATGTTCGTTTCGCGCGGCGCGAGCCTCTATCAGGCCACCCATCAGGCCTACGCGCTGATGGGCCAGATGCTCGGCCAGCAGGCCACTACGCTCGCCTACATCGACAATTTCTGGATGCTGGGGGTCGCCACGATGGCCATGATTCCGTTCGTCTTCCTGATGAAGAAGGTGAAGCCGGGCGGGACGATTGCGGTACACTGACGCCAAGGGTGGCGCCATGCTTTTCCGTGTCATTACCGTCGAGCGTGAATACGGCAGTGGCGGCGCGAATATCGCCCGCCGCCTTTCGGAAAAGCTGGGCTGGAAGCTCTGGGACCAGGACATTACGGCGGAAATCGCGCGCGTCGCCAATATCGATCCCAAGGCCGCGCGCATCTGCGATGAGCGCGTCGATTCCCTCCTCTCGCGTCTCTTCCGCGTCTACGCCCGCGGCAGCTACGAACGCTCGCTTCCCGTCGGCGAAACCCGCGCGTTCAATACTGATCGCATGTTCACCATCCTTCACCAGGTGATCGAAAAAATCGCCGATCAGGGAAACTGCGTGATTGTCGGCCGCGGCTCTCCCTTCTTTCTTCGCAACCGCCCGGAGGTGTTTCGCGTTTTCGTCTATGCGCCGCTCGAGGAAAAAATCCGCCGCGTCATGGCGCTCGGCAAAAGCGAGAAAGAAGCACGCCAGCTCGTCGAGGAAATCGACCGCGAGCGCGCCACCTTCATCCGCCACTACTTCAATACGGAATGGCCGCACCGCCCGCTCTACCACTTGATGGTCAATTCCGCGTTTGGCGACGAGCACGTCATCGACACCGTCCTCCATGGCATCGCCGAGCTTGAACGCAGGTTTGCCGCCGAGACCGTTTGACCGTCGCTTTCCGTTTCCGACGTTTCCCGCCGTGCCCTTCCCGTGGATAATCGTCCCGTGGCGCAACTCGAGAACTTCCGCCTCAAAGTGTTTCGCACCGTCGCCGAAGAGTTGAGCTTCCGCAAAGCCGCCGAACTTCTCTTTCTCACCCAGCCCGCCGTAACGCTCCAGATTCAGGCGCTTGAAGAGGATCTCGGCGTGCGCCTGTTCGACCGCGCCGGCGGCCGCGTCTCGCTCACCCGTCAGGGCGCTCGTCTGCTCGGTTACGCGCGCAAGATTTCCACGCTGGCCGCTGCGGCGGAGCAGGAACTCGCCTCGGACGACGATCGCGTCTCCGGCTCACTTCCGCTCGGCGTCTCCACCACTATCGCGCAATACGTCCTGCCGCAGCTCCTCGGCGCCTTTCTCGCCGAGCACCCGCACGTTCAGCTTTCGTTGCACAGCGGCAACACCAGCGAAATCGTTGACCTGCTGATCGAGGGCAAAGTTTCGGCAGGACTCATTGAAGGCCCCGCACGCAAGCGCGCCGTGCGCGCCGAGCCGTTTATGGAAGACGAGCTTGTTTTGATCGCTCCGCCGAAATTCGAGTATCACCGCCTCTCGCTTCGCCAGTTGACCTCTGCAACGCTGCTCCTGCGCGAGCAAGGGTCCGGCTCACGCCGCGTCGTCGAAACGGCGCTCCTGCGCGCCGGAGTAAAGACGAAATCCTTTCGCCAGGTGATGCACCTCGATTCCACCGAAGCCATCAAATCCGCCGTCGAAGCCGGGCTCGGCCTCGGGTTCGTCTCGCGCTGGGCTATCTCCAAAGAGCAGGATTTGCGCGTCCTGAAAGTGGTCGATGTTCCAGGACTTCGCATCCGGCGCCATTTCTCGCTGATTTCCCTTGCCGGGCCGGTTCCGCAGGGCCCCGTCCGCTCCTTCCGCCACTTCACCCTGGCGCGCGCCCGGATTCTCTCCCAGGCACGCCGGCCATTCGGAAATTAGCCCTTCCCCGCCGATAAGTCCCGCTTATCGCGAATAAGAATTGCTGCTTGGACGCGCCACCTCTCTGCGCCTCACACTCGTTCCATGAATAAGAAGGTCTTCTTTGTCGCACTGATACTGTCGGCCAGCGGCCTTGTCTCTCCTCCGTTCGCCCTGCTGGGTGGGCTTGTGTACGGCCTCTCGCTTGCGCACCCGTATCATTTGGAAAGCAAAAGCCTTGCAAAATTTCTCCTGCAGGCGTCCGTGGTCGCTTTGGGATTCGGCATGAACCTGCACGAAGTGATTGGCGTAGGGCGCTCCGGATTTGCCTATACCGCGATGAGCATTACGGCGGCCATGACGCTCGGCCTCGCTCTCGGCTATTTGCTCAACGTGGGAAAAAAGTCTTCGTTCTTGATCAGCGCCGGCACGGCAATTTGTGGAGGCAGCGCCATTGCGGCTGTCGGACCGATTGCTCAGGCGGGCGAAGAAGAAATGGCCGTCTCGCTCGGCACGATTTTCATCCTCAATTCGGTCGCTCTGTTTCTGTTTCCGGTCATCGGCCTCGCGCTGCACATGAGCCAGACGCAGTTCGGCCTTTGGTCCGCGCTCGCGATTCACGACACGAGCTCGGTCGTCGGCGCCACCGCTCGTTATGGCCCCACGGCTCTGGCCGTCGGCACCACGGTCAAGCTCGCGCGGGCCCTCTGGATCGTCCCTCTGTCGTTTCTGACGGCCGTTGTGCTGAAAAGCAAAGCCCGCGTTCAGTGGCCTTGGTTCATTCTTCTCTTCTGCCTCGCCGCGCTCTTCAATACGCTCGCGCCGTCGCTAAAGCCGGCATCGGAAGCCATGAGCCACCTGGGCCGCGTCGGCCTCACCGTCACCCTCTTTCTGATTGGCACGGGACTCAACAAGGAAACGCTGAAGAAAGTTGGCGTGCGCCCGCTGCTGCAGGGCTTGACACTGTGGATCATCGTCGGCACCACCACACTGGCCTTGATTCTCTTCAACTTCATCCACCTCTGACGCTTCAGCCGTCCGCGCACTGCCGGTCCGGCCCTTGCTCCGCAATCGCGGTTTCCGTACTCTGGGGCATTGCGCTGCAACAACCTCGCAGCACTGAGGAGATTCGATGACCTGCGCCATCTGCGGCAAGCGTCCTGCCAAACGCTTCTGTCCCGCCAAGGGCGAAAAAATCTGCGCGATTTGCTGCGGCGAGGGGCGCGAGGTCTCGATCGATTGCCCGATCGATTGCTCCTATCTCGCGGCGGCCCACCGCTACGAAGCCGAACATCGCAAGCAGCCGCCCACGGGCGAAGTTCCCTTCCGCGACGTCCAATTCCCCGTCGAATTCGTCTACGAGCATTGGCCGATCGTGTCGCTGCTCGGCTCCGCGATTCTCGGATTCCACGCGCAGAACAAAGATCTGCACGACCGCGATATTTTCAGCGCACTCGAAGCCCTCGCGGAAACCTACCGCACGCTGTCCGGCGGCATTCTCTACGAGCACCCGCCCGAGCTCGCCCCCGCGCGCGAGCTCTACGGAACCCTCGCGCAGACTCTCGCCGAATTTCGCGAGCACGAATCGGAGCGTGCCGGATTCCCCGTTTTGAAGGATACGAACGTCTTCCAACTGCTCGTCTTCATGCTGCGCATGGGAAAATCGGAGACCAACGGCCGCCCGCTCTCGCGCGCCTTCCTCGGTTTTCTCCGCGCGCGCTTTCCGTTGCCCACCTCAGCCCCGCAGGAAACCTCGCGCATCATTGTTCCCTAGGAGCCCTTGCCGGGGCCGCGACGTCGCGGTCATTTCTCTTCGAGCTTGAAGTAGGGGTTCTGAATGATGCCGAGCACGTTGCCGAACGGATCGTGCACGGTTCCTACCAGGATGCCGTCGCCGACATCCTGAACCTCCTCCAAAGGAGTCGCGCCCGCCGCAAGGAGTTTCTTGTACACCGCATGCGCGTCGTCCACACCCCAGTAGGCGATCCCCGCCTCGGCTCTCTTGGGCGCAGCTCCATCATCCGGCGTGATGCCCAATTCGTATCCGCCGACGTTGAATCCCACGTAGAACGGCTGATCAAAGTAAGGTTGCTTTCCCAAAATTCCGCTGTACCACTCCTTCGCCTTGCCCAAGTCCTTTGCGGAATACTTTGCGGTGCGCAGTCCAAGAAACATGGGGCTCTCCTTTGCATTTTCCGCTGGTGACGCACCCGCAGCCGTCATCGGTGCGCGTCCTGCCAGAAACGCCAGCAGGCACAGAATGGAAGTCATCATCACGAAATTCGAGACCGTCTTCAACCTCACGCCGCGCACCGGGCGTTCCGGTCCCGCCGCCGCAGGTGTCGGAAGATTCGTTCGTTCCGCCTGCTTCGCCGTGCGCCGCCGTTTTCTCGGATATCTCCGCACCATCGCATCCCTCCCAAGCGAATTGCTACGAGCCCCAGTTGAGCGCCAGTTGCGGCGAAGCAATCTCCTGCGTCTTGCTCAGCCTCGGCAGCGAGTTGAGCGCATATTTTTGCCGCAGAAGATTCACGCGCCGGCTGATCTCGCTCGCATACGTCTCCGGCGCATATCCGCCGCGTCCGTACCATGCCTTGTACTGCTTCACCAGGCGCGGAAACTTCTCTTCAAGGAAAGGAATGAACTGCTTCAGCGACGCCGGCATCAGAAATAACACGCTTGCTCCAAACCATTGCGCGCCCGCCTCCCGCGCTCCTCGCGCCAGCGCGTCCAGATCCTCTTCGCCGTCGGTCAGGCCCGGCAGCACCGGCATAGCAAACACTCCCGCCGCAATGCCCGCCTCGCGCAACTTCTTCACCGCATCCAGCCGCAAATCCGGTCGAGGCGCGCGCGGCTCCAGCAGCCGCGCCAATCGTGTTCGCAGCGTCGTGATGCTCACGTTCACAGTCAGCGAAGACCTCTCGGCAATTCGCCGCAGCAAATCAATGTCGCGCACCACCCGGTCGGACTTCGTCGTGATCGAAACGCTCAGCCCTTCGCGCTCCGCCATCCGCTCCAGGATCGCCCGCGTCGCCCCGAATTCCTTCTCTGCGGGCTGGTAGGGGTCCGTCGCCGTCCCCAGCGCGATATGCTGCCCGCGCGCTTCCTCACAGCCCAGATCGCGTTCGGCCAGCGCTCCGGCATCCTGCTTTACGTAAATCTTCGATTCGAACTCTCCTCCGTCGATCTCCATGTATTCGTGCGTGTATCGCGCGTAGCAGTATTTGCAGCCGAATTCGCACCCGCGATACGGGTTTATGGTCCAGCGGAAGGGGACGCGTTCGGAATTGCAGCGGTTCAGGATCGATCGGACGGGCAGGAGAAAATATTCCGTCCCGCGCTTGGCTTCCGCCAGCGGGGAGGAAGCGGCGAGGCGCGCAATGCCGACCAGTTCCGACGCGGGCCTCGTTCTCTGGACAGGCTCCAGAGGGGGCGCGGAAGCACCGCTAGGTTGCTCACGGTTGCCGTGGCGAGCGGCTGTGGGGAAAAGTGTGAGACTGGTCTGTTTCGCCCGCATCCGGGGACGCGGGAGCGGCCTCGGTTCCGTGCGAAGTATGGGAGAAGTGGCCATTGAACGCCTCGCTGCACGGCCCGCATCTTATTCGCCTTTTGTTCGCCATGTCAAGCGCTAATTTTCGCTTTGTATTCGCCTGCCCGCCGGGACAAGTTTCCCCTTGGACACGCCCGCTCCCGCCGCCCGTACGCCCCTCACGCCCGCGCCTATACTTGCCGATGCGGTGGTAAAGGGACACGTGTGGCCGAAGTAGGCATCCTCATCCTGGACGACGACGCCGTCAGCCAGCGCGCGTTGAAGCACGTTCTTGATTCCGAGGGCTGGCGCGTGCGCATCGTTCCCCTGGCGTCCTACGCGCTCGCGGAAATCGCCACCGGCGTGTGGAATCTCGTGATTGTCAATATCGCCCTCACGGACCTGCGCGGTCCTGTCTTCCAAACGCTGAAGGATCTCGCGCAGGGCGATGCCGACGCGCCCGACGACGCCGTCGTGGAAGAGTCGAAGCCCAAGCGCATTCGTGTCCTCTTTCTCGTTCCCATGCTCGCGCGCAAAGACGTCATCCCGGTGCTCGAGCGAGAAGGCTTGCCCTATTCGCTCAAGCCTTATTCCCTGCACGATTTTCTCGAGAAAGTCAGCGAACTTTTGCTCGAAGCGCACGCCATCACCGAACCGATCCGCAGCATGGGCGACCGCTCGTTCGGACGCAGAGGCGACCGCCGCTCACGCCTGGGCGCGCGCCGCGGCGCGATGTTCGCTTCGCGCGAGGAATATCAAATGTCGGAAGAAGAGATGATCGAATACGAACGCCAGGAAGAAGAAGACCGCAAGAAACGCGAAAAAGAGCAGCGCGACCTCAAGAATCTCGGCTAATTTTCCCCACGACGCTGTTGTCCGAAGTTTCGGCGAGCAATTCTGCAATCGTCTTCCTGAGCACCGGATGTCGCGCGTCCGGTGCAATCTCCGCGAGCGGCGCCAGCACAAATCTCCGTTCCGCCATTCGCGGATGCGGAATCTCCAGCCCCGCTTCGTGCACCACTTCGTCGCCATAAAGCAAAATGTCCATGTCGATCACGCGCGGCCCTTTCGGCACGCGCCGCTCGCGGCCCATCGACCGCTCAACTTCGAGCAGCGCTTGCATCAACCCGCGTGTGCTCAAATCCGTTTCCACCTCGATCGCGCTGTTCAAAAACCAATCCTGTTCCCGCACTTCGACAGGCTCGGTCTCGTAGATTGACGACCCGCGTACCACGCGTATGGCGTGCTCCCCAAGCTTTGCGACTGCCCGCGCAAGATTGTCCGCTCTGTCCCCGATATTCGACCCTAGCGATAGATATGCCGTTTTCATCACACCTCAACGTTGCCCGATTCTAATTCCTTCTGCCCAACACTCGCCTCTTCAAAAACATCAGAGCAGCACACAGAGGATCGCGATTCCTTAATCCTGTAAGATATCTCTTCTTGGGATAAGCCATGCCTGTCTATGTAGCACTTCTCCGCGGCATCAACGTCGGCGGAAACATGCTGAAGATGGACCGCCTGCGCGAGCTCTGCGCCGAGCTCGGCCTGAAGAACGCCCGCACCTACGTGCAGAGCGGCAACATTGTCTTTGTAGCCGGAAAAAATTCCGCGCACTGGGTGAAGACGCTCGAAGGCGTGCTCGACGGCGAATGCCGCCTCCCCGTCTCCGTCGTCGTGCGGACCGCCGAAGAAATCGCCCGCACCGCCGCGCGCAATCCCTTCCTGAAAGAGAAGGGCATCGACGTCAAGCGCCTCGGCGTCACGTTTCTGCGCGACATTCCCGCGCCAGCCGCACTCAAATCACTCGCGATTCCCGGCGCGGGCAGCGACCGTTTCGTCTGCTCCGCCGCCGAAATCTATCTCCACTGTCCCAACGGGTTCGGCGAAACCAAGCTCTCGAACAATGCCTTTGAGCGGCTGCTCTCCGTCCGTGCCACCACGCGCAATTGGAACACCGTCACCACGCTGGCCGAAATGGCCGCCAGCTAGCCGCCGCCTGTGACTCCGAGAGAACCCGAAGGTTGCACGCCTGGAAGCCGAAGACGTAGACTCGATTATAGTTGATGCCTGACCTGCAAAAGTGTCCATGAGCTCTCTGAAAAAAAACCGGCCCAAGGACCCGATCCGGCGCTTCGCCGCGTTTCAAGAAATTCTTGGATTTATCCCCAACCTCCTTCACGCTCAGTCGCGCTTGCCTCGCCTCGCGGAAGCCCATGCGAGTCTTGAGAGCGCCGTGCGCCTCCGCGACGGCTCAATCCCCCGCCTGCAAAAAGAACGCGTCCTCTTATGCATCGCCGCCGACCGCCAGGATGCTTACTGTTCATCGATGGACGGCAAAGTTCTCGCCTTGCTCGGTTTGCCGGAGAATTGCATCGGCGAACTACTAACCAGCCGGAGCCACAAAGACCTCGCTCCGTCCGACGCCGCTTCCCTGCAATTCTGCCGCAAGCTGGCTCGCGACTCTCCCTCCGTCAGCGCGGACGATATCGACGCACTCCACTCCTCAGGATTCGATGACCAGTCGATCTTCGAAGCCGTTTTCCTCACCGCCTTCGCCACCTATCGCTGCACTCTCTCCGCAGGCCTGGCCCCTGAGCCTGAATTTGCGCTGCCAAGCTTCGTTTCAAAAGAAGCCAGCAAGCTGCCGAACGCCACACCTCGCCGCGGCACTGCTCCTCACGTTCATGCGGCGCCGCGAAGGAACGGGCCGTACGTCCCTGCCCCGTACTTGAGCCCCAAGGCCTTCGAACCTTTCGGCGTTCTTCAGAAGAGTCACGGCTTTATGCCGAATTTCTTCCGCGCTCAGTCGCTCCGGCCGGACTTGCTTCAAGCAGAGCTTGAGGCGGTCGAAAAAATTCTTCAGCCCGAAGACGTCCTCACGCGCGTGCAGAAGGAATGCATCCTCTTGGCCGTGTCTGCGGCCAATCTCAACTCCTACTGCGTGGCCGTCCACTGCAATCTGCTGCGCGGCCTCGGCATGACTCCGGAGGAAGGCGACCAGATCGCCGTCGACCATCGCCAGTCTGGCTTGTCCGAATCCGACCGCGCATTGCTCGACTTCGCCGTGAAGCTCGGAACCCGCGCTTCGGAGTTCTCGCGCGAGGACGTTGCAAACCTTCGAGGGCTCGGTTTCACCGAAGAGCAAGTTTTGGAGTGCATGGTGGTGACGGCTCTCAATAATTTCGCCAATACGCTCCAGATGGGGCTTGGCATCCAGCCGGACTTCGAGCCGCCTGCGGCCTACGAAGAAAATAAAGTGCATCTTTCAACGGCGTCGCACCGTCCTAGTCCCGAAGGCGGGGTTTCCCTCGCCACGGGCGCTCCGCAAGACTCGGACGGCAGCCTGGTGGCGCTATCGCAAGCCGGGAAGCTCGAGGCGTTCGAAGAGCTGGTCCGTCGGCACACCCAGTTGATCTACCGGGCTTTGGTCGCCATGCTCGGCAATGCCGCCGACGCCGAAGACGCCATGCAGGACGCCTTCTTGAGCGCGTTCCGGCATATCGGCGAATTTCAGGGCCGTTCGAAGTTTTCCACTTGGCTCGTGGCCATCGCCAGGAACACAGCGCTCCAGCGGCTGCGGTCGAGGAAAAATGTCGAGAGCCTAGACGAAACGGGAGACGCCGAGGATTCCGATTTGCGCCCTCATCAATTGCGCGCCTGGGAAGACAATCCCGAGCAGAGCCACTCGAAATCGGAAATCCGCCAGCTTGTCGAAAAGGGGATTTTGAGCCTTCCTGCAAAATACCGCGTCGTCGTGATGCTCCGTGATATTCAGGAGCTTTCGACCGACGAAGTGGCTCGCCAGCTAGGCCTCAGCGTTCCGGCAGTGAAGGTGCGCCTCCTGCGGGGCCGGCTAATGCTGCGGGAATGGCTTACGCCTCACTTCGCGGCCAGCGCCAGGAGAAGCGCTCCATGATCACCTGCGACGAATTCTTCGCCGAGTTCGCCGACTATCTGGAAAATCAGGTGTCGCCGGAGGTGCGCAAGGAGCTCGAGCTGCATCTTTCGCAATGCCGCGCTTGCCACGTGCTTTACGATTCAAGCCGCAAGACGATCCAAATCGTCACCGACAGCAGTTCCTTCGAGCTGCCGCAAAACGTCGCGGATCCCATTGTGGACAAGGTCATTTCGAGGCTCCGGTCGGAGCAAGACCGAAAAGATCGAGAACCCTCATAAGCTGCCTGTAATATCCCCCTCGCCGCCCGTTTTCTCGCTCCGTTCTCTTTTCTCTCTGTAACCTTTGCTCCTCAAATGAGTCCTATTTGCCGTGAGAGCCGAGCGCAACGAGCTCTCGCCGAAAGCCAACTGCCAGGCGGAAGTCCTCACCTCATTCCACCTGTTCTGCCAAACGGATGGAGCGGAGAAAGCGCGGCACTGTGGTCCTGTTGTCCTCTCAAAAATCTGGCGGCGCAGCCTCTATCTGCGACGCCGACTGGATGGATCGCCTCGCACAAGGCGATTCCGGCGCGTTCGAAACGCTCTACGACCGGTACGCTTCGCTCGTCTATTCGATCTCTTTGCGCATTTCGCGCCAGCCAACCTCAGCTGAGGAAATCGTGCAGGACGTTTTTCTCCTGCTGTGGCGCAACGCTGCGCGCTACCAGGCCTCCCGCGGCCCTCTCGGACCATGGCTCGCCACCGTGGCGCGGAATCGCGCGCTCGATTATCTCCGCCGGAGCCCCGAACGCCAGCGCCGCCACGAGGAGTCCGGCAATCTTGATTTGCCCGGTTCCGTCGCCGCGCCTCATCTCGAGTTGCTCATCGACGACGCTCGCCGCGCTCAGCTCGTCCGCGCATGCCTTCGCGAACTCCCCGAGCCGCAGCGGCGCGCCATCGAACTTGCTTATTTCGAAGGCATGACGCACACCGAAATCGCCGCTGCGCTCTCCGAACCGATCGGCACGGTCAAGACCAGAATCCGCTCCGGGCTGATTCGTATGCGCGAGTCGCTCGGTAACACTCACCTACGCGGGAAAGAACGCGAGGCTCCCGCTGGCAATCCCTGCCCGCTCGATGCGGATCTCAGCTCTCAAAGCACGTAAGAGCGCCGCCTCCGCCGCAAACCAATCCGAATTCATCTCATCGTAATTTGTAGGTTGGCACCAAAGCCCTGCTCGTCTACTATTGCGCTCCATCATGCCGCTCAATCGCAGGGAATTTCTGAAACTCACCGGAGTTGCTGCCGGAGGCCTCTGCTTCGCGCCCAACCCAGGCTGGATGCTGCCGCAAAACACGCCCGAGCGCCGGGGCAGCGCCCGGCGTGTCGTCATTCTCGGCGCGGGAGTGTCCGGCCTCGTCGCCGGATGGCAGCTCCAGGCCGCCGGCCACGATGTCACGATTCTCGAAGCGCAGCTTCATCCCGGCGGGCGCGTCCACACCATCCGCGAAGGATTGTCCGACGATATGTACGCCGAGGCCGGTGCCGGACGCATTCCCGACACACACAACATCACTCTCGAATGGGTGAATCACTTCGGCCTTCCTCTTGAGCCGTTCTATCCGGCCACCCTCTCCGAAGTGACTTTGCTCAAAGGCAAGCGCGTCATCACGCCCGTGGGCAAGCCCATCGACATGTCGCAGGTGCCGCTCGATCTGACGGCGAAAGAGCGTGAAATCGGGCTTTCGGCTCTCGACGAATATTATCTCGGCGACACGATGCGAAAAATCGGCGGTGCCATCCTCGAACAATGGCCGCCCGACCTCGCCCCGCTTGCCGACATCAGCATGAGCGAATATCTCCGCCGCCGCAGCGCCTCTCCCGATGCGATTCACTACCTCACATTTGGTTTCGAGCAAGACGCGGCGCTCGATTTCATCCGCGATTCCTACAGCCACCACACCAAAACACTCTCCAAAATCAAAGGCGGCAACGACCAGCTTCCCCGCGCCTTCGCCGCGAAGCTCAGCGATTCCATCCGCTACGGCTGCGCCGTCGAACACATCGAGCGCCGCGACGCGCGCGTGCGCATCACATACCGGCGCGAGGACATGATCGGCCAGGTGGATGGCGATGCCGCCATCTGCACCATTCCCTACAGCGTTCTGCGCGGAATTACCGTCACTCCGGACTGGGCGCCGGAAAAACGCAAAGTCATTGACGGCCTCTACTACGGCCCCGTCGTTCGCGCCACGTTTCAGGTGAGCCGCCGCTATTGGGAGGACGAGGGTCTGAACGGCTTTGGTTCCTCCGACAAGAATTTCGAGGTCTGGCATCCGACGTGGAGCAAACCGGGCCACCGCGGTTTGTTGCAAGCCTACGTCTACGAGGATTACGCCAACGAGCTCGACGCGATGAGCGACACTGACCGGATCGAGCGCATGATTGGCGATATGGACGCCGTGCATCCCGGCCTGCGCGGGTATGTCGAAACCGTTGTCGTGAAATCCTGGGTGAAGGATCCCTGGCAGAAGGGCGCGTACGTCGTTTATCACCCCGGCCAGCAGGAATGGTATGCGGAGATTTGCAAACCCGACGGCAACATCTGGTTCGCGGGAGAGGATGCGTCCCCCTGGCCCGGATGGATGCAAGGCGCGCTCGCCTCAGGCATCCGCGCCGCCCGCGAAATCAACTCCACCCCGTCTCCGCGCACATGAGTGCCTCAAGCTGCAATCGGCCCGAGCACAACTCCGCAGTCTCGCCCCCGAAATCCCAATCGAAACGTGTCCGCTGGAACTGCGGGGGTTCCGCCCTTCGAGGAGTGACTCTCTGGAATGACGGTTTGCAGCCGTCAGGGATGCTTTCTTGTCCTGCCATAAAAGGAATGGGGACCTTTCGAACCACAACAGAACGTACTGGAGTCGGAAACCTCCGGAGGGCGTCGGTGGAAGCGCGGGGCTTCAGCCCCGCGAAAAGACGCGAATAGATTCAACGGGCTTTAGCCCTGGGAATTCGCTCTCAACCCGCAAAAACGCCGCAGCTAAAAAAGCCCCGGCTGGCGCCGCGGCTCTTCTATTCCAAAATGCTTGTACGCCAGCGCCGTTGCCACGCGCCCGCGCTGCGTGCGATCGAGCAGTCCGAGCTGCATCAGATACGGCTCGTACATCTCTTCAATCGCGTCCTCTTCTTCCGAAAGCGACGCCGCAATCGTGTTCAGCCCCACCGGCCCGCCCGCATATTTTTGAATGATCGTGAGCATCAGGTTGCGGTCGATCTCGTCGAGCCCATGTTCGTCCACACCCAGCATTGCCAGCGCATCGCGCGCCACCGACAGCGTGATCTGTCCCTTCGCGCGCACTTCCGCAAAATCGCGCACGCGCCGCAGCAATCGATTCGCCACGCGCGGCGTTCCCCGGCTGCGCCGCGCGATTTCCGCGCCGCCGACTTCCTCCATCGAAATGCTTAGTATTTTCGCCGACCGCATCACGATTTTCAGCAGCTCTGCTGACGAATAAAAATCCAGCCGGTGCACAATGCCGAACCGCGATCGCAGCGGCGCCATTAGCAGCCCCGCCCGCGTCGTCGCTCCCACGAGCGTGAACTTTTGCAACTGGTACGGATGCACGCGCGCTCCCACACCCTGCCCGATGATCAGGTCCACGCGGAAATCTTCCATCGCGGGATAGAGAATTTCTTCGAGCGAAGCCTCGAGCCGGTGAATCTCGTCGAGGAACAGAAAATCGCGTTCTTCAAGCGACGTGAGCACCGCCGTCAAATCGCCTTTCTTTTCGAGCAGCGGCCCCGAGCTGATTCGTATCGCCGAGCCCATTTCGTTCGCCAGAATTTGCGCCAGCGTCGTCTTCCCCAGTCCCGGCGGGCCGTAGAGCAGCACGTGGTCGAGCGCTTCGCCGCGCGTGCGCGCCGCTTCCACAGCAATCTGCAAATTCTCCTTCACACGCTCTTGCCCGATGTACTCGGAAATTCGCGCCGGGCGGACGCTCGCCTCGATGCGCGCGTCTTCGTCGAGCGCCTGCCCGGAAATGATTCGATTGTGCGAGGAGGCAGCCATCTTCGGTTGCATCTATTCTCCCTCAAAACCTCGCCGCGACGCCTGCTTTCCGTTTCGGTTCCGCAGCGCGCAGCTCACGCTATTGCCGCTCGCTTGCCGGCGTGGATTTCTGCATCGCTGCCGCGCCCAGGATTTGTAGCGCTCCGCGCAGCAGCGCCTCGAAATTCCCGTCCGCTCCCGCGCGTGATTTCTCGATAGCCCTCTCGATGGATCGCGCGTCGTACCCCAGATTTTCGAGCGCTGAAGAAACATCCGCCTCGAGCTGCGATCGCGTCTCCCGTTTTCCCGCCGGCGGCACATCCACACCCGCCAATTTATCCCGCAACTCCACCACCATCCGCTCCGCCGTTTTTTTTCCCACGCCCGGAATCCGCACCAGTTGCGCCAAATCGCCCGAGCGAATCGCGGGAATCAGTTCGTCGATGCTCATCCCTGAAAGAATTTTCAGCGCCAGCGACGGCCCCACGCCCGAGGCCGAAATCAGCAGCTCAAAACAGTGTTTTTCGCGCGCGGTCAGAAAACCGTACAGCGAAATCTGATCTTCTCGCAGGTGTGTGTGAATCAGGAGGGAAGTTTCCGAATGCAGGGGCGGAAGTCCGGCGAAAGTCGATAGCGGCACGCTCACCAGATAGCCCACGCCGCCCACGTCCACCAGCACCTGGTTCGGGCGCTTTTCCGTAAGCTTGCCACGCAGCGAGCCGATCATCTCCAGCGATTATTGTAGACCCGCCCATATGTGTCAAACCGCGACGCGCGATTTTATTCCCGTTTGCGAACACTTTTTCTTCGCGGCGCGCGTGAACTTTTTCACGAGCAATCCGTATTACGAAGTGCAGCGCAAGTGAGATGTGAACGAAGCATGAAAATGCTGTTCGGTCGTGGGAGAACGGTGTCCGCTAACGGAACGTGTACGAATTTTTGTACACAAACAATTCCGCATCGGCATTTCTCACGATTTTGCTGTCGAAGCGAAACATGCTGCGTCTAAGGCTTGCGAGGGGCGATTTGAATCGAGGAGGAAGAAAACAATGTCGCATCGTTTGAGTGTTCGGTTTATCGCAGTGGTGGCCGTCCTGGCGTTTCTCTTGCCGCTGACCGCCGGCGTCGCCGCCGCCAAAGATTCCACGAATGTCGTCAAGACGCAGGTCGAACTCTTGAATCCTGCCGTGCTCAACGGAACGCAACTGAAACCTGGAACCTACGATCTCAAGGCCGATGGATCGACCGTCAGCTTCATGCAGCGCGGCAAAGTTGTTGCTGAAGCCCCGATGACGTGGAAGGACGACTCTTCCAAGTCTTCCTACACTTCCGTCGTTGTCAACGACAACGCCGTCCAGGAAATCCACTTCTCCGGCAAGACTCGCTACATCGCGATTGCGCGATGACGACACCGGATTATCCACGAATGGGCGGCGCCACGCGCGTTTGGCGCTGCCCATTCTTCTTTTTTTAAATTCGAGAATTTGCTGCTGAAGGGTTTCGGGAACTACTTCACACCATCGACCAGATCCACCGAGTCAATCACGCCGATTACTGCCGTATCGATGGGCGAATTCGGCCGCCCCACCGAAGTCATCGCGGAGAATCCTTCCGTCGTCAGCAACACGCGGTCTCCGATTCCCGCATCCACAGAGTCGAGCGCCAGCACCGGTTCGCCCCGGTCGCTGCCGTCGAGTTGCAGCGGCTGCACCACAAGAATTTTCCGGCCTTCGTGCGACGGCGCTTTCTGCGTCGCCACTACGTCGCCGATCACGCGCCCGATCAGCATTCAGATGTTCTCTTTCTCATGACGAGAATGCACGGAAGGAATGTTGAGATTATCTACGATGCCGACAATCGTCGCTTCGGTCGGCACTTCGGTCGGAAGGAACGGAAAGCTCGCTTCCTTGCCGCGGCACCAGTAGACCGTCTCGCCCGCGCCCGCTCCCACGGAATCGAGCGCCACCAGCGGCTTGCCATTGTCGCGTCCGTTGCGGTCAAGCGGCTGCACGATCAGAAGTTTTTGTCCGTGCAGCGACTCGTTCTTCATCGTCGCCACCACGCATCCGATCACGCGCCCTAGGATCATCGCGAAGCGCCTTCCTGAATTTGCCGGAGTTCGCGCATCATTTCTTCTCTCTCCCGCCGCGCGCGGTCCAACTGGCGCGTCTTCTGCGTCAGGAACTTCTGACCCTTGATCGGACTTTCTTGCAGGAATTCGGCCCAGCCACGAAGCTGGCGGCCAATTTCCTCCGCCAGCGATTTCAAATTTGAAATTTCAGATTTGAAATTTTCAAAGCCCTGCAATTCTCCGAGCAGGCACAGCATCGACCGCACCTCCCCAGCCGATCCACGCGCGATATACAAGAATGTGAGCAGTTCCTGCGTGGTGCCGCGCTTAAAACCTTACGCAATATTGTTCGATATAGAAACGGCCGCGCGCTCGATCTGATCCCGCAGGCTTCCTTGCCGGTGAAATGCCCCATCCGACGTCAGCTTGTACACGCGAACCGCCAGTTGGATTGCAGCCTTCCAGGCGGGCAATTCTTCGAACCGGTTGTACTTCATGGTTTCGCCCTCTTTAGATCCGCTATCGCCTCTTCGCCGCAGCCAGTTCCGCTTCGCGCTGCGAATCCAGCACCACCGAATCCACGATGCCCACAATCGCCGCGTCCACCGGACGGTCTTTGCACTCCGCCGCATTGCGCGCCGAGCTTCCGGAAACGATCAGCACGGTCTCGCGGTACCCCGCATCCACCGTGTCTACCGCAATCAAGTAGCCCGCTTCGTCCGCCCCTTCCGGCGTCACTGGCTTCACGACCAGCAGCTTTTTTCCTTCCAGGCGCGGGTCTTTGCGCGTCGACACTACCGTCCCTACAATGCGAGCGAGAATCATTTGAGAAATTGTCTGAGAAACTCTTCGTTCCGTCCGAGCGGAGCAGCCAAACGCCCGTCGCGCGTTCTAGCGATACTCCGGCGAACTCCGCGCGCCATCGCGCCAGCAGCGGAGCCGCGCCGTTTACTTCGCCGAAGCTGCCAGCGCCGACTTGCCGATGGGCAGCACGTCTTCGAGCGACTGGTGCGGCCTCGGGATCACGTGCACGGCGATCAGTTCGCCCACGCGCCGCGCCGCTGCCGCGCCCGCGTCCGTCGCCGCTTTCACGGCTGCCACGTCGCCGCGAACCATCGCAGTCACGTAGCCGGACCCGATTTTTTCCCAACCCACTAGCGTGACCTTCGCCGCCTTCACCATCGCGTCGGATGCTTCGATCATCGCCACCAGGCCGCGCGTTTCGATCATTCCCAGCGCTTCACCCATTCTTTTCCCTCCAACTTTCCACCAGCTCTTGCCGCCGGACCGCCTTCAACAAATCCTTCGCCGCCGATTCGCATTCGCTCGCGCATGCCTGCGTGTCAGCGTCGCGCACGATCTTTCTGCACTGCCTCTTCCACCAGCGTTTCCAGCTCGCGCCGCGTCAGCGTAATCCGCTCGGTCTCTTCGCTGTCGGACGTCACCGGACATCCCGCGCCGGTCACCGACGCTGTGTGCGCGCCATAACGGGCCCGCGCCGCGAGCAATTTTTCCACATCTCCGCTGGAAAGCAAGACCTGTTTCCCCAGCAGTTCGGTCACCAGCGCCACGCGCGCGAAGTGCTCGGTCGTCTCCATCCTGAAAAACGCCGTCAGCAAATCCTGCCCCGCCGTCACCACGCCGTGATTGGCCATTAGGATCGCATCGGCCGATTGCACCAGCGGTTCGAGCGCTTCCGTCAGTTCCGGCGTCCCCGGCGTTCCGTAGCGCGCCACCGGCACACACCCGAGCGACAGCACCAGTTCCGCCAGCAGCGCTTTGTTCAGTGGAATTCCCGCGGCCGCGTAGCCCGTCGCCACGGGAGGATGCGCGTGGCACACCGCGTTGATGTCCGGCCGGCGCCGGTAAAACAGCAAATGCATCGCCAGCTCGGAAGAGGGGTTTCGCCGCCCGCTCAGCTTGTTTCCTTGCAGGTCGGTAATCACCAAATCATCGGGCGACATCATGCCCTTGCTGATTCCCGTCGGCGAGGTCAGCACTCTCCGCGGGTCCAGCCGCAGCGAGATATTTCCGTCGGTCGACGCCACATACCCGCGTTCGTAAATCCAACGCCCGGCCGTGCAGATGTCGCGGCGGTGCTCGTCTTCAGTCTTCAGCGCGCCCGGTTGTATGGATTCAGCGGCCAGCTCGTCCTCCGCGGGAAACTACGGTCGGAGAGCATTTACGCATAAATTCCGCGCAGCTTCAATGCTCGCGCCACGCGGTCCACCGCCACGATATACGCGGCGATGCGGTTGTTCACGCCGTGCGTTTCAGCATACTTCACCACTGTGTCGAAGCTGTGTTCCATGAACCGCTTCAGCCGGTCGTTCACTTCGTCTTCCCGCCAGAAAAAACCCTGCCGGTCTTGCACCCACTCGAAATAGCTCACCGTCACGCCGCCCGCATTCCCCAGAATATCGGGAATGATGAAGATCCCCTTCTGATCGATCACCGGATCGGCGTACCACGTCGTCGGACCGTTCGCACCCTCGCAGAGGATTTTGCAATCCACGCGATGCACGTTTTCCGTGGTGATCTGATTTTCCGTCGCCGCCGGCACCAGAATTTCGCAGGGATGAAACAGCACTTCCTGCGCCGTCATTTTCGATCCACCGCCGGGAAATTCCGGCAGCGGCTTTCGCTGGTTGTAAACCCAGTCGACGAGTTTCGGCACATCAAATCCATTCTCGTTGTGCAGCCCGCCGTGAATGTCCGCCACGCCGATAATTTTGTATCCCGCCGCATGCATCAGCATCGCTGCCTGCGAGCCCACATTCCCGAATCCCTGGATGATGACGCGGCAGCCTTCGCGCTTCATCTTCAGCCTCGCCAGCGCCTTGTCGCAGCAGATCATCAGCCCGCGCCCGGTCGCTTCCGTCCTGCCGCGCGATCCACCCAGTTCCGGCGGCTTCCCGGTTACGACCGCCGTCGTCGCCTGCCGCACGTGCATCGAGTAGGTATCCATCACCCAGGCCATCGTCTGTGCGTTCGTGCCGATGTCGGGCGCGGGAATGTCGCGCTCCGGCCCCAGCCATTCGCTCAGCTCCGCCGTGTACCGCCGCGTCACGCGCTCTAGCTCCGTTTTCGACATCTTCGACGGATCGCAGATCACGCCGCCCTTCGCGCCCCCGAACGGAATATCCACCAGCGCGCATTTCCACGTCATCCACGCCGCCAGGGCTCGCACTTCGTCCAGCGAAACATCCGGTGCAAACCGAATCCCGCCCTTCCCCGGCCCGCGCACCGCCGAATGCAGCACGCGGTAGCCTGTGAACACTTCCAGCTGTCCGTTGTCCCGCGCCACGGGGATGTACACCGTGATTTCCTTGCTCGGATATTTCAAATACCGGTACAGGCCGTCTTCCAGCCCCAGCTTCTGCACCGCCGTTTCGAACCGCGCCTCGGCGGACTTGTATACGTTCAATTCGTCGTGATTGGACGAAGCCATACCCACCTCCTGAATCTTCTATGAGGACTTATTACGATTTTCACACGGCGTGGCAGTTCGACCGGCAGCAACCATCTCGCAGCCTTCCAGACAACGCGCGCCAGTATACGGTCCCCCGTCAAGCCTGGCAAGGAAGCGCGCACCAATCCGTTACTCTTCAGGTGGGTGCACCGGCATGGCGTCTCAGCGCCCCGGTCCGTTGTACACAAAATTCTGCAGCAGCAGCCTCGCCAGCCGCTCGTGATCGTGCCGGATCAATCCATCCTGATGCAGCAGGTCCGCTGAAATGTGCCGCACCTTCATCCGGTCCAGCTCCTCGATCGACGGGTCCACCGGATCCGCGCCTTGCTCCCTGTAGCGCCGCAGCAGCTTCGCCGTCGCCGGCGTCCGGTTGATCACCACGCAATCGAACAGTCCCGGCCGCGTGTTCTCATAAATCGCCCGCACGTGATCCGCCACTGAGTAGTGGTCCGTCTCTCCCGGCTGCGTCATGATGTTCGCGATATAGACTCGCATGCCTCGCGCGTTCGCAATCGTCTCCTGCACTTCCTCCACCAGCAGATTCGGAATGATGCTCGTATAGAGCGACCCCGGCCCGGCCAGAATCAAATCCGCCCGCCGCAGTGCTCTCAGCACTTCCGGCAGCGGCCGTGCCTGCCGCGGCACCAACCGGATCTTCTCAATGCGCCTCTTCGACCGCGAAATATTCGTTTCGCCGGAAACGTGCGCCCCGCCAGCGAGCGTCGCCCTGAGTGTCACGTTCTGCTCTGTCGATGGATAAATCCGCCCGCGCGTCGATAGCACGTTCGACGACACTCGCACCGCCTCCGGAAAATCGCCCATCACGTTTGTCAGCGCCGTGACAAACAGATTTCCGAAGCTGTGCCCTGCCAGCCCGCGGCCCATCGGAAATCTATATTGAAAGAGTTTGCCCAGCAGGTCTTCGTCGCTTGAAAGCGCCACCATGCAGTTGCGGATGTCGCCCGGCGGCAGCACTTTGTATTCCCGCCGCAATCTCCCCGAGCTTCCGCCGTCGTCGGTCACCGTCACCACGGCCACCAGGTCCGCGATCGGTTTCTTTTCTTCGGATTCTGTGCCGTCTGCCACGTACCGCTTCAGCCCGCGCAGCACCGTGGATAAGCCCGTGCCGCCTCCGAGCGCAACGATGCGCACGGGCCGGGGGCCCGAGTTTTTACGGCTCTTCATGAAGTGATTGCTGGATCAGCCCGCGGAACCTTCTCGTTCCGGGTAGAGAAGTTCGGTGAAGCGCGGGTCTTCCTGCAAGAAAGAAAAATCCTCGTCGTTGCGCGCGTGATACCTGTTTTCCGGTCGCAACTGGATGGCAATCTTCAGATTTTCCATCGCCGATTCGGCTTCGCCCGTCAGGCAATCGAGCGCCGCCATCGCGTACACGATGTGATCTGCTTTCGGCGAAGCCTTGCGCGCGCGGTCCAGATGCTCCCGCGCCTCGTCCCAGCGCCCCAAATTCATCAGCGCCACGCCCTGCGTGTAATGTTCCTCCGCCGACTTCGCCGCCGGAGCCGGCGCGCGCGAAATCCGCTGTTCGCAAATGCGCAGATGCATCTGTGCGCGATCGCGCAGCTCTTTGCTCGGCCCTTCCACCACTTTTTCCAGCACCTGCTTGGCGCGCGGATATTTCTGCTCCTGAAAAATTCTCAGCGCCTCTTCGTAGAGCTTCAGTTGCGCCTGTTTGGCGGGAGCCTCCGGATCGGGAGGCATCACCGGGGTCGCCGATCCTTTAATAGCTTTATTTTTCATAGGTTTACGGCTGGACCGCGATACACGCGAGGACGAACTAGCTCGACGAGTCACAGGTCAACTCCAGAACTTCTCTTCGCTGAACATAGCAAAGTCCCTCCAGCGCGTCAATCCGGCCGTTTCTGCTCGTTTTGGGGCCCGGTTCTGTTCTGCTGGTATTCTTCCCGCACCACGGATTCGTTCACCGCGCGGTTTCCCACCCGACCGATTTCCCTTCACTCGCCGCATCCTTCATAATTCATGGCTGGCGGCTGCCTTTTGCCTCCTCGTGCATCCAACTAACTACCCGCAGGCATTCCGCCCGGTCCGGAAAGGAATTTTGGAATGGCCACCAATCCCTACGCCGTCACAGGTATCTCGGAGGCGGAACATAACCGGCAGATGTTTCCGGTTCTTACCCCGGAAGAAATCGCGCGCGTCCACGCTTACGGCAAGTGCCGCACTGTCCGCGCCGGTGAAATCCTCGTCGAACAGGGCGAGCGCCATATGCGTTTCTACGTCGTCATCCGCGGTCATCTTGAAATTTCGCAAAGCTCGAGCCTCGGTCACGAATTGATCACTGTTCACGGTCCCGGCCAGTTTTTGGGGGACATTCACACTCTCTCCGGTCGGCGCAGCATCGTCCGCGGCCAAATGCGCGACGATGGCGAAGTGATCGAACTCGATCACGAGCAGTTGCAGAAACTCGTCGAGACCGATTCACGCTTGAGCGAAATTCTGGTGCGCGCCTTCATCCTTCGCCGAGTCGAGCTTCTCTCGCATAATCGCGGCGACGTCATCGTTGTCGGCTCGAGCTATTCCGCAGGCACGCTTCGCATCAAGGAATTCCTCACCCGCAACGGCTACCCCTACACCTACATTGATCTCGAGCGCGACTCCGGCGTGCAGGACCTCCTCGATCATTTCAACGTGAAGGTCGACGAAGTTCCGGTGCTGATTTGCGGACAGGGATACGTTCTCCACAACCCCACCAACCAGGCCATGGCCGATTGCCTCGGCCTGAATCCCAATATCGACGACACGCAGGTGCGCGACGTCATCGTCGTCGGCGCGGGTCCTTCCGGCCTTGCCGCCGCCGTTTACGCCGCCTCCGAGGGCCTCAATGTCCTCGTCGTCGAGACCACTTCCCCTGGCGGCCAGGCAGGCTCCAGCTCAAAGATTGAAAATTATCTCGGCTTCCCCACGGGCATTTCCGGCCAGGATCTC